>JGI24159J19872_10000097_pt1 | contig 51289 bp, 24 predicted proteins | sample Ectturendosymbi4_FD_19872 | JGI IMG/M metagenome (IMG submission 19872) | reverse complement strand
TTTTTTATCGAACAAAATATGGGTACGCATCTTTTTGGGTCACCCTGTATTTAATGCAAGTGGTCCTCAGTGCAATTTTTTTTTTTTTTCTTAATTTTGGCGACGGCAATTGGCGGCAGGCCTAAGCTTGAATTGTGCTTCTTGCCGGGGCGATTGAGGTGAACGCTCTTGCCCAAGGAGCGCTACGGCAATTAACTCAGTGGTTGTGGATCGAACACCCAACCTTCCAACTGGGAGGCGGATACTTTACCACTGAACTAATGCTGCCCGCAACTTTTATCACACCTGTTACCATTGAAGTTAGGATTTGAACCCTTTCAGTATATTAGCTTAAGCTAAATTTAGTTTGCTAAGATCTAAGTAAGCCATTCATTCCACAGCCTCAATAATATGTCATTCAGTGTGCAGCCCTGGTGAAGATAGACGATTTTTGACTCAGTAAGCCATCAAATAAATGGGTTGGACATAGCTGTTCTAAGAGCGCAACTAAAGTTTTAAGCTAAATTGCTAATAATAATGAATGAGAAAGATTCTACCAACTACAGAGGTGTGTCAATGCTATTCCTGGGACAAGATGGCAGACCTTTTTTATTTTATTTTTAAGAAATATTTCTGAAGATTCAAGTAAGCACAGAGTATTCACAAACATATATTAGTAGAGACAAACTTTTACTGTGTATCATTTTTGTCCTTCTTTCATGTTTTTGCAGTGTGTACAGCATATTATTTTCATGCATTTAAAAAGAAATTATGATGCAAAACAAAATATTTTATAGCTCCTTTCTAGTACACAGTGAGTTCATTCCCATACAGCTCAGTGGATTAAGTACTTCTTCAAATGAGCAGATTAAAAGGTAAGTTAAAGATGTACATCATTGAATAAATGTATACAAACTGTTTTGAATCAAAGAACAAATTGTCTATCAACAACTATTTATTTTAAAGGTAGTATCTAGGTAGCTGACTTAGTGACTACAGCTATATAAGGTTAATTTCACATAATTGTCATAATAACGTGCATAACGCATAATGCCATGGTCGCATAATTAGGGTTGATTCAAGGTTAGGATTTTTAGGCTAGGCATTAACGTTTTAGTAAATGTTAGGATTTTGGGGTAAGGGTTTTAAGGTTGCAGTTTTAAGGTTAGGATTTTAAGGGTCTTAGGATTAGTTTCTTCGGGTTAGATATGGGTCTTTAGGGTTAAGATCTTAGGGTAAGGGTCTCAGGGATAGGGTGAGAGTTTTATGGTCAAGGTTTTGAGGTTAGGATTTTGGCTATTAAATATTTTGGTATGTTGTGCTATGCAAAACTACATAGGCAGTTCAATATTCTAGGATCATTTGAACTAGGCTAGCGTATCTCTCAGTTTTTACATTTTTGGTCAGTTAAGTTGAGTTTATTGCTTTTTAAACAGTTCTAATCCACCAAGTTGAAGGGCACCGTAACCATGAAATTACAAACTGTTAGTAAGATTTAGCTATGCCCTGAATTATGTGACCATGATTACCAACATAACAGCTCGACTTGCACAGCCATTCTCAATCTGCCTAACAGTTAATCTGGCATAGCCATAATCAGCTACCTAGCCACAACCTTCTTTATAACACAATAACAGAATTGGTGCCGTTGTAAGTAGTTGTTTGATACTGGTTTGTGTACCTGCTCTGTAGTTTAAGAATACACCATCATGGAATTCGTTGCAAACTAATTACTTTATTACAGTTGAGCACTGAAACCTCTAAGCACTTTAGCTACACAGTAGAATTTCACTTATCCCAAATCTCACTGCCAATCTTTATGGAAGAATAAGTCATTATACCAAGACAGGTTCAGTAAACCAATATGCACACAATCTACTCTAGATGAGCACCCACGTGCATGAGCTGCTGAAGGCTACATAAGAGTTGCTAGGTCCAGATAGACTAAAAATGCTAAATTGCTGGTCAAAATATATGTATGCACTCTTCTGTTCTAACTTCAGTGCACCCTTTGTTTTGCTTTTGCTGAAATTGCTTTCCACCTCCTTCTGCATTCTTCAATTTCTTGCTTGTACTCTTTGCCCCCTTGTTTTTACTGTCATTCTTTTATGCTTTTTCTTTTTTTGGTTGTAGTGCATGTAATGTGAATAATAATGTGAGTTCAGCATTGATAAGTGAGCATGTTTATGTGGAATAAATTAGCATAGTAAACGACACAATTCCACAAAACATCTAATGTAAAAGCACAGAGCTACCACAGGAAGGCTACCATCTGTTCTTAATCAGGCTTTCTGGGTTCTGATGGATCCAAATATCTCAAATTGCTGGTGAAAATATGCCATATGTAGCTTCAATAAATACCAAAAAAACTGGCTGAAGAAATTCCAAAGTTTAAGGTCAACACAACCAGGTTTAAAAAATGCCAAACAACATTGTTTGCCACCACCATTAAAATGGCAAAACCATGCCAAACTATGATGTACATAGCATGCCAAACAACATTTTCTCATGCCAAACCACATCAAAAAAGACCAAATTTCTAGAAATTTGAGATGCCACATGCCCTGGCAACTCAAGCAGTGTTGTCTACTCTTCTTACAATGGATATATAACAAAATCTAGGTTAAAAATATACCAAATATTTCTGTAACAAAGCACTTGAAATTTAATGCTGTTTTTGCATGCTTTTTATGTTTCTTTTAATTCACTTAGATCAGGGGTTCCCAACCTTTTTATGATCTCGTACCACTTGGACGTGTATCACTTCTTCCAGTACAACTAATTTGATTGAATCTTAGTCTACTCACAAGAATACATATTAAAATTGTAATATAAGACAACAACTAAATTTAATGAGATTTTTGTTTTTGTTTACCTTCCAATTGGTCGATGCATGATTTGTTAACAATGCATCGAAAGTCATAATGTTGCAATATCAATACAGTAGGAATAGCAGAGTACAAAAAATTTTATATATTAGAAACAAAGGCCAATATGTAAACTAGAAAGCTGTATCCAGGTTTTTGAGAAAAAATAAAAGTTACTCATGTACCACCTGGAAAACCTTTGCATACCAGTGGTATGCGTACTACAGGTTAGGAGCCCTTGACTTAGATGATCAACAGTTGCTGTTTTAAGCAGTGGCATCATCAAGTTTAAGCTGCAAAATCAATTCTACTTTCTAAGAAAGTTGCTTTACTTCAGCAGTGACAAGTATATTAACCACAGAATAATTCAACCTCACCCCACCTGCAACTGCATTTTTATTCATTGGTGATCCACCATATTACTGTAAAATACATACATAGCTGCTTTGCGGTTTGCAATTTACTTTTTTTTCATTTTGCAGGAGGAATACAAAGAAAGCATCAGCAGAATCCTGCTTTGCAAGCCATGCAAACTCTATTAGTATTAGCAACTTTTCTCTAAGGAAGTGACTACAGACACACTTGACACAATTCAAATAAAAGGGTCAGTTTATCATTCAAACGGCGTGGATCTCATAGCCTAGGGGTTATGCGCTGCGGTTGCTATGCCAGCGGTTTTCGGTTCGACTCTTACCTTGCTGACTTTAGTTTTTTCTTCTTTACTTTTTTTCAGGCTTACGTGTTACCTTTACGGGTTAGTATTAGGTTAGGGTTAGGCAGTGTCTATTTTGCCACCAGGATGGCAGCAGCAAAAGGCTTGGTAGAAAGGAAGCAAGTATAACTAAAAGATAAACCTACAACCTAATCCTAAGCTAACCCTAATCGAACTGGAACCCAAGTTGGCAACATGAAACCCCAGTTGAAATTCTCAGGTTATATAATTTTTATCTTGCTGGGGAAATACCCTTCTAGCGAACTTACTTTATGTGAGAAACCAGCCAGAGGTGGCCGGAGCAGTTTTGAACAAATCGGAGATTTTTGCACTCCTAATCCTGTCCAAAATTTTCATTCAGTAATCCGGTGCGATCATAATCCAGTAGACCTGTCCAAATATTTGATCCACTCAAGTTTATATACGAAAAAACTCTGATTAAGCATTTTACGGCAGCGATCAATGCAGTTTGGATGTCCATGTCAGATCCGGTTGAGTTTTGCCGAAATCCAGTCCGATCCGGTTCCGGTTCAGAATTGCAGAACCCGGTTGGATCGAGATCCGGAAACGAAAACTGGATCATGTTCAACACTGGGCCGAAGTAACTTTTTCAGACTCCGCTCCTGCTCCAAAATTTTCGAATCTGGTGTCAAGCGAAATTTCTATCCTCTGTGAAATGTGTAACCTGCGATTTTTTGTCCGTTATTTTACTTCTCACAATAAAGAAATTAAGTTTGGCAATTATTTTTTTGATATGTGTTGTATAAATTAAAACTTTTTGGTTTGATGTCAAGTACCGACAACAAGCTATAGTACGGGAATAACTTTAACAATTGAAAAGTTTTGGACTTAATCTTAGGCCTCACCTATTAAGGTTTTCGTCTTGGATGGCATGATCCGGGCCGTAATTTGCCGACCCCTGAGATAGAACAACGTGCGCTTTTATTGAGGTAAATCTTCCATGTCATTTGCTGGGGTGGTCAGGTTTTTCCTGGGAAAGTTTGTGTTTTTCACAATATATCCTTGCTTGAGATCAGTTGATCGGTCAATAGTTGTAGCCTACGCATTGTAGATTTTTCAATTAATTTCAAAAATCGTATTGCCAATCGATGAATGATTTGCAATGAAGTTTATTTCACGTCTGTTGGTTGCCCAACTACTGTCAAAATGACATATAAAAGAAATATTACCGCATCGTAGCTATAACTCCTCTTCATTCATTTTCATGCTCGCTTTTCCTCGGGGGAGGGTCGCCTCCGGGCCGCTTTCCCGTGGGCGTAGCCAGAAGGACTCGCCTTGCCAACCTTTCGTGGGGCATTCCGGACACATGGCCTGACCAACGTAGCTGGGATCTCTCGATTCCGAGGAGAATTGGCTCCACATTCTGGTTTTAAGAATTTCACAGATGCGCACTTTGTCGCGAAGTGTCACATCGCAACTTTTGGCAAAACTCCTATCCTGTCGCTTGCACTTGAGATAATATTTTTTCAGTCATAACCCAAATGATCTCAGAACTAAAAAAAAAACAAACGAATACGGAGCTTGGCTGAAATACGTGTGGGTGACCAGCGCCAAGCAAGATGGAAGAATCGGCTTTGTTATGATGCTCAATGCGTTGAACGTAAGCTGTGCAAAACGCTTTTGCAATGTTAGTGTGAACTCTGTTTCACCAACAAGTATTGGTCAAAAACCTTTAATTTTAGTGACACCATCGAAATGGAGCGGCTCTGTCCCAACTCAGGCCTCTCTTGAGATTCGTTGATTGTGTTGCTGATTTGCTCTGTGATTTTGCATAGTGCAGAATACAGGAAACATGCAGATGCATGCTCCCATTAAATAAACCTTTAAAATACGAGAAAATAGCTTTGAATAGGACGATTGAGTCAAAACTCGCACAAAATCCTTGAGTAGTATCTAAGAATTATACCAAATCGCACCGCATACACTTCAGCAAAACGCGTTTTGGTTTTCAGAATTTCCAATAGCTTACAGCCTTCTGTTACTGATCAAGTAAGCGAAACTGTCACTTAAAATCCGATAAGATGCTTTGGCTTGTGTATTATGTACTGGTGAAGAAGTTGCTTACTTGTTTAGAAGACTAAGAGATGCTTTCTTAACATTTTGTAGCACTTGGCATCAAGAGCTAAACTGCCAGTATGCTTTAACCATCTCTACCTTTGGATGTCCAGGCTAACGGCGGTTGTAAGCTGCATTCTATGATTTGCAAGGTTAAACACGCAAAAAAGATGAAAACACGATCACACAAATAGAAGCGTAGATAATCATTTCTCCCATGTGCATATTTTCACTTTTATTTCTATTTGCTAGGTACTCCAGTGCAGTGGCGGCTCGTGGCGAAATTGGCCGGGAGGGCTGTGAAATTTCATCTCTGGTTGAACATATCGGATTGTCGCCCTGCTTGTCTTAAAAATTAGTGGCGTTTCCAGTCACTCCAGTAGTCCTTATCAAATTTGTAATTTTCAGTTGTCCTTATTGATAGATAGAAAACATCCACTTCAGTTTAATGAAACCAAACCCTAACCCTAAAGCGCAAACACGAACACAAAAAAATTAAACCGGCTCCATCAAACGTATGACGCATAACCACAGCCACCAAAGCTGCAAAGGCGAGAGTCGAACCGAGCACCACTCACATACTAGACTTGGAACATTCCGCACAACTACTTAGGCGTTGTTGTTAACAAAACAAAGCTTAGTATTTTTTTCAAACCGTGTCATAGCAGCAGACCAAGGCTAGTGCCATTTTCTTTGAGCTGGTAGCCTACTTTAATCATGTTCTTTCAAATGAAGTTTCAATTTTCCAAAAAATTTCGAACAGTTGTTATGCTTTTCCTGTAAAAGTTTGTATCCTGAATCAATTACAGCTGCAATGTTCACCTTACCAAAATATGAAAGGTCTTTACTTAATGCTTACTGTATAGGCTTGCCAGATTTCTCATGCTTCAAAATGTTCACATTTCAATGTTTTAAATCAGTCGCATCTTTTGTTGTCCAAGAATGATGTCCACTGCCGTCAAACGCCAAACCTAGGCAGCTCATCAGCTTCGCCGACTGTTGCAAGCTGCACTGGTGGAGATAAACGAAGAAGGGCTGTATTTTCGCAGCCCGNGATTGGCGACCAGATTTGAATCTGATGCCGCCAATATCGCCAAAGTACTAGTAAAAGCNTTGTTAANCTTAATTATAAAATTCAATATCCAAGAAAATCAGGTAGTAAAAAACAGTGAAGATCATATTTCCTCTGTTTTTTCTTTAAAAATTCATCGTCAAATTATCAAAAACGCTTTGCGATAAGCGGATATGCCACCATGTTTTTTGTAGCCAATTGTTTGGTTTCTTTCCATATGGGCTGTGCCGAAGACAGCCCCGAAATCGCCAAATTCATCAGCAAGTATGTTGAAAACGTCATCGCATAAGCGGAATCGTTGGAAATGAGCGAAACAATGTTTTTTGGATTCCTAGGAAACGTTGAGCCAAAATGGTGTCGGAAGTACCAAAATTGATTGCGTTGTGAAATTTCGTAACTAAATCCAAACTTAAGGCGAGTTTGGCCGTTTGGCGGAATCTTTTGCCTTAAATTTGTCAGGGAGGGCTGCAGCCCGGCAGCCCGTCTAGACGAGCCGCCCCTGCTCCAGTGTTTTCAGCCTTTTTAGATGTGTCCAAAGCATTTTACAGAATAAACAACAAGCTATTGTTTACCAACCTAATCAAGCGCAACGTACCGATGCAGGGGAGAACGGGGTATGTTGAACTATTTTTTACATTTTTGCCACTGCTCTTTCGGTGTAGGCACTAGAAACCTGAAATTGGGGCATTTGGCGGTTAAATCCATTTAACACATTTACATGCAGGTTGTTTGACATAGACTTTTATATTCTTAGCATAAATTGAAAACGAAAAACATCACCTTTGTGGTTCAACTTACCCCATGGTTGGGGTAAGTTGAACCACGTAGTGGGGAAAGTTAAACAAAAATAAAGAACTGCCACAAAAACGAACTGATGCAGAATGGAATCTCGGAATATTTACATTTGCGTTAACTTATTCAAAAATATTTAAACACGTTGTAAATTTCACTTAAATTAATTTAACTGGTTTTTGAAGTCTGTTGAAAATACGTGTAGGCCTATCCTTCGTCTTTTCGTCGTTCCAGTGACCTTTGGAAACGGGAGTATCTACAATGTCATGTTTCAAAAAGGAGCACTCGTTACCAAACTTGAAAGTGACGACTGGTCTAACTGTTGTAGGGTCATTTCTTCCTCTTTTCGAAATTTTTCCTTCGCATTCTCCAATTATGTTATCAATACTCTCAATGGGTGTAACATACTGTATGCAAAACATTTTTTGCCAGTGAAGTTCACAACAGGGGCGGATAAAGCCAGTGAGGTTAGGGGGGTTCAGTAATATTTGTTTGTGAAGTCTCATTACTGTCATAACTAGGGCAACCAAAAGTCAATGAAGTCAAAATTTTTGTGCCGTTTTGAAAGTTCATAAAACGTCCACAAACCAAATTTTACACTCATACCATGGGGGATCCCAAGTTATTAGGTCAAAAAAAGTCAAAATTTATCATTAGGTCAAATTTATCGTTGGGTCAAAATTTTCTTGCAGCAGAGTTTTTTCTCTTCATCGATATTTTATTGAAACTGCAACACCAGATATTGATATGCTTTTGCAAGTTTAGTTGCAATTATGTAGTAATAGTGGGTTTGTTGCGACTTTTATCGTAATAATGCTGTTTTGCCCACTACTGGACGATTAAATAGTTTGTAGCATGGGCATGGTGAGGCAAGAAATGTGGTCTTACAGTGCGTGGTTTGGTAAATGCTCAATCTGTTATGCATATAACGTTTCAACTTATGATGTTCTCAGGTTTGACTATACTGTAGTTATTTATGTACTCATCAATATATCATTCCCAAAGTTAAACAACCAAATATTTCAAAATTTCGAAGCATAGAGTACATGAATACGCTTCTGGGTTAACCTCAACACCTAAGGCTGAATTATTTTGCACTGCAAACTCAGAAAATTTATGGGTCGAAATAAAGTCAAAATTTGCAAATTATAAAGTCAAAATTTTAAGTTTTTAGATCAAAAAATTGGTTGCCCTAGTTATAACGTATGACGATTAATTTCATATTGACTTGCAACTTCTCAAACTAAAGTGCTTTTTGCTACAGCGTCGGACTTAAAATCTTCCAAAACAGAAGCACGATTTGTTTTTATGTTACTATGGGCATTTTTTGTAATTGTAATGATTAAAAGCAACAGTAACTAAATTAAACGAACAACTAGTGACTTGGATCAAGTGGGGTAAGCTGAACCATGGTTCAACTTGCACGACTTGAATGGTTCAATTTACCCCGAAGAGGAATTTCAACTTGGAAGTTCATTTATGTCAAAGTACTAATGTCCAGCTGTACCAACACAAGGTGATGAACTCGTCTGGAACTACGCTTTGAAGAAATAACGACCTCAAACAAATATGCTTTCCCCACTATGAATTATGAAACAGCAAAGTACATTTCCCGTGTTCACTTTGAGCTTATAAAAATACGTCCAACCTGGCAGCTTTTTGCACCAAGCAGCTTTGGATCTGAGTCATAACTCAAAATGCATTCCTAACAGTGGTGTACAGGATCCGGTTTTTGGAGTCCAATCCGGCCGGATATTAAGAATTTTTTGGATTTGGAATGGATATCATTTTCACTTCAACCGGATCCGGAACCGGATTATCCAAATGAAAAAAAAACTGTGACAATGCCCAAGAAATTGATATTGTATTATAGTNGTATCAGGAAAAATTATCATATTTCGAAATCATATTTGCAACAGTCTTTTTTNTAGTTTATCTCGGTAAAAATGGCTCGGGGGCCACTTTGAGAAGGCCGCGTTTAGTGCAGGGAGAAACCTTCTAATGGAAACAGAAGCAACTTGATGGAAATAGAGGTTCAAGTTAGTCTCAAGTGTCCTCTGAAAAACGGATATCCATCATAAATGGATCTTGGTTACGGATATAAAATGACGTAACCGGAGCCGCGAAAACCGACATTTTACGGTGAGCNATGACACCACAACGATACTAAAAATAATATTTCTTGCGAGGCTTGACCNAATTTCAACAGCCATCGTTTTCATGACAAGATTATTTCATTCTTTGTAACAGTCTTCAGTAGGACCCCAACAAACGTTAAAGCAAACGTGAAAATGGAAAAATTGTAAACATCCCAACTTTTTGGCATTATGTTTTTGGGGGCACGTTATATTAAATTGCTATCACAAAATGTTTTTTCCATTGCATCTTTGTTTGTTGTGTAACAAGATTTTTCCACTCTGCTTACGTCATCACACATCCGTTAATGATATCTGCAGTGTCGGCAGGGCCGTCGCCAGCTGGGTGGCCAGTGATGCCCGGCCCCCCATTTGAAATCGGTGCAACCCCATTTCACGTTTGGCCCACCGGTTGCTGCATACATCCAATACTGTATTTAAAAAATGTGCCCCCCTTCTGTTTTTTGGCCCCCCTGCTGCTAAATCCTGGCGACAGGCCTGAGTGTCGGACATCCGTTCTTTACTGTACCTAGCCTCAGCGCTAACATTTACTGCGAAATGTTGGAGGCAATTTCAGATTTGAAGATTTTTCCTGAATGCTCACGCGGGCCACTGAAAACTCTGTGGCGGGCCACGTGTGGCCCGTGGGCCTGTAATTGCCCACCCCTGGTCTACATGGTTGGCGGAACCTTTTTCAAAGTGGGGGGGCACAAGTGCACGCCAAAAAAATGTAAAAAAATTTTGTAGTTTGAATTAGCAGCAGTGACGTCACAAGCATTGAAATATGACGTCATTACATATGCACACCATTTGAAGGTCTAAATTACACTAATTTAGACAAAATTACACAACGATGAAAACGTATCGGTGAACCACATGAAATTCAAATAGGCTGTTACAGGGGCGACCCAGGTCATCAGCGTCACTCGGGCTCATCGTACGATTTATTCTGACTGACTGAATAAAACCGTACGACACTTTCGTTACTGAAGTTTCCATTTGCTCTCATTCTGGCTGGCATTATCGTTGCTCTGTGACGTTTATGTAATGTAACAATCAATGAGAAATTCTCATGATAACTTCTCCATTGTTGAGTAACGTACGTCACAGAGCAATGATAACGCCAGTAAGTCCTCCGCTTACTAGACTCATTCATATTAGCCCGAGTTGTTTGACAATTTATCGTTTGTTTGAAATTAATATCAAAATGGGAACTGTCCATTGAATTGAACTTCAAATCCAATGTTTCACACAAGTCCATTGCTTCAAAAAACATTTAATCTGATATGAACTATGTTTTAATAAATACTTAACTGCATAGGACAGCTCGAACTCCGATGGATGAGTCCGAGTAAAGCGCGAGCCACGGCCTACGAGAGGGGCTACGAGAGGTACATTACATTGTAATTAGGCCCGAGAAGTACTGGGTCTCCGGAGGATGAAAGTACGCATGCTAAGTTTTTCTGTAATCAAGCCCGAAATTACTAGTGTATAAGCTAGTTGCTAATGCCACAATTGATATATTTCTAAATATTGGCATGGTAAATGTTTTATCTACATCCTGATTAGAAACAAGCTACACAAGTTTCAATGAGAAACCCAGAAACTAGGGGCCCCGGTATCGGTCTTCGTACCCCCAGGTAAAATTTTTCTCGAAGGCCCTGGCGCGAGCGAAAGAAGTCGTGAGAACGCCTGTTATCAACGATATTGTTTTATTCAGGTTACCTGCAACATGAACGCGAAAGGCCAGACATGGAACGAAAATATATGAACAGTGACAAGGCCCAAAGAAAAGAGTCAACTTAGTGAAGTGGGCCCGTGGGTGGTGGCACAAACATACAAAGCAAGCAAGCTCGCGTTCTCCGATATAAATCGTGATCGAAAACTCGGGCGAAGCCCGAGGATTTCGTATGCCGGAGTAGCGAATGTCTTATACACATTCAAAATCACAACTTTTCCACATCTTGAACACAAAAGTATCATGACAGAATACTCATTCTGCAACTATACAAAGGAAAGACAAAGCATACGTAGCAACTAGCAAGTTGTCCGTAAAATGCCAGTTGTTTTGCCTAAGGAAAAAGTAAAACATAGTTATTTAGCGTTGCCAATGCAAAAACAAAAACACAATTAAAACTGATATGTCACAATTAAAATTGATATGTCACAATTAAAATTGATATGTCAAATACAGTAGAATTTGCCTAATTCGTCACCTCAAAGGGATAGAAAAAAACGACGATTTAGGCGAAGTGACGAATTTATGCAAGCAACCTGAATTGAAGCGTGGAAACGCTACTCTCAATCCAAATTTTAATTGGGAAAACTTTTTTATCGTTTAAATTAAACCCTTTAATTTCTCTACTCTATCTCGACTCCTCCATTTTTAATCTAACACCATTTAAATCTTTAATAAACTTAAAAGACTTTCTGCGTTCTCTCAATGGGGAATCGGGTCGCGCTTTACACCTCGTGTATAAATTCGATAAACAAATTGCGAGGTGCAACGATTCTCATATAAAGATTCTTCATTTGTTTGAATTCCCACTCGTGTTAAACTAGCTGCTAACATCAACAGCAAAACTGCAAATGACGTATTAACCGAACAAAACGCTTCTCGGGGAAAAAAAGAGGTGACGAATTGAGCAAATTGATGATTAAACGAACAGAAATGTACACAAAAGGTGGGAATTCTGCCGGGACCAACGAAAAGTAACGAATTGACGAAATAAACGATGACGAATTAGACAAATTCTACTGTTTCATTTTGCGTAGACTAGAAGATTCAGTAAAATTTCACTATTTAGAATGGTATTAAAACGCTTAAAATTACCCCAATTTTTAATGGTGTGGCACGAACTTTTCCTACACACAAGCATGGGTGTCGGAAGAGGAGCAAGAATTTTTAAATCTCAGCAAAAAATGCCGTTTTCTTGTTTTTAGAGGTGAAAATTTAATTTCACCACTTTTGGCCTTCTCCTATAAAAANGTTTGGAAAAATCCACNAGTGCCCCTCCTGAAAAAAATCCTTCCGACGCCCATGCACACAAGCATGTAAATTACACCATTTTTGTGAAAAATTGTGTTGTATTACACCATTCTGGTAAAACTGTTCAACAACACCAATGCGGTAAGCAATTTATAGCAGGGAGACAGATTGTGCACTGTGCATTCTGCCAAAAATCACGAAATTCTGCCAAATTCATTGCCAAATTACAAATAATATATGAGAAACAATATCGACAAAATACTGCCAAAATTCTGCAACTTTTTTTTCATTAAACGATTTACTTTAATACGGGACCCAATACTAAATGTTTCTTAAGCTTGCAATATTTAGGAAAATTCGACATTTAAAAGTGAGGGGTCCAGGCCCATGCGACCCCTCTGGTTCCGCCACCTATGGTTCCTAATTGAAGAAGCTCTCTTCACTGCGTTGAGAATAACATACAGCATACGTTACGAAGAACCGACTTCTCCATTTTAAATGGCGATAGCCTACTTCGCTCTATTTCGGATTCAACGTGGGTTATCGCGCTTTGTTAGGTATTGGAATAAAAAAGCACATATCTTATATTAAGACTGCTACGTAGAAATCTGATGTTATCTGATGTTGAAAAAGGCAAAAATCTGATGTTGGCGTGACTGACCCCAGCGGCAACACTGGTTAGAAGTCATTTTGTATGCTTTGAGAAGGCAGGATAAGTTCAAGTTGTTTTGAATCATTTTATGCTGAACTTAAGTTAGAATTTGACTTAATGCAGAATAATGTCGCAGGATAACAGTGCGGTATGGAATCCTTTGACAGATGAGCGCTAATTTCCTTTCACAGATAACGCTCGTCAGGTTATTTCATTCATGGTTTTGGATTTGTCCCGGTATAAGCCTAAGAAATTATGGTAAGGCTATTCCGTAGCCACTTCCTAAATTAATAGTAGGCCTACTGTATCGGCTACAACTTGACTATATTGTGAATCTCATTCAAATTATGCAAGTACTGCTGCCCATTTGGAGCTTTTTTGGTTACAGGTTAGCCATTCCTAGTCTGTCCACTTTGCAACAAGCTTAGATGATAGGCCTAGTAGTTTGCTCTACACACCAGTGACACTACACTCAGGACTATTATAGACACTATTCTGTGAAAGCAAATAACCTCTTCAGCAATTATCAATTATCCGGAACGTTATCCGCGCTGTGATTGGCTGAAAACCTCTTTTGCCCGAACAAGGTTACATTTTGTAAATATGCAGTCCTACCAGTCAACTAAAAAGTCCCAGTTAGGCAGCAGTCAGCCATCATGAATAACATGTGGTTTGATAACAGAAACAGAATGCTGAAGCAGAATGTGAAAGCCCTTACCACCTGTAAAATTAATATTGACTTTTCCTGGTCTGATTTTTGCGAGAAAATAAATCGAACAAAGACTTCTTGAAAAAAATATTGTCTACAGAAAAGCATGATTGGGCGAATGGGTAAATTTACAAATGCTTGAACATTGTTTTGTTTCTTGGTGAAATGTATTATTTTAGTTATTCTTGGTGTCTTAACTCTAGGAATCCAAAATAGCTACTGTACATACTCCAAGTAAGATATGAACCACATTTATCTGATAACTCTCGTTGTTCTGAAGCGTCCCGGATTTCAATCACAAAATACGGTATGCCTTGCTACACTAAAACCCGAAATCACCGGAAAACACATCGAAAAAACAATAAAACATCAACCTACTGAAAACCAAAGGAATGCTAAAACCGAAATATAAACTAAGTTTTTTTAGCTTGCCAGGGGAGCGTTTCGCACTCCTACCTCCCCGTCAGTTGCGTTACACCCAGGGCCGTCGCCAGCGGGGGGACCAGTGGTGCCCGGCCTCCCCATTTGAAATATGTTCCCCCCATTTCATGTTTGCATGTTTGGCCCCATGGTTGCTGCATATATCTAATACAGTATTTTTAAAATGTGCCCTCCCCTTCTGGTTTTTGGCCCCTCTTTCAGTTTTTTGGCCCCCCCTGCTGCTATATCCTGACGACGGGCCTGGTTACACCACTGGCCCAAGCGTATTAACCACGCTTTTTCTTGGTATTCTCCGGTGTGTGAAAGGCGCGGTCTACTGATGACTGCACAACTCAGTGACACTAACCCTTGCTTTGGCTCGCGTTGGAATTTCTCAAAGCGAGCGTTCTCTTTTGTAGATGTTCTGCTGAACACAAGCACGCAAACTTATCACGACCACTGAGTGAATCCCCGTAGCGTTCCCTGGGCAACCAACCCGGTAAGGTATTTGAAGCTTCGCAATGCCGCCAATTGCCGTCACCCAGGGCTGGTTTTAAGCCGATTTGACCGATTTCGTCTANTCGAGCCCCGCGCCACGCCTACTAACCAGCGCAAACTTGCACTTCTATTGGAAGCTTCTTGTGTATAGTGCCAAGCTTTGGCCCAGTGTTTTTTGAGAGAACAAAACGGTTCTCAATTTTTTTCCAACGGTCTCTGAAAATACAGTGTAAACTCGCTCTACCACCATCATCAAAGTATACCAAAACCTTGCTTTACAATCATCTTGGTATTCAGATAAAACAGTTGTGATCTCTCAAAATGTCTTTGTGGTCAGCAAAAGTCAAACTTTAAGAAAGTCCCAGGTTTGGTCCACAGTATTTTGTAAGCCTGGGATCTGTTGCCAACGAAAATCCAAGTGAACTGCGCGGTTTTTAACACCCTTATCAGATCTTATAGTAAGAATGGCCATTGTCTTCAGTAATGCGTAGCCAAGTTTTTTTCACTAGCACCTCGTTAAGACAGAGAGGGCTTAAGTTTNGAAGCTGTTCCCTGTTTCATTTATAAAAGCGTTTCGTAGTTGGTAGTCATGTTTCAATAATTGCTGCAAATTACGATTCGATAGTTGGTGATATTTCAGTAGTTACCAACTAATTGTCTTCTGAAGGTGACGTTTAGTTCGTAATTGCAAATGTGTGCTGCTTAGTCAGTCTTTTTAATAGCGTTGTTCGTTTTCCTCTCGTAGAGATCTGATGAGATAACCTGAGATTGGCGAAAACGTTTGAAATAAACCTAGCTTTAAGCATGAATGACTATTTCAGGTGTGCAAAAAATAACGGTTCCTTAAAAAGTAACAGAAAATTACTAACAGTTAAGCCATTTGCAAAGCAACAAAGTGACAATATGGTTCAAGAGAAGTAAGCCTCATGGTGTTCATGTGGTGAAAATTTGATGTTTTTGTGGCATCACTTTCACAGATTGGCCTCGTAATTTCTGAGATATAGCCTAACATATTGAAAGTTGTAAAAAGTCTGAAAAGGTGGAAAGTGGAAAAACTTTCGTGGAAGTTTGAGGCTATTACAGTACTTACCTGTTTTGAAATATTAAAGATTAGGTGGAAAGTTATTGGGAGATACAAAATCACATCATATATTTCTTTAGTGTTGATAGAGAAAAGAATTTTTAACCTTCTCCGGGATATTCAAACTTGCTCAAATAAATGTGCGTTGGACAAACATTTTAACTACTGAGTAGACACCCTAAACGCCACACCACACTGAAGATGGCGACAACATAAGCAGCCAGCCTGGTCATGTTACGCCAGATAATCAAAGTGGAAGTTTATGTATGGGAAGTGATATAAGTCGTTTCGAAAGTGTCGATTCTGACAAGGAAGAGACCTCGTCGGAAGGGCCATCTGATGAGGTATGCGAGCAAGAAATTCAAACTTTGGATGAATAAATGATCCTGCTACTTAGCCAGGTGTCATGGGTCGGAAGGTTAGAGACTAACCTGGACTATGTAGCCCAAATAGGACCGCCTGCAATTATAATAGAAGTTTTCCCTACAAATAGGAGTGATGGGACATGTTCTTTTAAGTTTCACTGCAAAAGAATACCACCAAATGCTGAAGGGATAGGCCGTCCATGGCTAATATTCCTACCCTGTAAACATGGGATCTTTTGCTACAAGTGCAAACTTTTAAGTTCTGGACATACACTAGCACAGCACTCAATACCTCTCCTCTCTGCAGGTACTACACTCGTACCTCTCTTCTGGTCAGGGAAGTGCCTGGCCAGAGAGGAGGTATTAATGAGTGTTGTAATCTTTGAGTTATTGGGTTTGGGACGCTGTCCATTGAAGTCTCTGCTGGTGAGATTTTGGCGTCACCCTTCGGGCCTCGCCTTTTCAAAATCACCGATTTCTATCATTATGTCTTGATGCACCCCCTCAAAAATTTCTACACAACACTGAGTGGGGCATTGCAAAAGTGTTTCCAATCGCGCCCGCGCTTGCTAACGCCGGCCCTGGGCGTCACCTAAATTATAAAACACGCACACACGGCCAAGGCCAGCCCTAGCATGCGCGGGGCCCGATTGGAAGCACTTTTGCGGGGTCCCATTCAGTGGGGTGAGCAGGTATTTGAGGGGGGCATCATAATGATTGAAATCAGTGACGTAAATAGCGAGGCCTGAAGGGGCGATGCTAGGGGGCTCTGGGGCCATGTCCCAGTTTCACCTCTCCAACAGAGCCTTTAACGGACATTTCCGTAACACCCAATAAATCCAAGAGTTACTACACTCAATACCTCATCTCTGGCCCGGTACTGTACTTCTCGCGCGGTATGGCAGGCCAATTGGCCATATCCAATTTACCATAATACAATTGGCCATATGTAAGAGGGCCACATAAGTTGTTAAACAACAGTTCGAGGGCCGGACATCTTATGTAATGTCATTGTTTCGGGATATGTTACATTCTACCAAATCAACAAATTTGTCGTAAATATATTATTTTTTCATTGTTGAGAAAAATTGCTTTGCACGCCGGATGAAATGGCTTATCAGGCTAGATCTGGCCCGCCAGTCGTAGTTTGAAGACCCCTTGTTTAAACTATAGCCTATGATACAAAAATTACCTTTGCTAAGAGAAACGCATTTTTCGTGCTTTACCATCAGCAAAGTCCTACAGAAATTTGTCTGAAACAATTTTAGAAAGTAATTGCAGAATTCCCAATGACTATAGTATAAACCAACAGGAAAGTACTGCATTAACTTCCAAAACTTCCACGAAAGACATTCCATCTTTGCACTTCTTTCAGACTTTTTGCAACTTTTAATTTGTTAGGCTATATGTCAGAAAGTACAATGGCAGTCTGCGTGAAATTGATGCCATTTTCGGTATTACTTCATGATGCAAATTTCACCACAAGCAGTTGCGTAACTAGAGGTTTGAGCCAGGGTGAGAAAATTTAGCTGAAGGGGGTCCACTGGCCACCGTAAGAGGGCCACTAGCCAACAATCAGAAAAAGACTTGAGAAATTATAGTGAATCCGGATGTTGATGGCTATACTCAAACCTGAAATCACCGGAAAATACTCCGAAAACGCAAAAGAACAACAACCCACTGAAAACCAGAAGAATGCCAAATACCGAAATACAAGCTAAGTGGATTACCAGTTTTTACATTTTGCTTGCCAGGGGGAGTGGTTCGCACCCTTGCCCTCTCGTCAGTTACGCATCTGGCCACAAGAAAATCATGAGGCTTACTTCACTTAAAGCTAACTGTCACTTCCGTTACTTTGCAAACGGCGTAGCTGTTAATATTCGTAAAATAATTTTTCTGTCACTTTTTAAGTAATCGTTATTTTTGCACACCTGTACTAATCGTTCATTTGGCATAATTAAAAGTAGTTTGATTTTAAACGTTTTCGTCGATCTTAGGTTGCCTCATAACTTCATCAGATCAGTCTGAAAGGAAATATGAATAACGCTACAAAAAACTGACGCAGCTACACACATTTACAATTACATTTGCGAATAACCTTCTGAAGACAAGTAGCTGTAACTATTAAACAGCAACAATTAACTATTGAACCGCATCTTGCAGCAACCACTGAAACTTGACCTGCCAATCCGAAAGGCTTGCCACTGAAACAGAAAACAGCTTCAAAACCTAAAGGCTCCCTGCCTTAACCCACTGATATTGAAAAAAATGGACTGTACATTACCTAAAAACAATCGCCATTGTTGCGATTACAAAAGGGTGGTGAAAACCGCACAGTTGACCTTGATTTTCGTTTGTAACGGGCCCCACGCTTCAAAAATACTGTGGACCCCGCGATGGTACTACACAAACAGCTTCATTAGAAAGTGTAAGTTTGCTTATGTTGGTAGGCGGAGCGTGGGGCCCCCTGCGGCGAGGGGCCCGATTGGAAGCAATCCGTCCAATCGGCTAAAGGCCGGCCGTGCACACGGCCTTGTTGCGCACTTTATTTCTGTTTCATATTTGAAGCTGATGAGTAATTCGCACAAAACACAATGCTTCCAGGGACCGCGCAGTTAGAAAACTTTGAGAAAAGCATGGCACAGTCTGGTACTTTCCGAGTGGAACAATGTTAACTAAACTTTACAATCGTTCAAACAAGTGTATTGCTAACCTACAGATATAAGAAGAGGCTAAGTAATGGGAGGTCACTTGGGAACCTTTTCGAAGCGAGCCGGTGGCTTTACTGGTACAGTTTTATAATCTACAGGTTTCTCCAATATCCGACAAGGGGTAAACTCACTTCTATGCCTTGCCTGGTCAATTAGTGATTTGCTTGCAAAAATCTGTTCATCACATGAGGACCATTGGTAGGAATACACTTGGATTTAGTAAAAAGCTGCTTCTAGAAGGGAGCAAGCTTTTTATTGGTCTCCTTCTGTATATGACATTTAAGGTGGGCACAGATCGTGTTTAAGTTTAGGAAAAACGCCCTTCACCGGATATTCCGCATATAAAAAGACAATGGATCAATGAATAGACCAGTGCTTTCATTGCCTCAGATTTTTCTCTGAATCAGCCCCCAACTTTCTGCTAAGAAGACAATGGACGGATATTAACGTTTAGTTGGAGTGGCTCGCGAACCTTATTGCATACCTGCTGCATTTTATGCAGGTGATGCAGAGCAGACTCCTTCAAGCTTGGACTGCACAGCATGGAAAGCATTTAAAAGCAAGAAGAGTCATCTTTCGCTATAAGTATTTTCCTTGAATTCTCTAAAATTATGCGGAGTTTGAACTGCTGCTCCGCCAGAACAAACTCTATTTGACTTCTCTCCTTACCCAGTGTATAGAAATCACTTCTTTAGAGACACAGACCTCAAGGCGGATGCAAGTCTTCGAAACATCGCTTGGGAAAATGCAGATTTTTTAATATGCTTTCGTGGCCTTTCTGCCACCAAACTGAACAAAAATATTTCCAATTTGTACCTTTGGGTGCAACCCATTGAGTGTAACCACAATATTCTAATGGATGCAGGGGCGTAAAAAGGGGGGCACAATTCACCGGGCGCCGAATCACTATGGAGGCGCCGAATCATTGCGGGGGCGCCGAAAAGTCCCAAAAATGTCACAAGTACTCTTTTGAATACACATTTGCTTCCGAAAGGCATCAGGTTCGAACATGGGGGCGCGCCAAACTTGCTTGTTGCTCCGGACGCCATCTAACCTCGTTATGCCCCTGAAGGCACGACACAAGTGTGTGCGCGTGTGTTCCCGCGCACGTCAGTTGTGGTATGAAGAGCAGTACCGGTGATAAGACAAAAACACTACTTCTTGATTGGGCAAAACGATATCTTATTGTCCCTTAGTTTGTTCGTTTTTGTGCTCAACCAAAATTGGATATTGAAACAAGCTTTTCTACTTCTCATTTGCAGGAAATTGGCGACGGTTCGCAAACTGTTTACTTGGTTGGTCCCTTACGCGCAACTTTTCAGATCATTGAATAAAGCGGCACAAGTTTTCGGAAGGTACACCATTCTCTGTATTACAGAAGTATGACAAACAATTCAATAAAATCAATGCCAGATTGTAAGATGCCTTCGAATTTCTTCTTCTGCTTCGCTGTTTCGCACGGATCAGTTACTCTAAATCTGTGCAATATTTCGTAATTACAGTATTGCCTTTTCAATCATTTTGTTGTTACTAAAAACTCCATGCATGTTGTTACGTATTTATTTCTCAAAGACAGCTGAAAACTACCAGGAGCCACTATTTTCATAACTTCCTCTCTCCGCGTTCTGGCCCTTTCATTTCGAGTTGCAATGCAGTATATAGCCTACCCCTTCATTCATGAGCGGTAAGCTTTTCGAGGTTCTCTTACACACAGCTTTGTGCTGTGCTTCGCAATTGCACGTTATTTATCATTTATCAACCTAAGGTAATCGATATCAGAACGGCACGGTATGTAACTGATGACTTCCACGCCCGAAACAACTCGTATTAACCGTCGGGAACACTCATAACTTTAACATTCCAATGCTTTAAGCAGCAAACAGCAGTGTTTCAAACTTATACTCTTCAAATTTATGCGCAAGATGCAGCCTATCCCTACTTATCATTCGCGACTAAAATCTGACGTTCAAAAAAGCATTCATTCATTTAATCCCATTTAAATACGTGCAGAATCCACGCTGAATTTCTCAGCGCAGAATATGTCTTGGATTGTCTAACTTGGTCTTACTTATATGAGGCCATCTCAGTACCTTGGGTGCCAATTCAAGACAAGATCCTTTGTAATTTTCAGGATATCACCAACCGCCAAGTGTAGAAACATAAACTGGATGAGCTGTGCAAAGTAATTCATAGCATTTCATTCGTAAACCTTTGATACCTATGCTGTGCTCCTTTACAAAACATTAGATATGAGCATTCCACACTATCATTGCTTCAAAAACACAGAAAGCAAATAAGTAACGCATTTCTACTGTTCTGGTTAACATTACCACCAATGAAGTACGCTGCAGGTTGCATCAGATATGGAGCGAGGTTCGTTTATGGAACGATCTAATTTTTGTTTGCGCGAAGGTCGTTTAAAACATAAGTGGGAAAAATTTCTGTATCTTTTACTTTTGGCAATTTAAAAGCGTGGTTTTGCCTTTTTTATCTTGTAGACGAGTTTTTGCGTAAGTCGGTGAATGCTTTCTCATTTTATTTTTTGAAGAAAAATTGTTGTGAAAAGTTGTTTTCATCAGTTTGGATAACGTCTGCTGTACACAGAAACACTAAATTTGGTCGGCAAGAAAGTGTGAAGCTCCTGAATGAATGCAGCCATAGATAGGTGAGAGTTTGACGTACTTTCCGTCTATAATAAGGCGAACTCAGGAAAACGTAAAGCTTCCGTTCATTCATAGCGCAGATCCGCACTCAGTCTCGTTGCTCGTCTTTCATTGCTGTCTTCCAAAGAGAGAAATACGGCCAGAGTTACGGGATTTTCCTGGAGAAGCTACTGACTACTTCGGACCCGCTACTTCAAAAATACCAGCTGAAGTAGGAACCAAGCAATGCACGAAACCACCAGGGCTGCGTGTAAAAGAAATTCCATCGTTTATGTTTCTTTAATAGCTTGTTTCACCTGCAGTTTCACGTGGACAGAATTACCAATAAATTTTTTTTCCTTCTGAAGCGGTTAACTGTTAGCACAAGAACTAATTTGTTTACTTCGAATTGGTACTCTGACAGCACTAAAGTTCGAAAATAATTAGATTATCGTCGTGGCATTCCCTGGTAAATGTTGACATTTTATTGATAATTTCCTGACACTTCTGCCTAAAACTAGTGGATTTCAAAAACTAATACGCCCTAGCTGAAATTTGATGGCGTTTGACGTTCGTTGTATTACTTCGAAATCGGATGGCAGATGTCCTCAACAACGCGTTTCCTCAAATTTGATTCTTTTCCTCTCACGTGACACGCCGATATGTTACCAGCTACTCGCACACAGACAGCAACTGAACAGACAACGATTGGGAAGCAGAGAATAACAACTTAGCAAATCTGTTAGTTTTGCAAAACGCTTCGGTCTAAACGTAAACATTTTACTTTCCCTGGATCAGGGGTGGGCATTTATTTTTGCTTGGAGCCCACTTTGAGAAGGCCGCGTTCAGCGGAGGGCTGTACCTTCTCATGAGAGTAGAAGCAAATCTCGATTGATAGCCTCAACACTAATATTTACTATGAGAAGTTCGAGGAAATTTCAGATTTGAAAATTTTGCTGAATGCTTCTGCTTGCCACTGAAAACGCTGTGGCGGGCCACATTTGGCCCGCGGGCCGCTATTTGCCCACCCCTGCCCTGGATCATTCACCATCACCCTTGCTTAATTTCTGTATCTTGAGATTGCGGTTAGGATGGGACATGTAACTTTCACAGCAATTTCAAGTGAGGCTTCGCGTCAACTTTGAATGTAAAAATGCACTTACATATAATCTTGTAAAAACGTTGGTGAAACAACATTTCTTGTCATCATCAAACCTTATAATTAGTAATTGTTTGAAAAAGCGATTAAGATGCCCCTTTTATAGACTACCTAAGTCATCGAACTGATTGTAATATACACCTAAAAAGGCTGCAATCACTGAAAAACACAAAATATCCAAGGGGTTACTAACACTTATAAGATTTCATTTCATCACACGCTCAAGTCATGAAATTAGATTACCAAAAATTAGTGGCGATATTTCAGCTTAATTGCATCCTACATTAAGCGAGGAGCTGCCGCACGCACTATCAAGTAAAATTAGTAACAACTGGTACGCTACATATATCGTCCCCGAGTGCTACATAAAAGTTATCGTGCAATAGTGTTCACAGGCAATCCGCAAGACAACAACTTACTTCGTAAGCTCGTCTGATAAAGCGGATGGATTAATTTGAGAGCAACTACTGCGTTTAAAAAATCTTTGAACTTGTCTACGTAAATGTGCGCCTGTGACTGAAGTCTTGCCTGCACGAACACTGGCGAGTGGCGACCCACCTATCGCACGGAAGGTCTGGAGTTCCTTGCAGTACCTGTCAGCACGCATTGCAACCGAAACGATTTGCACCAGGTCTTTTGGAGTCTGCATTTTCTTCTTACTTTTGATTCTTTGCAAAAGCAGTAGTCTTGGAATAAATCAAACAAAACGCTAGCAACTGAAGTATAGCGGTGCAAAGACGAAATAAGTTTCTGTAAAGTTACACTTTCGTTTGTAACAAAAATTGATTATAGTTTATCAGAAAAGAAAAATCAAGCACAACAGTGGACAAAACTTTGAAAAGGCACTGACTACCGTACAATTTTTTGGCAATGAGGAGCTCAGCTAACATATTTTGCCTAATTATAAGAAAGTTTTCAGTTCGACACATCTGAGGAGTTTGAGTGAAGTAAAACTGTTGGGAATAGAGATTGCGAAAGCAAGCAAAAACACTATAATCCGTCTTATTAAAAAAATACGCAGGGCAAAACCCTGAAATGATCCCTGAAAAGGCGTTCCCACGTTTTTTTGCTTTTTTTCATGCACTTGTCGACCCAAGAAGATTGCCGATCGATTGCTTCTAGCAGATAGTAAAGCACGTTTAAAAAATCTTTTGTCAGTTTGACAACACAAAATGGCGCTGCAGTAACTTCCGAGCAGCAACTACTAAATTCTGGCAATGAAGCAACGGCACCGCACGACACTTACAATATAAGCACACACAGAAAATGAAAAATATACTGTTTTTGCACAATTTTTTTGGATAAAATGTTGTCAAATTGCCCGCAGCTTCGTAAACTTTCCTCAGCAATAATGCAGTCTAGCTGATTCAGATGGTGCTACTTAATGAAAAGTTCTTAGCTTTGTCTTAAGAGAGCACATTTGTGTGGAAAGAAATTAAAACGCATCAACAACAAGTAACGTGGCGCTTAATTTTTGTTGTTAATTTAAAAACAAACTTTAGTTTTCAGTTAATCCACTTATTCGCAAGGATGTGATACATTTTTGCAAAGGTTGCTGCAAACGTTTATGGCGATAGCTCAGCAGTTGGACAAGATTAACACAGTTCCGCGTTGCCATGCCGCTTTATAACATCTTCGACATTTTTCATCATCTGAATCTATTGAACGACCTGTTCGAGGTTGTTTTGTGCGCTTGAAACTATTTCCGGAAAATTACCCAATAAAACTACCAAATTTTTATATCACGATCGTAAAAACGTCAGATTTATGGGGATAACACCATTCTACAATTCATCAAAATATAAGGACTTGAAGCATGCCAGCACTTTCATAAGGAAAAAGCGTTTCTTCGGATGTCAGAGCCACACAATGCACTTCCCAAGATTTTTAATCAATCACAAAAACGTTATAGGACGAAGTTTGCCAAAGCGATATTTTTGACTGTTTTCATTTAGCTTGCATATCGAGTACAGTCTCTGACAGAGTGGGTGTTTACTGATCTATTTATTTGTGTAACTTTAAGTTTAATAACCATTTTTGCCCTTGGTGCTGCACAGGTGTATAACGAAACTAGAGAGCAAAACCAATATAAAAAGGCGTTATGACCTGAGATTAAGATTGAAGGAACAAGCACACCTCAAGATGAAAACTAAGCCAAAAACTCAAATGGGATAAAATTACAACGCTTCTTGCAAAGAGCCGGTCATTTTTCTGAGCATGCACGTAACCGAATAGGTGGCTACTGTAGGTTGAGAGAAAAAACACTGTCACGGTGGAGTAATGCAGGCCAGAATCACATTGGTGCCGAACATGCAGCCATTTTCAAACCCAAGTGAGCGGACTAACGCAGCCATTTTAACCCCAAGTGAGCGGGCTCACGTCCGTGAAGAAATGTAAGTCCGCAAAATTCCAACCACGAAAAAGATTGGAAAAAATTAATACACACACAGAGTTTCTGCAGTAACGCCAAACGTAGAAAATTTCCATAACATGACGTTTACAGTGTTAACTACTCTGTAAAGACGTTTTAGGCAGGAAACCTAATGTAGGCTACGGGATAATAAGGAGAAATCCCAGCCTGAAATATTGCCAAATCAGTTCGTCGGACAGTGTCATTGAAATTTCATGCTGAATAGCAGCTTGCCCTACAAATGGGCCGAGGAGCTTTCAAGCAGTATGTCGTTGCTTACCGAATGAATCACTCCATACCAGCGGGAATGTGGCCTTCGGTGGACGTCGCTGACTTGTTTTGATTTTTAGAATCAGAAGCCACTTTTGATATTAAATTAGATGGGGAAAGTACTGAAGCTCCACTGGTTGGGATGTTTTGCCAGTATCTGCAGCTTTCACGAGGGTTGCAAGTTTGTTCCTCGTTTACTGAATGCCCGATCAGGTGCCTGTCATCTTCGCCGGAACTCACCGAAGCGTGGCCTTCCGCCATTTTAGAGTGAGTAATCTTTTCGACATTTCTACGTTGGGCGTAGTTTGAAAACTCATTGCTATTCCTCTCGCTGTTAGTTAAAGTGGTGTGGTCACCTTGGTGAGATTTAGCCGAACTGTCAGCAGTCGAGCATGCGAACGATATGTTTGTGTCGCTTCGTTTTGAGCCACCGCCAGTCGTGTTGTACAATGATGAATAAAGTGACTGTGAGAGTACTATATCTCGTGCGCCGGTAGTTTGATCAGGACAGTTTGCACAGTATACTGCTGGAGATACTTGCATGGCGGCGGCGCACTTAGCTTCTTCCGAAGAACCTTCAGAAAAATTACCAGCTGTTTGTGTTTCGCACTTTCCAGCAACCAGCCCTACCAACGACGGTAGCCTATCTGAACCATCAGCAGTCGAGCCTGTTTGTCGAGTGTCATCATAAAAGTGTCCTGAGTTGTCGGAAAGCGTCGAGAAATTCCCGGTGTTGCAAAGTTCGTAACTTCCAGGACAAGATGACGATTTCTCAGGGAGCTTACCACCCGTAACCGCCTCGGACTTGATTGGAAATGAGAGAGAACCTGCACTGGGCAAAGCAAAGGTTTCCGACTCATGCGGGATTTCGCCAATACCTGCAGCTGCCGGCTGAATGGATGGTGTTGGCGTTGCGTAGCTACTGCTCACTTCGCTCTCGGTCAGATATGGTTGGTAAAGCCGCTGCTTCTGTTTCGGTTGCTCGTACGTCAGAAATGTGTTCTGCCCGGATGCGCCAGAAACAAAACACTCGTCATACACGCCTGGAACTAAACCTGGACAAGTTTGACGCTGCAGTTGTTTGTCGTAGGGAGCTCCCATGTTCCAGTAACGACTGCAGTCTGGAGCTTCAGAGGAATAATGCTCGGGGGTTATCTTTGACGGGGGCCACTCAGGATAAGCAAAAATTGTCGAACCGAAAGAAGATGTCGAAGGAAACAATTCTCGGTCGTAGGTGCCTGTAAATTTCATCGAAGCTAAAGTTGGGCGAAAACTGTTTGTGCCCTGAGTCAAACCGCAATCTAATCTGCTTCCCGGTTTTTCTTCCATGGTTGAGCAATACAGTCCTTCCGTGAAAACACCCGAGCTTTTACGCTGAGATGTTGTACCACAGACTTCTTTCTCCAAACTGGTCGTTAGCAAACTTTCGATGCTTGTAAACTTATTTGCCGCGTTGGAGCTTTCAGCCTCCACCAGTTTTGTGCTTGATAAATATTTACTATGCACATCCCCAACATGAGGGCGGTTAAGATAAGTACTGTCCGCTAGCATCGTTTGTCCTAAGTATGGCGCCAATGCCTTCTCTTCTATTCTACAGTTATTGTTACTTTGGTTGCAAGGGGATTGAAGGTAGTTGTTACTCAACAGGGACGTTGTTTGGCACTCTGGTTCAATGGCCGCGTTTTCCACGTATCCGGCTACATTCGTTTTCGAAGCAGTAATGTGTTTTTGAACACCATGCTGAGAAGAAAATCTGAAAATAAAGCACAAACATCAAAATAACTTGCATTATTTGGTGTAAGACTAATGACGAAGGAAATGTTGTGAAAGCAACTAAACAAGACAAAATCATGGGCGTCGGCAGAAGGACGTTGATCCACAAATAAAATAATTCTCTCTGAGACAGATACTCAGTTCCCAACATAATTCGTAAGACAAAAAAACGTTTATCGTGGGGGTATATCGCCAGAAAGTAGCATGTAGAATGCAGATATACCAGCCGCAACCAACTCAATTTTCTGTATGAAGAGACACCAACTCAATACTGAATGGAGACTAATTTCATTCGAAGATCTTCGAGAATGGTGTCAATAGCAAAAGGCCGCATGCAAACAAAACAACAGAAATTTATGTTTCAGTGATACAAACCTTTGGAAATGATTGTCAACCTCTTCAGACAAAAATTAAAGTTCATCGATGTATTCTTTCAAAGAATGCGCCGATGCTTACTTTTAAAAAACTATTGTGTGAAGTTGCAAACTCACATAAGTTTTGATCTAAAACATGCTTTGCCCACAAATTTACACTTCCTTTTTTTCGAAGTAAGCTAACATTGTGTACAATGGATCCCCAAAATGTTGAAATGAAATTTTTTGGATTTTCAAAAGCACAGGACCATGCACGTAATTAATCTAGTTTGGAACTCCCTTTCAATGTAGCACCATTAGAGCGGAGAACTACAGCGTTTAAAATCTGAAAAAAATCAAAACCGTAGCGTTTCATCATTTCGATTCGTATTAAATGAAGGTCATGAAAGCCCTGAAACATCGCTCAGAAGGCAGGTTATGTGCTCGATGTCCCAGTTTTTAATGTTTGTACATACGAAACCGTCGTTCATTTTACACTCGACAACAATATACAGTAAATCCGACACTCTTGGGGATATATTTCCGAGGTTATTAGAAAAAGATGAAGCCCGTAACCTGCCAAACATATTGTCTTCGAAAAGTTTCAGCATTTCGAAAAATTTTCCAAGTGTCAGAGACAAGGATTGGCTTGCATTGAGGCAACATATAGTCCGTTGCACGTAAGAGCAAATCTTGATTAATCTGTCGCACCGTTAAAAAACATGTTGCCCTCCAGTTTATGCATACAACAGTTTTTCTTCTACCAAAAGTACACATTCTTTAGTAATGCCGTCGCCACTCGCTACTGGTCAGTTCTGAGTGGATAAGCCGGTAAAACTGAGGGCCAACCTCTTAGATAAAGTTTAGGTGGAATATTTCTGTTATTCGCTGTATGTGCATTCCCAGCAAAAACACCTCTCAGTGAAGTTATTTTTGCGATGGATATGGTTAAAAAACTTCCAAGGACAGATGAGGAAGTGCTACCAAATAACTTTTGATGTCAACGATGCTTCAGTCACAAGTGTGCTTTTCGATTCAACTTACGCAGAAATTTCAAATCTTGTAGAGTATAATATAACATTTGTTTTGCCTTTACGCCTTGTAGTCGAAAGAATTTTTTCTAGGGAGACCACAGGACAGAGTTTCGTTGAGAGCCAAACCAAAGATAACATATGAGACTGGCGAATTATCTTACAAACTTGTGTTTAGGGTTTGAAGCAAAGTTATGCATTCACATGTCCATATAAACATTTGTACAAAAAATGCAGAAATTCTATACAAAGCATTGCAAAAAGCTGAGTTTATGGAAATCAGGATTTTTGGAAGGTGCATTTCTTTGAAAATCTAGTTATCAATGTCTATATTTGCAAGGAATGCCGTTTTCTTCTGTTCTTCCAAGAAAGTCTTAGACTTGCACATTACTATTTCACATGTTCTTGTTGAATTTTAGCGACAAAAATGGGGCAATTATAACATAAAAATTAAAGTTCCTTAAAATTTATCTAACACCTGTTCACCTGCCACCCTTTGCTTTCCTGGATAAACCAACTCTGGTCGAAACAATAAATCATAAATCGTATGGCGTAGATTTTAGTATTTTTTCCCTGCAGGCATATATTGAAATTTCGTGGCAAACATTTAGCTAGAACAAATGGTTTCACAATGATTTCATACGTAGTTTCCCGATATGCCTTGCTAATATTATATCGCACCTGCATTTTTCCATTGCTTGAATACGCGATGTTTATTATTCTTTAAAGCTGACAGTAACTTACCAAATAGCTTGCAAGCTACCACGGCTAAATCAATGTTAACGTACATCAAAATCACTATATATTTTGAATGACCTTAATGTGCTACTGTTATCAGAACGATGTAACGTATTTTTTTCTGCATTTTGTTTGGAACGATTGGGCAGCAGTTCGTTAAATACAACGGTCGTTTTGTTTTTATTTTGGTGATGTTTTTTGTTTCTTTTTGTGGTCTCATTGACAGTACATGCAGTTATTTCTTGAATGGTGTTTATGGGAATCAGTCCCTTAGCTCTCCTTTCCAAAATTGGCAAGTTAGTATCCACGAATAGAATCAGTTTAGAATAGCGATTTGTTAATTTGAGTCACTTCGAACTGTTGAAAAACATTTACATGTCCAGACCGAACTCCCACACATTTCCTTGATTAGGCTTTTTGCGTTTGTGTGCACTTTTTTCAAGTCTATATACAGTAAATCTATTTAACAATTAACGTTTTGATTTTTAATACTGTTCTGCTGCAGTACACGTGAACTGGCTTATGACATTTGACAATTTTCGCGCTCTCCGAAGACTCCGCCTTTTTTCAGGGTTCAGCCTGAAGCCATTTTCTTTAAACAAAACGAGTGCACTCTCAGCTGCATAAAAGTGAAAAACGAGCTTTGCTGTACTCGATCTCCAGGCGGTTATGGTTTTGACGGTTCTAGGACTACTGCCACCCGGACAACTGCCACCAAGGACAACTGGCACCTAGGACAATCGTCACCCAGGATAACTGTCACTCGGACAACTGCCACCTACTGTAAGACAAAAAACCTAGGACAACTGCCATCAGGACAACTGCCAACCGGATAGCTGCTACCCGGAAAACTGCGACCTAGGACAACTGCCTTCTAGGACAATCGCCTGCCGGGTACTTGTCAGGTAAGGCATATTGAGTCCTCTGCGTTTATTGCCATTACAGCCATTTGAACTTCGCAAGGTTGTGGTGTATAAAAAAGTTTCTTCGTCCTCTGACCACTTTAGAACCTTAACTTCAACTGTAATATTTGCGGGTGGAGAATGTCGTGTCAATGTCATTACATCTTTATAAACATTCCTAAGTCAGTATAAAACTAAATTTTGTATGAGCCTTTTCAAATGTTTCAAAACAATGCTCTCTTTTGCACATCATCGCATCTTGTTCATTCCACGCACTCAATGAAACGCGTTTACTTCCGTTCATTTTAAGTTCTATGCATTCCTTTTACGTTAGCTTTTGATTTGTGAGTCGCATGGCAGCAGCAGTAACGTAGCAACTCACGTTTGCTGCACTATGTAGAAGCAATAATACCACATCACAGAGGTTCTCAACCGCTATGCCACGAGAACTCCTATGCGTGCCGCAACGCGATACACCAAACTGAAATTGATGGCTTGTATGCAGGAGCGTAACTAGGTTAGATGGCGCCCGGGGCAAGAAGCAAGTTTGGCGCCCCCATGTGCGAACCTGAGCTCTTTCGGAAGCAAATTTACTGTATTAAAGAAAGTACTTGTGACATTTTTGGTACTTTTCGGTGCCGCCGCAGCGATTTTGCGACCCCATAGTGATTCGGCGCCCGGGAAATTATGCCCCTCTTGCCCTCCTCGTTACGCCCCTGCTTGTATGTGAAGTGTAAAACGCGTTACCCTAGGTGTCAATTTTCCGGGTGACAGTTGTCCTGAGTGGAAGTTTTCTAGGTGGAAGATGTCCTAGGTGGCAGTTGTCCGGGTGGCAATTGTTCTGGGTGGCAATTGTCCAGGTGGCTGTTGTCCGGATACCGGTTTTGACGTCTGTGGTCGCACCAAGTGGGTCGCAGATCACAGCCACTGCTGTGTAGCTACTGACTATTGCGATGGCCGGGCAATGTTCCACTGCTGTTACAGAGTTCCACCTTTATGATTGTACAAAATCAATGAATGAAGAAAACTACGGTTCCACTGACTGCTTTTTCTTGTTTTGTATTTATAGTTTGTGCGCTGCACATTCAGGCTCTTTTTTTGAGAAACTAGTTTGGTAACTGAGCAACGTATATATGTATATATGTATGAGGGATAGTTAGAGCGAAGCGTATATCTGTAATTACAGTATACTTTGACATGATCGTAACGTTGTCAAACGTGCTTTGATGCAGTCAGATTGTTTGTATTCGTCCCTATTCTTTGAACACTACAATCGCATTTGACATTGTGAATGAATACTCGAACATTGCAAAGTTGTTTGATTGATGGCGTGTCATGTCACAAGGCATTTGCATTTGACCAGTACTCGACCAGTTTAGGAATTGGCGCCCTACTCTGCAGTAGTGTTGCAACAAGTGTTACGTGTTAGCTAACAACAGTGTTAAGAATGTGTCTGTGTAACCCTGTGGTTCTGCCTTCAACGCAGTTGCATAAAGTGTCTGTAACTCTGTGATTCCGCCGGCTCCAATGCCTTGTAAAACGTTCTGTTTTGTCTGTTTTTATCGACCTACGTTAGGCAGAGTGTGTGGTTATACTATGGAGTTCGTGTCTACTCAGAAAAAAATAAAATAAATTAAATTAAATTAAACCAGCTTTATCAGGCCACGTCATGGATGCAGGAACGATGAAAAGTCAAGATGCGTAAGTGAAAAGTAAAAGAAACATAAACTGGCACAAAGCACAGTCTGAAGCGAAATAATGTGCATTATGGAGAAGATTGATCGTGTATTTGCTGGATTTTGGGTGCTTTCAGGCTTATCTGGCTACATTGATCCTTTCCAAAAGGTAGCGAGAGCAGTGTTCCACAGATTTTGACCCACAAGCCCGGAAGCGCTGTAAAGTGAATTTAATCGCATGAATTTAAGTATGGTGAAACAACATATCAAATTTTAAAATCCAAGTGTGTTATGGCTCGTTTTCCCTCTCCTGCCGACAACCATGTCATTTAATAAAATCAATTATAGGCTGCGCAAAGTCTGTTTGCAGCACAATGTCAGATTTTATGTTCACCAAATAAATGGCTGTTCAAAACCGCACACTTCAAATTTACAAAACGAATGAAACCTAGGCCTGAAACTGCCATATCGAAATGTTTGATGGTCTGCTCTGTTGCAGTTGTATTTTCCAACTCCGCACTAAAGCTACATAAATAAGACGAGTTGAATATATTAATTAATACTACAATATAAATACCAACATATTTATTGTATCTCTAGAAACGTAAGAATAAGCAATGAAGCCCAAACTTATTTATTTAAGGTCAGTTGGATAAAATACGAACATTCTTGTAGACAAGTAGGTTCAGGAATGTCGGGCGCCTAACATCGGCAGCGAATAGCCCCTGTTGGCGTAACTGATCTTGTTTTGGTGCGAGCCTGATTTTTCATGCACGAATATGCATTCACTGAACGGATTAAAAATTTCATACATTTTGTAAGCTACATAAGACAAAAAGTTTCAACTTCTGCAGTCTGAACCTCCCGTGGAGAATCCTTGCAGTGATTTTTAATTACCTCCGAATATCTTTTTCTGTCTTTACGAAAAGAGCCTGATACTTTTGTGTGATGGGGTAGATTTTAGGTCAGGTTTTATTGAAAAAAAGAGTAAAGATTAGGCTAACATAAATCAGTTTTAAATCTTCTTTCTGAATGAAAACGGTTGATATTATTTTCTTTCAAAGTATAAAGTTGTTCAGAACAACGTGACCCATGACTTGAAGTTTTGTTTAGAGTTGCTCTAACGCTTTTTATAAAAGAGCATTAATGCATATGTTCAGTCGATTTTGGCTTGGCAGCTACATCTAAATCAGATTAATTTTGAAAATAGATATACCGGCTTGCTCAAGGCCAACTCTCTCACTTTGTTTCAAAGCACAGCCGCAAAAAAAACTCAACTTAAAAGATTTTTGAGCAATTTTTATGCCTGGTAGACTTAGGAAAAAACTGCGGCAACAATGGTGTTTACACATTGAATCTACGTAAAAAACACACATTTCTTTAGAATTTCAATCATTTGCAAGAAAATCAAACTACTGCTTCTTCGGTTAGTTCCGGAAAATTTTGCAAAATATGAAAACCTACAGTGCTGTAGTTTCTTACAGTTTTCACAGTATTGAAAATCAAATGATTCACGCGTCTTATGATAATTGTAATTTGTATATAAACATATTAGTAAACCATGTGGTGTAACCTAACCTTCCAACTGGGCAACAAACGCATTTGAAGTTTTTTGGAAAAAAAAACATTTCTGTGACTGTGCTTAAAAAACCAGCAATCCCTAATTTTAAATAATCATATTTATTTTGCGTTAGACTCATGGTCCATATCACAAGGGTAATCGAATAACACAATAACCCAAAAAATGGTTAGTCATAGCGCAGTACAGAGCATGTGTTAAATGATAAACAGACAACACAGGGAGATGCCAAACACTGAAACAGCGCACCAGCTATAACTGCATTCATTCATCAAATGGTATAATCCGGCAGTGGGACGAAAAATGAGGACATTTTAATATCCCGGTTCTGAAGTAAATGGCTAAAATCGTCGGATGGGTATGATCACAAAAGCATGTAACTTTTTTGATCAAAGTTTCAAATGTTTGTGCAAGATATTTTTGGTTTGAGGCTGACAACCGTTTGTTTCAACTAAATTTAAAGCCAGATTTGACGGTTGGTATTTTACTAGTCGAGTTGCTTGCTTATAGCGTAAGATGTAAGTTAACTTGTTTCGAAACAGTTCAGACTACTCCTGTATTATAGCAATAAAATCCATCATTAAACACATTCACAATCCCTCTGGCTTATACTTATGCTATAATCTTGCTGCTCAATAATTATATCAATCTAAAATCAATCCTGATCTTGAAAAATGTCACAGTTCTTCCCAACTATGCACAATCACTAATGGCTAGCCCCAAAAATGACGTGACTTACATTTTCTTTCAACTGTAGATCTGTAGATGGATCTACACTACTTATATCAATCTGACACAAAGTCTTTATTCTCTTTGAGCAGAAAAGTGAATTTGCTTTTGGCTTAATGTGGAAAACCAGTCTATAGCTTATCTGTTGACGTTTGGGTAAGCATAGAAAAGTTGCATGCTAGCAAAAAAATGCTATCATTCTGAGCACGAATGGCAAATCTCGTACATACTGTTTTAGCCAAAAACGNTTTCTATACGAACCTTTGCATGATGGNTTTTTTAAGTTTCCGAATCGTTTGGAATTGTATAGCAGGCAGGACGGCAACGCGTGGGAACNGCGTTCCTACACCTTTTTTGGGTGTAGGAACGCGTTCCCATACCTTTTTCATAGTAACCTGACTTGAAGATTTGTATTTTTACTCGGATTTTTTGTGTGTAGCTCCAGACGTCACATAAATGAACAAATGACAAGCTATCTCTTGCGTAGCACCTCATAACTGTGAAAATACGGAAAATGATTAGTTTTTGGTTGCGCTCCCACCCTTTGTTTCGCGTTCCTACACTGTTTTTACTTGAAAATGGCTAGTTTTTGGGTGCGTTCCCACACTTCTTTCTTTAGCACTACACTCCTGACAGCAGGTAAAAGCTTTTCAGAATTGCAACATCTTAATACCATTTAAATTCCGTTACTATCTTTTGGTTGCTACTGTGTTAGAGAAAATGGTTTTCAGGAAGAGTTTTTAAATTTGTTTTTCATTTAATTAAAACAATTTACCATTTAGGGAAAAACTTTTTTTGGCATTCTGTACTACGCAATTTAGAGTAAAAGGCTTCCTTAGTTTTTGATGAGTGATTCTATAGCAAAAAGATCCCTTTTACTGTAACTTTTGAAAACCGAAAAAAATTACTGTAACTGAAATCACTTTTGAAAACCGAAAAAAATTATTTTAATGAAGTTAGAGATCTGTGTCTTAATATAACATTTCACTTTGTGGAGATGATAGGAATTTGCACCTAGGTGAAGTAGGTTTGTTCAAAGCCAACACAGTTTTTGTAATCTGGCCAATTACTGCATATGCTTTATAATATATGTTCATTTCTGTGCGGGCCTCTTCTACCTCTACGAAAAGACAAAGAGCAGTCCGTGTACCTTGTCCAAATGACATGAACTACCTTATTGTTATTAAAACATTAACACAAGAAAATGAAGAAATTGGTTTTAAAAGTTAGGGCCGTAATTGTCACCCACATTTTGTAACTTCCAGAACCGTTGGCAAGTGGACTTTTTTCTGAGGTGCAAATTGTCTTCCCTCTTCTCACTTTCGGCTCCTGCAAAATACGAATGAGTAGCAGGCATTAAGGCTGTGGATAGTTGGGTAATGAGGGTTTTGTATAAGACTCGGGNACAAATTTAATCAACCCCACTTTTGTTCAAAGGCATCTTCAAACGTTTTTGCAGTTTATACAAATGTGAAGCAGTAGTATGCATTNAACAGCAGTGGCATAATTGACGGGGGGAAGAGGGGCGAATCGTTCTCTGACAAGCTAAATGTACAAACCGGGCCCCCACTTAGCTTATATTTAGGTTTTAGTATCCTTTTGGTTTTCAGTAAGTTGTTGTTTTTTGCGTATTTCGGAGTATTTTCCGGTGATTTACGGTTTTAGTACAGCCATTCACATCCAGATTCACCGTCATTTCTCAATTTTTTTTCTGAACGTTGGCTAGTCGGCCCCGTCCAGGGGCCAGTGAGCCCCTTTCACTTAAGTTTTTCCCCTGACTCAAACCTCTAGTCACGCCACTGCTAAACAGTAAATTTTTGCAAATTGTAACATAAAATCAGTTCCATGACAGGTCATACAATTCATAAAATATTTCGTGCCTGCTTCTAGATCAAAGAAACTTCACTATAACGAAAAAAGGCCAAAGCCACAAATGATAACGAGAGAAGGTGTCCCCCAAATCGTTTTTAATAATACAGGGAACAGATCAGCTACGATTTCATTTAAAGACGGAAGTAATTTTGCTTCAGTCATCTACTTCCGCAATGTAGAGGAGCTTTAAGAAATCTGCAAACAAGGAAGATGGAAGTCTATGTAAAGCGTGGCCAATAGGTTACAATAACCTGCGCGTAAGCTTCGGTCTAAGAAGCAATAGTAAAGAAAAAGCAGAGATTGAAATGTTACTGAAACAAGCCGCTTTGAGTTTTCATTTAAGCGCTTCCTGTTTCTTCCTGGCAATTTCCACCGTAATATCTCATTTTTTCATTCTTATGCAATTGTTCCAACTCATTTAGAAATTTCNCTCATTGCATCNAGTCACTGCGGCACAACACGGACTCTTTTGCTTCAATGTTTGCCTAATGTCTCGACATTTGACAGTATGTCGATGTATTGAGATTTTTCAAACGCCATCGCTGGTTACAGTTTATGTTATATATGAAATCACAACATGTTGGAAATTAACTGATTAGTTTTTCTAATTAAGAACGACTTAGGCGAAGAGGCTGGTCGTGATATAACCAAACATAAATTGGAGCACTGGCATATTTAACATGGAGATAGAAGCGCCAGGTTTATCGACTTTACAACATCTTGGACGAAAAACAAGAAAAATTCAGAAACGCACATCAGCGCAAAAAATGACATTCCCATGAAGGGACTTCAACCTTTAATAACAAGTAAAATTCAGAAACGCATATCAACGCAAAAAATGACATTCCCACGAAGGGACCACTCTNATGAAGGATGCCAACAGCTCTCTTACAAATACTAGCGACTGTAGGTGCATAAGTTGATTCAGTATAGTTGAAACTGNTGCAGTTGAGGTTAAATTGTTNAAAAAAAACAAGACAGAGCAAATACTTGTACAAGTATTTTTAGTGAATCTTTATCACTTTTTGCAATTTAATTTAAATGGTCTGAATCGGTGCTTTTTCTCATTCCAAGGCAATATACCATTGCCCTTACAGTGCGCTCGGGACACGTGTTCGCTTCTTCGCCAGCCCTCATGACGTCACTGGAGGTTGAAAAATATTTTCCAACCAAGACATCTCAAGTTCCAATAAACTGTCGGGCACTGGGAGGAGCGTGGGTGTTGGATGCCTATATGCCAACGCATCGAATTTCACGTCGTAATTCAGGAAACTGAAAGAAACTATCCGAAACCTTCGCCTGACTTATTAGAGAGCCAAACAAAACAGTCGTGTTTCAAGTACTCATGTTTGGATACGATGCAAGGGTCGCCTAACTACATTAAAACAAAATGATGTTTCGGGCAAAATAATTCATTAACACTATCGTAATATGTGTCAGAAAAGCAATGAAATGTTTAATTTCAGTTGAGAGTCCAAGATGCAAAATGGATTTTTTTCAAGAAACGACAAACCTTTTGTTTCCTTCGAGGGCGGTACTTGTAGTCTGGGTGTTCCTTCATATGTTTCATCCGAAGAGTTTCGGCTTCTGTGATGTACGGCTTTTTGTCTTCAACTGTCATCTCTTTCCACTTCTTACCTAATGCAAAGAAAAATGCGAAAGTATTGGATATGAGTCTAAGTGGAAGGCAAAGCGAATGGATGTGCTGTTGCTCTGCTCTTCAGGACAAAGTTGCACATTTTGTTACGATAGTTTCAACTAAATCAAATATCGTCGCATAAAACCTAGCTTGTCATATAAGCTCGCCAACAGGCAAGGGAAGCAATCAAGCAATTTTACCGCTTCCTGGCTTATTTGATTTCCTCTGACGATCGAGAACCAACCGCGCTTGAGTATGCGATTTGTTCTGTGCTGAAACATCACTGGCTGTGCAACAATGAGTTATGCAGTATTAACAATTTATATGCTTTGATTCTTTTTTTCTCACTTTTGTGGCAAGGCTGTCTTCTTCGTCAGAGCATAATTGGAAGGTCCCCCAGCCTGTAAATATTGATCTGGCATATCAAATGGTGCCATGAATATTTTTGTAACGTTGCTTCTATCCGAGGCTCAATAATTTTGTGACAGCTATTCTTCACATTCTAATTCATTGACATTTTTCTTTAGATATGCATCGCAAAAAGTTGTATGCGCTTTGTTATTAAATACTGTCTTGTCTATATTTACCTTTTTTAGTGTTACTGCACCTCAAAAAGTCGATCTACTCCAGGTCTGTCACCTTCCACATATACTGGCGAATCATTTTTTTTACTTGCTCCCAACTTTTAAAATAAAAGCAGCTCATGTAAACGAAAAGTTTCTAAGTATGCTGTTTCAGCTACTGGAAGGTTCTACCATTGCAGTTCCCCACCAGCTGCGTTGAAAACTTGCATGATCTCCCTTGCTTGATTGTCTTTAGCTACAACCAGGGCTGCGCAGCCGCCGTAAAAATGACACAGCTCTGGTTCCAGAGCTCTTCTTTACATGAACATAGAGCCGGCCGCAACTCCGGAGATCTTGGTTTTCATGAGTGTGGCTCCGGCTCTGGAGCCCTCTTTTTTCATGGCTCCGGCTCCAGCTCCGGCTTCTATTCGTTTTCACACATTAAAATTTTAATTGTCCTGGTGCGCCTCAAGTTGAATGGAAAATGAATTAAATGAAGTACACAAAACTATGAGAATATACCAAACCTTTTTGAGTTATTTAATCTGGTAGTTTTTTACAAGCAGCGCTCTTACCATGAGGAAATCAACCGAAAAAACAACAATCACATGTTCAGACGATTCAGAGAACTGTTACTAGCAGAAACGTAACTCAGGAAACTGTAATCTAAACGATTTCTGGAAAGGCAATCGCTGGTTTTGCCGTCAATGTCTGAGAGCCATTTGTTATTTCTTATGACCAGAATCAAGAAAATGGCTGTTTGGAAAACTACGTTTGTGTCCGAGCATTTAAACATAGACTAGTCCCAACTGACCAAGTATTTTGCACTCCTTGCATGATTTGCCTGTTGCAGTCTTGGCGATTCCAGCTAATAGCGCTGCCCGGGAAAACTATACAAAAAGCGCTAAACACAGAGTCGATTACTTCTCCCTTGTGTTCTTTCAAACATGCACACATTTGGCTTACCACAAATGCGAAGATGTGTTTAAAAGCCCTTTCATCAAAGAAATAGTATGACTTCTAGCAAGAAATTCACCGTTGACTTTTAAAAATAGATGAAAACTTCTGATTCCGTATCTTTTGTACGCGTAATAAGCAGGGATGAATCGCAAAATAAAGCACACTTTAACCTGTTAAGCTTAGGAGAAAATGAGACTGATTACAGTGCTGAAAACATATTTTTCCCACAGATGAAAACTCCAAGAAAAGCCCACATTTGTTTACATTTATTTTTTATACCCTTTGATATAATGTACTGCTATGCAAAGCAATGCTAGTTGGCTACCAATTATAATTATTTATAGCTTTCATGTCATGCTACTGCTTGTAGCTGTAAACGTAATATTTCCTGGTGAACTTTGCCAATAATCTAGTAAGCCTTGCTAGTAAGTCTAATAATGGTTTCTAATAAAAAATTCCTACTTTACAATGGCGTGCCGTGCATTTCATGCTTAAATCTGCAATGGTATCATATCTTCATCATACTCCCTGCTAACAGCATGATTGCACATCTACAAAAGCTATGGATATTTTATTATATACCAACTCGTTAGTACACAATTCTGTTTAGATCGCTACACTACTACACACCCGGTTTGATCGTTCTGACAAGTAAGCAAGATGTTGTGGCAGTTAAAGTTTTTCTTACTTCTACAAAAGTGGTTTTCAACCATTTTGCTGAATGGAGCTAAGTCCAAACCTACGATTTTGTTAGAGAGAAGCACAAAAAAATTTACCAAAAGCCAATTGACATGTTTTGTTTTATTGCACTAAAGAAATCTGTTGCACAAAATATTAGAGGTGTTACTGAAAGACACTGTCTATCGAAAGGAATCCTTTCCCAGCAAAGAATCAGACACTAAGCTCTTACAGAGTATATATTTTGCCTACAAAGTAGGCATCATCAACTCTTATTCAAATAGAATCTGTTACTGGAAGATTGCCAAAAGCAGCACAAAGGATGCTTGGGAGCTGCTTGTTGCCCTGCCAGCTACGATGTCACAGCCTTAGCGATCAAACCAGCTATGTCCAACCCGCGGCCCAGGCGAAGGTTTTGTGCGGCCCAGTTTAGGTTTTCGCTGTAGCAAAATAATCCTACATATTGACAACTTGTCCTTATTATGATAATCTTGAATTTGACACTTTTGATGCAGGTGGTCCTCAGTGCCACTTTCTCACCTCTGTTACCATTGCAGTTAGGATTCGAATGCTTTCAATACATTAGCTTAAGCTAAATTAGTTTGCTAAGATCAAGTAAGTCATTCAATGTGCGGCCCTCATTAATATGTCCTTCAATGTGCGGCCCTGGTAACGATAGTGACTTAATTTTTGGCTCAGTAAGCCATTTGGGTTGGACATAGCTGGATTAAGCCAAAGAAACATCAAAGGCTTGCAGATCCATTGTTGCAGTCTGGCGTCGTAACTCGTAACAATCGCGTTTAATTTGCTATAAAGAGTACACCTACGTCTATTTGGCAAAACTGTTAGTATCTGGGAAGGCTACCTCTCAAATGGCCATAGCTCCGGCTCCGGTTTAATTTTTAAATTGAGCCCCGACTTCGGCTCTTGATTTTTAATTTGAGCTCCGGCTCCAGGCAAAATGTCCAGCTCCAGGCTCCGCAGCCCTGGCTGCAACCCCGGCACATTTGCCAATAACACCTGAAATTTGCAATGCCCTGAGGACGGCACGAAACGTGTTGTTAGTCACAGTGAAAAGAATGTGTTGCTCCCGGGGATTGAAACATTTTTTTCAGTATTCCTATGTTTTACTGGCGGCCTGAGAGCAACCTTTAAACTATAGGGCCTTAGCCTGAAATTAAGTTACTCTATAAATTTCAAGCAAAATTACATATTCGGTAAAATTTTGCGACGTGTTGAAACTTCTACTCACCCGAGAGTAATATTCTGCATAGTTATAACCATTTCCGATAGCAAAGACGCAGAAACATTGTTAGGCTGATTTCTTATCTTTATTACACTGCAAATGGCTAAGCGCAATGATCTGCTATGATAGAACGTTTAGTGGACAAAAGTGACTTACAAGGTCAGCAAGCACTTGTCTTCCATGAAAACCCAAGTTAATTTCTGACAGCGGCGATTTCATAACTAGTGTAAGTTTCGATAAACAATTGAAACTTAATTTTTTTGTAACTTTTAATCAAAATTTCAGTCATATCATCCTGGAAAGCCACTGTCTGAGAAGCGCACAAATTCCTCGAATTGGATTCATTGCTTTAACCGACGGTTTTAGAGTATAATGTGATTCAATGTGAACAACATGCCTATCGTCCCATACAACTGAGTTTCGTCGCACGAACTTATTTTATAATTGTAACACAAAAACAAAAAGAAGGCATTTATGCGCAAGTTCCTAGGACAATACCTTCCACTTGCAAAAATTTGCAAATGTTGGGCATCACTCGAAAGTTCGAAACCTACATTCAAATGCAAAGCTTTTGACCAAATTTGTTCAAATACTCGTTTATTGCCAGTAAAATCGCATCGAGAAAGGAAGTCATGAGAAAAAATGCCTTTGCAAGTGAGGAGGATGACCAAGAACACATTAGTAAGTTTTTCACCAAGATGTCGGCAGTACTCTAGCAGTTTCTGCAGTCACATGTTGTGTAATCTAAGACCTCTCCCACCATCGTTTGATGAGTACTACCAATATATATCAGGAGCAAAACGTTACAGGTCTTTCAACGCACCACAATCTTCCAGCAAGCCGTTGTGTAGCCTACGAATGAAATAGTGTAAACACTGTGGTATACCATAGTTTCAGATGAATTTCAAGTTTGATCTACGCTAATAAAGAATCTGAACAGTGGCAAAAAGAGCCTCGATGGTATAGTCATGAACACAAAAGATTTTTCAAGAAATATGAAAACTATATTATTTGCAAGGAAAAACTCAATTGGCAGGACTATTTAAATTGTTTTCAAGGAATGAGCATTCCTCAGTTTTATGTTGACTTTTCATTGGTTCCTACAAGCCATGTGGGCTTCAGTTCCCATTCCTCATCTTTATACTGATTTATGTTCAAAAATGTCTGAAATTTGAAAACGTCAATCAGGTCCATTCTCATGCAACCTGTGATGCTGCAAGAGGTGGACATCTTTGGCAACTAGCTTCAACAACAAGAGGGAAAAGGTCTTTAAAGCACCTTGGCACTAAAATCTGGCACTCCTATATGGCCTTTCTTCGTTTGCATACAAAAAGCGGCTTAAAGATAAACCACTTCCTGCACATGTTGACTGACTACATGGTAGTGTGGAATAGCTAGGATTAGGGTTGCACAACGTTGATTTGCCTGATTAATTATTTTCTACTTATACGCAATTTATCTTTAGTTCTCATTTGTCCTGTATGTACAAGCACTCTATCTTGTGCATGTTTGAATCGACTGTTTCTTATTCTTTTTTCTGTGGCCTGCAGGGACGTTGCAGGAAATGGCCTTCTCCGTCGTTCCTGGTAGGTTGATGTCCATTGAAAATTTCTGCACCACACTTTGTCTCTCCGCGGTGGATGCCAGCAGTTGCGTTACGTCCGATAAATAGCGGTGCACTATGTCCACCTTACATTGCCCCACACCTCATAGGCTGGCCTTCAGAAGATGGAAAGATGTTTTCTCTTGGCGCTACAACACGAATTGCTGCAAAGCAAAAATTTTCTGCTTGAAATTGGAAAGGGCTCTGGGCCACCNGGGCCGTTACATTTTAGTTTGATCTACAGTTTCTCTGTCAAACCCAATTCTTTGCGGATATGGGTAAAACCACGATCGATTTTGNGACCNAACACTTCCTTCGCCACTGTGCTGATCATCTAAGCAGACAGCAACCACACTCAAATATTTAGCTCTATCAAGATTCTACTACGATTCGGCCATCAACCTTAAACGATGAGAAGAAAATCACCTAAATGTCGAGGAGTGTTCAACAAGACTACTTGGTAAAAAGTTGTTTTTGGTGTCCCAGGGGTTTGATTCTAACCTATATGAATCTGTTTAGTGTTTGCGCCGATAAAGTCACCTCAACTCTAGCATTTTTATCAAAGCTTTAATAACAACACGTTATCGACAGCAACTGGTCTGGACTACACTGAAAGTAATTTAGGCTGCACGCAACCAATACGTGTATGCATGAAGCAGTCTGCCCTAAAGGTATCTGTAAACGCAATTTCTTGTTTCGCTGCCTTGTTGGAAGATTGAATTCTTAAATTTCGACCGTGTCGCACACATTGATTTTGCTCAGTTACCTGGTGTTCGCACTTAAACGCAACGAAGATGTGAGACAATTAGTTGGAAGTAATAAAACAAACTACCAGTTAAGATTCTTATAATCTTGATGAGCTTATTACCACGTTAAGCTAATGAAGACACCTTCGACGACCTCATCACTGGTGAAACGCAACTGGAATATTGAAACATAATGTGCGTCTGTATGAAAGAGTACATGGAGTCTTACAGAGAGTCTAGGCATACCTTACCAACTCAAGGAACTTATTCAGAAGTATTTACGGTGTGAAATGCAGTGAAATAAAACGTAAATGTATTCACCTCTGTTTCCAAATTATCTGAATTCAGCGCAGCTAATGCAAATTTTTGTCATGAACAGTAGAAATTTTATGTTTTGCCAACAGGTCGGAGTCAGTGATGGATTTAGGGTGAGGAAAATGAGCCACTTGCTGCAGGACCTCATATTTTAAATGCCGCGGTGCACCTTTTTTAACGTATCGATTAAGTTTGTGCTTATTAATAAGATGTAGATTTTCTTGCCAATTCAGATTTATCGCAATGCATGAAATGCACTCAAGTTTGAATCTGTTACAACCAATGCATTACTTTTTGCATATGCAACTCTACAATATGTTTGCAGGTAGTATTGCACATGTGATCTTTATGCAAATTTACCTCAGTTATATCGATAACATGCTATTGTAGCACAAAAGCGAAGAAAGAAGAGTCCAAGAAAACTGATGTGATATGCACAATGCATATCATGCAATGTATGTAAGTTTTATAGTTCATGCAATTTTTCAATTAGCGTAAGTGCCTACTTCTGTTAAAGTTCTCCACTCAAAATTTTTGCCTCGTGCCCCCAAATTCCTGGTTCACCACTGGTCGGAGTAGAGTACATTCCTATGCGGCACGTGTCCCTAAAATAATTTGTGAGCATCCATAGCCATTTCGGTATGATGAAATGTTTTCTAAGTACTGTATTTCTGAATGACAATCCGCTCGCAATATCGAAAACAAATTTGGTCTGTACATATTATAGAATTGATTATTTTTCGCTCAACTGATGTTGATGCACGGTGGTTGTCTAATCACATTGACTATGTACCTTCCACGAGGTGTTTCACAACTGTTTTTGCGTTAGTGCTTGTATAACAACCACGTTTGTTGCAATAGTGTTTGAAAAGCAAGGTTAAAACACAAAAACTACCCGCGCAATAAAGCTAAAGAAAGTACGGATTTTTCGACAAGGATTATTTCGGAATTTGAACTCTTTAAAGCAAAACTTGCATCAATTTCTTTTCTGATCGATGTAAATCTCTGCACAATAAGCTCGATGATGAACATGTCTGCAAAAGAGCCGCGCATTTTGGCATACTGTCGGTTTGAACTGGATATGTCGGCATTGCCAATAAAAACGTTCGGAAGCACAACGGCTTAAAATTACTGACACATGATTTTCGTAGTTTCTTAGCACAAAAATCAATGATTCATTGAAGTTAATATACCAGTCATCCTCTACCATTAACTTATAGCCTGTGAGTGCTGGTGGTTGACCAAGAGAATGTTTTATTTTTATCTAATTTGTTAAAACTCTGCAAACAAAAAAGTACTTGTGTATTGTTTGAGCTTCAAATTAATATCCTTAATCGGCTTTTGTGCAAATATGCTTCCTTGAAATTGGCATTTCAAACCAACTATTACGACCAAAAATTTCTTTTGCTTTTTTACTACAAGGATATAAAATCTGAAGCAAGCTGAGGTGGTTTACGGTATTGTTTAAGTCAACCTCTGTTTGTCACTAACAGTATAAGCGTTTTTCTGTTGCAACGAGTCTGATGAAATAGGCTTTTGAAAATTTGTGTATTTATGTCATTTTATTTGCTTTAAGAATTGTGTTTAACATTTTACTGTAAGACAAGCGTATGGTGGTTGGTGAATTCTGGCTGGTATAGTTACTTTTTTAATGAAAGCCCAGGCTTTTGTTATAGTAAAACCCTAAGTTAAAGCAAAAAATGCAACAGATGAAATCAGCTTTTGAACGTTATCTTAAAATTTCAAACATTTCTTTGATTTTCGAAAAAATCACTCAGAGATTAATGCATTCAAGAAAAAGGTTAGTTCAAGTTAGAAAATTTGCAGCACAAGATTTTATTTAAAAGTTTCACTAGTGAAAACCCAACGCACAAGTTTTTCTCATATTGGAAACTAAACAAACCGCTAAGCATAACCGAAACACGTAGGGAAAATTGACAATTAAGCAAATTAAATCACTCAGAGCCATGTTCGTGCCTACTGCATAACTATAATATGCCACTATGGCAATTTCGGCTAAGCAAGCGAAGTTGAAAAACATGTTAATAGATGAGTCACAAACATCGTCAAGATGGCAGGTTGGGCTACGTAGCAAGGCCAAGTAAAGTAAATTGCATCACGTAAGTGAAGTAAGCTGTATAAGCTCCTATTACGCTCTACCAGAAATGCCTATGAAACAACAGGTATCGCACTTTCTCTTATAATTGACCTAATGAAAAAGACTAGGACAGTGCAGAAGAAAGCGTTGGCCTACACTAGATTTGGGGACTGTAGGTTAAAAATGCTAAATTGGGGTGTCGAAAACTACTTAACAATTCTACTAGGCGATTTTCCCAAAAAATCCCTCTAAGGATCCTAAGGATCTAAAGACTGAACAGCATTGATGAAATAAACAATTATTATACAACACATCAAAGTACAAGCAGTAGAGCGAAAAGCTTTTGGCATTAATGGCTTGCGATAGCTACAGGTTGTTTTAACAACAGTAAGGTTCTTGAATGAAACTCATACATTGCATTTTTTCAAGCCTTTTGTTGTTACAATATTTTGTTAAATTTTTGCTTAGTTGCTTCCTTGCGAAGAGCAAACACGATAAAAAGTTGTAAAAGGTATACTCCTTCATTTTCCAGGTGACTTTGAAGTCAANCAAAGACTTATGCATTTGCATGGCAAAGCAAGGAAAACATATTTTGAAAAATTGGAAAATTCTGAANCTGTTGCCGGCGCTATCATTGATGGGACTTTTTCCTTGTGAATTGCAACCAGCTGGAGATCAGGGGCGGATCCAGAGGGGGGCGATCGACCCAATCGCCCCACATAAAACCTACGAAAGTACCTTTTTTCACCATGATATTGTACAATTCGGAAAGACACTTGACTGCCAACTGAGACTTGACTGCCAAATATCACTGAAATCGCCTCCCCCCTAAACTTACTGGCTGGATCCGCCCCTGCTGGAAAATTTGCAAGGATTGTGCTATTGCGAAAGCTGCTGGCTAATCTTAGAAGACATTAAGACAATTTTTTTGAAAAAAATTGACATGTGGTTCTGCAGTGGTGCTTTCTGTAAGTGTAATGATGCTTGTTTTACACATGTAATTTTGATCTTGTACTCTTAATTATGCAACGTATACAGTATGTCGTGTTTCAAGGCCAGATGTTTTGTACAGTAACTAAAGATGATTGCGTTTTTGTGTCAGACGGTGTAGGGAAATGTAGGGATTTTTCATCCTTATTGTAGGGGAAAATTATTAATATAGAGTGGTAACACTGTTTGTAGTCCGACCTGCACATACTCTGAAAGTGTTACAACTTTCATTTGATGTTAACAGGTAGTTGCCTATCTTACACTAAATTTGAAATCATTCAACTACCACAGGAAGAGTCAGCAGCAAAACCTAACGTTAGTAGGAAAGATGCCTTTGTAAGTGCTGAGGGCCTTGACACTGCCTTTATGTACAAATAGCTTGCAATCTATTTTCTCGATAAAGCGCATGTGACTAAAATGAAACTAAACTGAATTTTGTCCCAATCGATTGGTTGTGTTATGGATTTGAAAAACACTTCAACCGCTTACGCAAGAAAGAATGACTAAATTAGCGGTTGCCAACCTTTTTTGAGCGCGACCCAAATCGCGTTTGGTGAACACCCTCGCGATTTAAAGCCTCAAACAACGTATGAAAAAATAATGATTGCATGGATGATTTTTGACAGTACGTTGCTAAATCGTTTTTAATGTCAGCAATCTACTCTTTTCTCAAGTATCTAAGCTACAGACAGACACAGACAAGCAGTGGTAACGTTGAAAAAATTATATACTCTGTAAGATCTTAGTGTATGATTATTTGCTGGGAAAGGATTTCTGTCGATCGCCAGTGTAACGCTGAAAATGCACAACTCCGGTTTGGATCGCCTCGGCGCGATCCATTTTTTGACCCTTTGCCACCCTTGTTTGGGTTTCGACCCATACTTGGGAACTACTGGGCTAGATCAACGAACCAATCGTTTTGTTTAGTTGCAGCGAGAAGTATTTCTTAATTTTAGTGCAGAGCCGTGGTGATATAATCAATTGCAGCTTCGTTTTCGCAAATGCACATTTGGTGCAGAATGAGTGGGTCAAACATATGCAAGCTTGATTAGAGGACATTGTAACGTTCCCCAGTTTACAATATTGTCTATATCATATTTGTGAATTATATTGTTAACTCCAAATAGCTAGCTAATAACCTAATTGTTTTTGGTAAGCATGTTTAGTGCAAGAAACGTACAAAAATGCTAATCGCATTTCATAGCGTTTAAATGACATAAAATCCAAACATTTTTCAAAGGCGTTGAGGGACTCTAGCCACTACGTCTGTGTTTTTAAACCTTTTTGCTGCAGCGGAACTTCCCGCAAATATTTGCGTTGCTCATGGAACCCCACGCAATGATCCAAGTGTCTATATTGCGAAAACCGGATAGAACCGTGTTTGCAAATTTCGTTCCTTTTTTTCATTCTGCTCATCTTTTCAAATTGGGTCAACATGGCGTGACAGGTTCTGTTTATAACTTACGGCAGTCCTAACTATACTATTATGTTCTTCCAAAAACCCCGTGATTTACATAATGCGTTATCCAATGATTTACGCCAGTTGGAGATGTGGTCCGATTTGTGGGGTGTTACTTTTAATGCTGCAATAACCCAAGTTCTTACCATTACAAATAATCCATCTCTTCATCCTCCATTACGATTCTGCAACCAAGCACTAACTGAAACTGTTTCTCACAAGCATCTAGGGCTTATTTTTCATCGGTCTTTGACTTGGCATTTACATATCTCAACTTTGCATCGCATAGCTATGTCAATAATTAACACATTGAAAAAGATCAAGAACTTTCTTCCCAGGTATTGACTTCTTGTACTTTATCGTGCAGATGTTTTGCCCATCCTTGATTACGGTGATATTATTTGATAACTGTACGACTACTGACCCAATCTCCTCGAAAGCACTCAGACGGCTGCAGCTAAGCTTATCCTCGGTTGTCTCAGGACCACATCCCACGAAATTATTCTAAAAAAATTAGGTCTTACGCCATTGTTTGTCCGCCGTCAGGTTCACATTCTTAAAGCCTTCCGTACCATCCTTTTTGGAGCATGCCCATCCTTCATATCCGCCCTTGCTCCCAAATTTTTAAAAATCTTTCCGACTACTCTTCACGTTTCTATATGAATGTTCAGCTACCCTCCTGTGAAACACATTCCCTACATAATTCTTTTTTCCATAAAGACTCAAAACTCTCGAATTCTCTCCCTACTGCCCTTCTAAATTTAAGTTCACGCCGATTCTGCTCCAAAGTATCAGATTTATTCCTTATCAAAAAAAAACTAATGCTTGGCATTTGTACGGTTGCAATACAAACGCAACTGCCATCTTGTGTATGCTTCGATTAGGACATAGTAAATTAAAGATAGATGGCCATTACAATCAAATATGTCAATGTGGTGCTATTAAAACTGAAGTTCACATATTTCTTGAATGTCCTTCCATCTATACATCACGCCAAATGCTGATCACAAATGTTTGTAAGATTCTTGTTGAACAAAATATATTTCCCCACACTGAATTTTCTACCCTAAATCGCACGGAACTAATAAAAATACTTCTCTTTGGACGTCTTGAACTATCTAAAAATCCGTCCTTGTGCCTGTTTAAGCAGACGTGTTTGTTTTTGTCAAAGCACCCACCTTTTTAATATAACCTCACCATCTACCATGTTTTCTGTTTGTATTGTTTTGTATGTGTGTCTCTTATGTTAACATCTGTGTTGCCAATGACCTCTTCAGGCCTCGGCCTGACATAATTGGCTGTTTGTTAATAATAAATAACTACAATTTTAAAATATCAAAAAATTCGTTCCAGGCATTTTCGTTCTGTTTCGGCAGAACCCCTTGCAGACACTCGCGGAACCCTGAGGTTGGAAAACACTGCATTACATTATCAGCTGCATACGTCAACCAGTCGCTCAAAACTTGAACACGATCCACATCTTACACGTGCGCAAATTTTGTTAGACCTACTACAGGAATCGGTGTCTTTGAGCAAACTTGCTGCTCAGCTTCGATTGAACGTGTGTTGGTGTATATCAGAAGCGCAATCTGAATAGCGGCCACGATGACTTCTTGCTCAACTGCAAGATTGGCTGCGAAAAGCATACTGCTGACCTTGCACTTATAGCATCGAGATTTTCACAAACGTTTTTGCAAGACAGTATTACGGGCAAATGGTTGCTTTCAACCAAAGTAGAAGATTGGAACTTTACTAAAAAACTTTTAGAACTTGTCAATTAAATGAAAATAGATTTTGTATTTGCCGGCTTAAATCTGAATATAATTATTCAGAAAAAAGCGCCAGAGAAATACACATTTTATGGATATTGCTTTTAAAAACAAGGGGCATTAAATATTTCAATGTTGAGACTTGAATCTTGTTTGCCCCCCACCCTATCAAAATTTCTGGCTACGCGCCTGGTGACCTTACCCCTTTCTCGAACTTGCTTTGAAATTTCTGAAAGTAATGCTCCAACAAATAAGCTAGGAGCGACATTAAAATAACTAACATGAGTCGCAGGAAATTGAAATTCAGGGGAAATAATATCGGGGCGGAAACATAAGTAAAACTCAAAAAAATTATCGAAATTCGTACAAGTATTACACATTCTCCTAAATTCCAAGTTTCGGAGAAGAGAAATGTTTTAAATTTTTCTTCCTTGCCTGCGGACCTGACGAAAAAAAATGTGAATATGTCTGCTAAGCTGTAGAAAGATTACAGAAAGTTTAACATAGCAAAACAAAGCTGTACCTCCACATGCATTTTGGAAAACTGAGCTGAAATGATTTCGACTGACTGTTTCTTATTCATTGCTTTTTATGATAAACTTGTAGCCTTCTTTATCTTGCATTCACCATCCGTTCAAAGCATGCATATCAGCTGGGTGCATGAACCACAGCTGCACTTCATTCATTCGTCCAATAGTGCGGTACAATGCAGTAATGTTAAATGGGCAATTCGACTGTAATAGTTTTAAGGCATGTAACGCGAACACTGCGCAAGACCGACCTTTTCATTATTAAACTTTAAATTTCTGTTGAAGAGACCATAACTTAGATTACACGTTGGTCGCATAGAAAAAACAAAGTGCGTGCGTGCCAAATGATAACAGTGAGATCATTTGCGAAGACATAAAGCAATCCGCTTTGTGTGTTACTCTAAACCAGGGGTGACGAACATGCGGCCCACAAAAGAATTTCGTGCGGCCCGCGAAGCATTCAGGCGAGACCAGCAGTTATTACTTTCGTTTGTTGTTTGT
>JGI24159J19872_10000096_pt1 | contig 51696 bp, 29 predicted proteins | sample Ectturendosymbi4_FD_19872 | JGI IMG/M metagenome (IMG submission 19872) | reverse complement strand
TCAATTCAATGCAAAATTAGGCGCGATCGACCAACTGGGACTCGGCGATCGACCGGTCGATCGCGATCGACGTGTTGGCCACCCCTGAAATATTGGATGCAGTGAAAATAAGAATCTCAGAAAACCGTTGTATCATGTAAAGCTCGTCGATACTTCAGCGAGAAGGCGCTGGAAGATGTTTGCAGCTGGTCGTTTGTTGTCGAAGTTCCACAAACCCCTAGTATTGCTAGGGATTGATGTACCTTTTCACCCAGTAACTCCAGTAATCTTCATCAGCACAGAACGTTTTTGAAATATCAGAATCTTAGAATTTAATGGTGTGCAGGCATAAATGAAAAAAAGCCGTGTTTTTTAAAAACGATTTTTCGGAAAGATGTGTTTAGTTACTTCATGGATATGAGAAATGAGGCAAAGACCCCGTTTGTAACTATACTTTTGAAGAGACAGTTTGAAAGAGTGAGTGATGCATGTCGTAAATTCTTCTATAAGCAGAAAAGTTACAGCTTCCCGATTGCTGAATCGTTACGGAAAAACAGAAAAACTTGGTTACGGAAAAAGTTTACATGCTAAAAGTGAGGTTTACTTCATTTCAACCCACTTGATCAAAGCTGTGTGGCCTTTTTTGCACTCAGGAGGCGCATATTTCAATTAAACCGACACGATGCTCTTACTCGGTAAACGTGGTACGTTTTGGTTCCCTCTCCGACAGCTTCTTGTACAATAAACTTCGGTGATGGTGTGTCGCGACGTACGAGAATAGACCGTCGTGTGGAAGAAGTGCCCGAGATCAGGTGCAAATTTCTATTTTTTCCTTGGCGCCAATATGAGGCGTATACACTCAGTGACGCAAAATACGCACGCCAACGCATGTTTTCGGCAAGTCGTCATTGAAAGTCGTTTACGGCGCCATCTCCTTCAAACAATCTATTCTATAACAGCCAACAATGTGCACCTTAGAATACTAGCCACATACGAGCAACGATATCTTTTTGTATTTGTTGTTTATTACAAAAGTGTTTCCAGAAATTTAAGATTGACTTTCGGGCAAGAGCTATGCGAACCAAAACACCGCAGCTTAAAGTGGTCGACCAATGTTTTTTCTTGCATATGTTCATAGCAAATAGTTTCTTAAACTACTTTGTATCACCAAGCCACGCAGCTTTTATAAACAAATAGTGTGTCATCAGAATATGCTTGAAAGTCAAAAAGAGTTCTCAAAAACTGTGAGTTCTTTTGAAGGTTTCTATCCTATCTCCGCTCCCCTCGCGACGCCTAATTTACATCTCTAAAAACAACAAATGAAACGCATTTGCGATCACATCGAAAAGTACTGCAATCGCTTCAGATACCGTCGACTGAGCAGCTTGTCTATGATTTGTCACCTATGGCTCGTCGGTAACTATGGCCGTTACCGGCGCCACACGGTACAACCCAACCCGGGCTCTTCATTCGCACCTGGCCAAGGGAATGCGAAGTCTTGCAACGGTTTTTACATGTACGGTGCATCTTTCACGAATCGTGACAGGTGTAGGAGTCACGTTGCGGAAATTGTACGTCATCCCGAATCGTTGATGGAAGAGAGCACGTTGTCTAGCAACTGCGTCAGAGTTTGCGCGATACGATTTTGACGAAAGGCATTCCAACAATCTTCTTTCGGGACTTGCTCTCTATTCTTCGTTTTCTGCGCATTAGTCAACCAAACTTCACAGTACATATTTGCACACTCCGCCGAATCCCCTTTGCGATCGGTCAACGATAAGCTTATCATCAAAGAGCGGCTCCAGTATCCCATGCAATGATTCATAGATTTCCACCCTAACTGGTGTAATTGTGTTGTGGAACATTCGCGTTTTCGCTTTGTTCCTTGTAAAAGAAAAACAATGAGAAGTGTGTTTGTGTTTCTACTGTAACCGACTTGCGGTCGGTTAATTCCCGCTAGTTAGCTTTGAGGATCAACAACAAAAACTTTGCCACTTTTTTACGTAAACAGTGTGATCGACCGGTGCTGCTTCTTGTTTGCGTGAGATGTCCGCGCTAGACCGAAAGTTTTGGTTTGTGTTGTGAGTTTGTCTCACACGTTTTTCACTTCATTCAATTCGTAGTGCTTTGTCAAAAAGGCGATTGTATAATATACAGAATAAGTGTCAGTGTGTTTCTCCAATTAATATTTGTTTTGAAATGACCTATTTGGTGAGAGTAAGGAGAGAAATGCCGGAAAACACCGATTTTTCAGCAGAAAGAGTTATTGCTGGCGAATTGAAATATGTTTACGTATTTTGCAGAACGTCGGGCAAAAGACGCTTGTGCTTGGCTGAGAGCAGCTGGATTTCCACAATACGCTCAACTGTATGAAGGTCAGGATTTTGTTTGAGTTGAAATCTGTTGTTTTCCCCCATTCATGCGCAATTTACCATCTAAACGTGCCGTCTATGTCCAACACAGATAATTTTCTTTCTAGCAGCCTTGTTCAAAGCCATAGTGAATGCAGCAAGACTCGTCTGTGCACCTTACATCGTTCTGCAAAGCTTGTTTTGCGCAAAACGTGTGATTTGTTTTCGTAAGTGCTTTTGTTGCACAGCCGGAAGCTTCCCTGTGGACACTGAAAGTGCTGTGGTCGATCATGACTTTCTCAGCCAAGACGACATTGGAGCCCTGATCAGGTAGGAGCTCATTACTAGTGGACAGTGTGCAATAGAACTTCATCCTTGAAGAGTGTTGTAAATTATTATGCGCAAGTTTTCTTGCATGTCTTTACTTATCTTGAGTTTTTTCAGTTGTATCACAAAGGAAGCATTGTAAATCGCATACACACCTGTTTTTTACCAAGCAAGTCGCCGAAACGGTTCTCAGTCGGGGCCTTGCAATGAAACTTTTTGTCAAAGTTGTAATTAATTACAAAAATGACCAAGAATTCTCTTTCTGTCACATCTAAATGCGATCGAATTGTGAATTGTGAATTGGTGCATATCTTAAAAAGCAGAAAAAAACAAGGTTGCTTTTCCAACAAACAATGATGTACAAATAAGGCTAAGCTTTTTTTCAAAGGCGTTCAAAAAACCGTGCTGTCTATTTCAGCATGCCAGAAGTTAAGTCTATGTGGGGAGATCTCTCCTCGCTAAAACGCAATCACCGATGCTTCTACAAACTATATCAAAACTAAAATTTTTGTTAGTTTGGGCAATGGTATTTTGAGTATGTAAGAGTGCAGTGCAAAGCAGCAACCCAGGCCCATGCTCTGAGTTGCTTCTACACGCTTCCACAGGCACGTAATTAGTATATGTAATGTTTTGGACGTTTTTATTTGGATATCTTTTTGTAGTTCTGAAATTTTTTCAGAGGCAAAAAAGCAAGTAGAGGTATCAGATCAAGTATTTAAATGCAGCAATATTTGTTTTCATCTTTTAGTTGCAATTGATGTTCAACTGACGTCTTTCGAAATGGCGCGATTCCCATTCAACTTAGATAAACTAGTTTTGATGCAAACACGAAAGCAACTGTTGCGCTTAACAGAAAATGCTGAACCAATTACGTTAGATCAAGATCTGTTCTGGACACTCCATTGCTCTTGCATCAAATTGGCAAAATGAAACCGGCTGAAAGTTGCCAACGTTTTCAGGCCTGCGCTTGTTCGAGATCGCATGAATAATTGAACATTTGCGCTGCAGAATGTTTTCCGGTTTTCATTGGTTTTCCATGCTTCTGCCAAAGCCCGTGCCTTGAATTAGCACGTGACTTGTCGCTTATGCTTCTGTCTATCTTTTGCTGAGCATGACTCAGACAGCAGGCAACCGCGCGGTTACTGCCATCGATTGAGCTTGTTTGATCCTGAAGCCGTTGAGCAGTGCATGCCACACTTGTCAGTAACGTACGCTGGTCAGGACACCCAGCTTGGCTCATCTTGTCATCTTGGCCAAGCTGGATGCTTGACATGAAGACAGGGTCACATTCCTTTGACTTTTCGTAGCAAAAGTACACATATACGGTCACCACAGCTTTTAGCGACAAAAGTTTCTTCATGTGCGTTGCTATGGAGATTTCTATTTCTTTTTGCGTGAAAACGAGATTGCCAAGTTGTAACTTTCCAATGAAATCCTTTTTGCTTGGCGTTAAGACAAAAAATTTGCGATTGTTGAAACTCGAACAGCATAAAAAGCTCAGCGCCACCATTTCAAGCAGAATCAATATTGACCACCTTTGACAACGTACCATTGCAAATCCTACTGCTTATCATCATATTTAGGCCCAAGTTTGATAGAGAAACCTATTTGTAGAAGTGTGTAAAAATATGAAGACATGCTAAAATGTGAAAAAATATCACAATTGTTTGCTCCCACACTGGATATGAAACACCATTTTCCATTTCACAATCAGCCGATATTTGAACCTGCCCAAAAACCACCAAGTTAATATAAGAAAGAATTGAGTACCTTGTTTATTACGAACCCGGCATTTTTGCCAGTTTATAGTGGATACATTCATTCATTTTCATACCCTCCTTTCTTCTCAGGAGGAGTGCGGGTGCAGTGCAGCTCTAGGAGCACTCGAAGCGCCTCACGCTTTCATGTTTATAGTTGGGTTAATTTTAGCTACTGTCACGCGGACGCATGAAAGCACTGTACCAGTGGTTCCCAAACTTCTTCCAGCCGTTACCCAAATCAAGGTGGCGATTATGTTCTTATTATTATCTTCAAATTCCGCAATGATCGCTCATAATACAGAACAACATTGTGGTTTTGGTTCCGTGTTACCCCCCGAAGAATCGCATATTACCCCCCAGGGTAATTTATCCCCAGTTTGGGAACCACTGCACTATACCAATGTTCTCTTTAAGATGAGCAACTGCGCAAATGTGCAGAACCATCAGATCAGTTGCGCAGTGAAATCTCATTCTCGCGCACTTGCAACATTCCGAAACATTGGAAAAGCACGAAAACAAGAAGCTATTTGAATGAAATGTGTACTTTGTTCGTATTTTGATAATATTTTACATTTATTGTAATAATTCGCAAAGTTTGTAATTCATTCAGAACTTTGCTAACTCAACCTTAAAATATTAATGCTCACTTAAACAAACACTTGCTCAGTTTACAATTTTCTTAGATGGGTCATTGAGCACCACCCTTTTACTGGTTTTGTTAGCATGCAGAGTAGGCTTCAATGTTCTGTTTTGATGCACCGTGCTTGACTTACAAATATTTCACTGCTTGTCAGAAAAACGTGCTTCACCGAAAGGTTGCTCTGAAGCTTACGTAGAGACAAGGACCCGGTGTTCGATGCGGACGTATATTACCAAGGGACAGCTGCAACCTCGCCATCGATTTTTCGATTTTTTCTAAAATGCAAAACGAAGCGCACACTATTGCATTCTTCAGTGTGTTGCTCCAGTGATGTTAAGTCAGTTCAGGTGAAGATTACTGGCAAACTTGAAAAAGGCAACTTAAACACATATCTCTGCTGTGCATACTCCACAAGCAGTCAAGTTGGTAATTTGAATTGCAAGAGTAATAGAACCAGTCAAAGTTAAAAGATTTCGTTTTTTAAGAAGCTAATGGTTGGTCTTCATGTGTAGCGGTATACCAGCACAGTATGCAATTTTTTGTAAGCTGAGTGGAAGCTGACACGCTTTTTTGTTTCATTGAAAAGCATTTTAAACGTCTTCCAAGGTCTGTGCTAGATTCGGATCAGAAATTGTATATCTGTCGAAACTATTGCTAGTTTCACTTGAACGGAGATATGACGTGTGCCTTGCGCCTCTTTCAAACTGCCGCAGCAAAGCTACGGTAAGAAGTGACTTCTGTTTTCCGGTGGCGAGTCACATATGTTCCAGACAATGCTTTCACCTGAACTAAATTCTGTTGTGCAGTTCATGTTTTCACTTAAAAGAGCTTTCGCAGTGGTAGTTCTTCAACTGCATTTGCAACTGTTATCCTTTGCGTAATTACAAGAAGCAGAGTAGCGTTTGAACTATCCGAAAAAATTAAAGCATATCTTAGATACACTATGTTTTTGGAGATGTGCATGAAAACATGTTTTACAATATTTTTTAAAAGTTTAAATTATACATGCAAGTATTGCCAGGATTTTCGTATCCTTAAATAACAATTTATGGCATTGGTAAGAAGCCAACAGTTTCATATTCTGAAGTTAATTTCAAACTAAGCATGTCATGCGCATCTTCTGTTATGTTACGTAACACGTGAAGTGGCACTGCCAGTCGTGTTTGACCGATTGAGAACAAGGAGAACAAGAGATAAACGATCTGCATCGTAATCTTAAGGCAAGTTTGGAAAATCAACTTGCGGTTTTTCATTTCACTGCTTCACGGTAAGATTGTGATTGGACGTTCGTTATCAACCGCCCCGACTTGTGCTCCAGCCAAGCTGTGGCCTGACAGTCTGTGTGGTGGAACTGAGTGCGCAAGAAAGTAAAGGAATCGTAGACCAATCATTTACAACTGTCTAAGCAAAACAATATTTCCGTACAGAAAAGGTGCGTTTCACTTTTTCGATAACCCACTGACTTGCCAACTTTTGAAGTGAGGATCCTTTATTTTGAATAGTGTTGTGATGTAGATTGTCATGTTCTTTTACAGTGGGTTCTCTACCTTAACGAAAATTTGCGAGCAGCATTCTAAATCACCTCGTCAACGTAACAGCACTTGGATTGACCTTCCAAAATTACATCTGAAGCGTCCTCGATTTTCTTACAATACTTGGTTTCAGGCACGTAGCCAGAAAGGGCAATGGGGTAAATTTGTCTACCAACTGCCAAAAGTCGCGCCAACATTTTTGAGGTTAATCAATCTTTTGATGTATAAGCCAAAGTACAAATCAATGAAAACTTCAGTGCAAATCAACGAAACTGAGTAAGGAACCTATCCTGCTTCAGTTTCAAGTCAAAGTTGATCGAAGCAGTGTGGTTTGCTATTTGCCCATTTTCATTCAAACGTGTATAGTAATAGTGTAAGTGTTTGGGAATTCATATCATGGTTGAAATCTACTTGAGGTTTTAAGCTCACTGCGGAAGTTCGTGATTACGCAATAAAAATTTGTATCTAACCCTTTGTAATCACCAACTACACGTGAAAACGTAAAACGTTTTTCGCACCAGCTTGCTGTATCCAACTAATACTGATAACTGATGTAAGCTTCATTTCATGACCATTGCAAAAATTCCTTTCTGACAACTCTTGCTTGCGAGAAATAAAACTTATTCTTGGCTACAACGTCGCTACGCGCCTGCTTGGCACATTATTATCAAATATTACTCAACATTCGAAAACTTTCACTTCGTAAAACTCCCGGAAAAAATGTCTTAAGTCAGGTATGGGGATCGAACCTAGGCACTATCATGAGCCGCATGAATTGTGAACTGTGGAATATCCCTAGCGGCCGCAAGCAGCAAAATTAACTAACTTTGTCTTAAAATTCTGCCTTTATCTTCCAAAGGAAATAAGGAGGGAAAACTATGCCTAAGAGCGAGGGAGCCTCTCTGGACTTACTGTCTACATGTCTGCTTGTCATGCAGTTTCGTTTTGACGCGATGTTGTGTTCTAATTTGGGTAACGAAAATTGTGATGCGGGTCATATTAAATGTTCGTGCGGGCCGCATTTGGCCCGCAGGCCACAGGTTCCCCTCCTCTGTTTTAAATGCTAGAATCCAGAAAATATTTATAAAGCATTTTAGACGTCTGTGTGGCGCCAATCACCAAATTGTTTGCGTCGCAAAATTGGTTGAAACAAGCTGCATTTGAAGTGTCCAAGTGTTTGCTTATTCTAAATTGCCACAGGGTTTGTTGCGGTCTTTGAAATTTGACACCTTAAGATTAAAAATGATACTTGCAATGAAATTATCTCTGCTCCACACCCAAGACTAACGAAATATCTGCTCGTACCGAGGTCATATTTGTAACGCGCTGCTTTGGTCAAAGGTTGTCATGTCATGCGGTCAAACATTGTCTTTGGTCAAAGGTTGTCCTCAAAATTTAGACCAAACCTCGGGAAATCCTTTTGCACAATTCCTGTGTTTAGTCCAATCATGCACTACGTACATTCCAAGTGTTCCCGCGAAAGTCTTCACAGTTTTTTCAATTATAAAACAATCATATGAAACTTGAAATCTGAAAGTGAAACTCCATCTTTTTAACACCAAATGACAAAACAAATCATGTTTCATCAGCAAGCAAAATGGCACAAAACATCATTTAGGGATTACAGGAGAAAAAGGTTTGACATGTCATGTGTCCAACACCGATACTGGCCATGTGGTACGCCGGTATAAATGTGTTGCAAAGATGAATGACATTTGTCAGTATTTACCAACAGCACTAACAGAACTACAGAACACCGCATTGCCTCCGCTGCTCGAAATTTCGCAAGAGATTCGCCATAGATTTCTATAGATAATTGTGCTGTGCGACACATCATGACAAACTGCAGTGTTCTCATTTGTATGGTTGGCACAACTAATTAAACATTGAATGACAAGACAAAGAAATTGTGTTGATGCTCAAATGAGTAAAAACAAAGTGGGTAAAATCAAAAATTTTACTTTGGCTTTGAACCAGTGATGGCGATGATCCAGCTTTCCAAATTCCTTTTTTGAAAAACTCAAAACATCCCCTGTGTTTGAAGACATAGATCATAGTTGATTGTACACCAGCCCATGATCTTTAACCGACTCGCAATGACAAATCCCAAAATGAAACCAAACTCCAGTGTGGCCTTACTCGAGCAATTCAAATAATTAACCTTCAACGTATGTTTTGCAGGCGATTAAACCTTCTCAACAAATGTGCAAGCATGAAGTTGGACAAGATGACGGTAGGGCAAATTTCTTTAAATCTTTTGCTCTTAAAAAGTGTCATTGAAAATTTTTGTTTCCTCATATCCACTGAAACTATCGCCAAGTTACACATTGTGAATTTTGTGTACAAAAAAATTATATAAACTANAGCAAACTGAACAAGACCATGATCTTGGAAATTCTAGATTTTGTGCAGACTGCCAAATAATTCCCTGTGCCAAAAGAACCTAGCATTGGACTTGGACTGCCGTAAAGCGACCATGATCTACAGAGCGATATTCTTATTGCTCGGTTTAACATTATAAAACTCTTTGCAACTTCGCGTTGTTCTGCGACGCGCACGTGAGCTCAAGAGAACAAATATGCCGACCAACTTTTTTTAGAAGTATGGTCTGGAAGGATACCTCGACAGTACAGCATGCCAACCTGTCATTCGGCAATTTGTTCAACAAAGACGTGGCTCGCAAACAGCTGGCTCACGACTGCTCATTACAGCAATAAAATTGCAGGCTTTCTTAGATGCTGGAGTCGTGATAAGCGTGCTCTCGATTCGTCTGGCTTGTCTCGGGCTTGTCGTTTGTTGCATGAGCCCTATACGCGAATAGCAAATATCTCACCCAGAAAGTATTACACCCCACTTATCTGCTGTAGCTACGCTGCAGATAAAGGGCAGCTGTAGAGGAAGTTCAAACGCAGGTCAGCACACCACTTCACATTTATAGCATTGCTTCTGTGGCCGTGCAACGAACGCCGTGCGTAGCTTGTTGTCGCTCGTGCACTTTATTTTCAATTGCGTCAGCGCTCAGCTTGCAAATAAGACTGAAACACGCCGTACGTCTAGGCCAGTGGTTTTCAACCTTTTTGTACCTCGACCCATTATAGCAACCCACTGTAACCCAACGACCCCCATCTAAAACTCGGATAAACAAATGTAATATGTACATAAAATATCTACTCGCGACCCCTCCAAAAAGGGTTCACGACCCCTCTGAGGCTGCGACCCAGATTGAAAACCCACTGGTCTAGGCCCTCGTGTGTCTTGTTAAAAGTTAAACGTACTTCGCTTGATGCTTCCTTTATCTGGCATCCATGCTCACTACATCTTTGACAACAGCATAGATTATAAAGAGATTTTTTCCAATCACTAGTTTTGCTCAACTATGCTCGATCCAAGTGCCCACAGACAGAATGGTGTTCATCTTAAGAAATACCATTTTACTGGTCGTTTATCAAAAACCTCTGGCTCGGTATTACCTCGCTGCGAAGAAACATCACTGGGTTCCATTCTTTGCATTCTTGAGTGCTTCGAGAAGCTTGTTTTCCAACGAAGTTAGCAACAAAATTCGCTAAAATATCATCCGGTAGATTCAAATCAGTGCTTAAAATGCCAACATACCTTGGCCAGAAATAGACTCCGTCTCAAGAAATTTCGTTGATTTCAAGGCGGCGCAAGAGCTAAGGTGCACTTGAATGAAATAATCACTTGTATGATTGGTTGATTGCTGGTTTATGGGGTGTTATTATACGTTAGCAGACACAGCTGAATTGTCACCATAGCAACTATCGCCACGATGGCAACGAACAAGAAACTTTCGTTAACTACGCCACAGTGTTGCATGTTGATTTGTCTTGATGAGGTCCTGTTTCCACCTGATCCTCTTGATGGAATTGGCTTTTTGAACTGACTTTTGTGTGTTGGCCGTCTGGTTGCCGTCACAACTTGACCTTTGATACCTTCCTAATATAACAACCTAATATTGGTGCTGTCAAATAAATTAGTAGCTGTAAGAGTTACTAGAAACAACGGGATTGGCAAAACAATTTCAATTCGAAGGACTTCAGTAAGTTTCACGATATAATTACAGATGTAACCGGATTTTAATGACTATAAATCTTTTGTTAAACACAGGTATAAGTTTCGTTGGTCAGATGTTTGTTCATACTTTCCTCCTGCGAATGGATCGTTGTGCATAGTTACATGTTTGCAGAGAAAGGATCCAACATCGCTAGCGCGTTAAAAGCATGCTTGGCGTGTATATGTCGAGGGGCTATGTCTGGAACGTGTCGTGACCCTTCACATGACGCTCTCATCTGAACCATCACGCAAATTCTCAGAGTCCCTGACGGATTTCTAAATAGGCCTTCATCATTATATTTTTAAATGTGGTTGTTGCAGTCCTTGCCGCTGAATGTTTCTGATCGCAACAACATAAGACAAATTTTGAAAAGGGTTTTCGGAGAAGTAGCTCCAGTGATCAATGAAAAGCGTTCGAAATAAGCTGTAAAGCTGTTTCCACGTTCTTTGCAGTTGTGTTTTTTCTTTTACTTTTTCACTGTTTTGCTTTTGCGGCTATGTTCGTTTTCACTTTTTCTACAATTAAATACACTGCAAAAGAAATTCGCTAATTTGTGCTGTTCCAAGAGAACCGGTATCCTGCTGCTGATTTCTGGTCGATGGGAAACGTCCCATCAGATGTGTTGTCGTGCAACGTCGAGAGAAATTGGATAATTATTCCGCGAAATGTGACGTAGCGGAGAGAAAATATTCCACTGTTGTAAGGCTAAACTTTCGCGCCCACCACTTCACGTGATAATGCACCACACAGACGTTATTTACTATTTGCCATGTCGCAGTTATCTTAGGAAGTGAGTTGTGAAACGTTTTTCTTAGAGATTAAATGAACGTAATGACTTTGATTACATGTTTGTGGATAAACTCAGGGAGAACTTTGTCTATAGTGTTTGTTGAGCAGAAAATAATGCGATATTTTCAACCGCGGAGAAGCATTTTTGAAAACGTTTATATGCATCGGTTTGACAGATGCATAAGTTTAAAAGTTATCTTTCGAAATTCACACTACAGCCATTCTACTTGCAGGAAACTTATAATGTGTGTTTTCAAACGCAACAGATTTTTGTGAAACGTGGTTTTCGAACGCTGTTGCCCAGAAATATCATGGACCTGTTTTTGCAGAAGGAAAGCAGCTGTAGGTTTTGTCGTCTCCAACCTAACACGTGACCACATGCTTGCGATTGAAGTTTCGGTGCCGCTCTACAGTAACAATTCTGTTATTAGTCATTACAGCGATCGCAGTGGATTTGGCTGCGAAAGGCTGACACAAGCATAGGTTCGTCACCAAATTGCTTGGCATGCAGAGTTTCCGTGGACTGATAAAATGAGAGCACTAAAACGGGGTATGATGTTACAGTTTTATAGAAAACACAGTTCGAGTCTAGCCACTGTTATTAAAAGTTCTCAACAGCTTATCTGCTCAATATAGGTTGCGAATTCCCTCTCATAGGAAATTCTTATGAACTGCCTTAAGTTAGCACAACTTGTCGCAGCCAAAGATGGTCTTCATTTAACTTTATATATATTTACATATTAATTTAGAAACATGAAATATAAATACAGATTTGCCAATTTTTTGCCATTCTCTCTGCGGGTAAAGTTTAAGTGACGAAGTTGTTTCGAGTTGTCAAGGCATACGAGAATACACACGCCAAAGCACACGGAAATCATTATTGCCGTCACTGTCTTGAAAACGCTGCAGTGCGCTTCATCCCTTAATGTCATTCTACATTTCTTAAATTTCAAAGCCAAAAAATAGTCAAGATTCGAGGCTTACCTGCTCCTTGAAATAGCAAATGTCTTTGTTTATGTGGCTGCTTTCGAAACGCAAAGGAGACTTCTTTGCCCTTCCGCAAAATAAACCCTTGCGGCGAGGCTAGAAATACTTCAAATAGTTGTGGATTAAGTCAATCACCAGCTTGTGTTCTCAGGACAAAATAATAAGTATGACCAAAAACGTCATTCAGCTGGTCGGATATTTCTGCGATAAATCACATTTCAAGAAAACAAATTGCCGAAAAAGAGTTGTGGTTAGATTAATGGCAACAGCTTCCTGCTGCCTTGAAAAGGACATAATTTTTTGAAATTGCGATGCATAGCCCTTCCTGGATTGCTAATGCTTTGGCACCAGGACAGAAAGTAAAACTAAAATATTTCTTCAAAAACCAACTGTTTCCCAAATTTGAAGCTTCATTCACAGGATGTAAATGTCGGCAGAATGTTATTAGGGAAAAGTTTAAGAAAAAAATTTTTTTCTCGCTTGCTGTTTCAAACTTTTTCTGGCAGTTGCCGAATTTCACCGTAGCAAGAGATATTTTACATGCCAATACTATTTTTTCATCTGCGCTATTGCTCAATTTGTCGTTCACACAGATAGCATTTTTGGAAAAAGCAGATATGCCAGGAAGTGTTTCAGTAATGCTTCCTATTACTAAACACTGCTACACCTTGAAAATGTACGTCATGTATCTACGACCAAGACAATAGTATGTAGTCAGTAAAGCTGCTTTTATAAAATTGGTAAAAGAACTTGATATGTGTTGATCAGGTTCTGTGCATTCAATCCACTTATATAGAATACAAGAAGTTCAAGTCTTCTTCATGCACGTTTTCTTCAAGTTGGAAAAAGTTGTGTCGTTCTGTTCAAGGCAATATAAATTTAGTTTCAAATGCCTTTATATAGTTTCACCAGACCCATGTAATTATCTCCACTCGCCACGCATGTGTTGCAGCGAATGCGATGAATACGATCCAGATCGGTGCCTCAGTTGCATTCGACTAAAGTTATCTGAATAATCATTCCTCTTTCAGAAATGCTAAACCAAATTTTGGGAAATGCTGCAGACACATTAAACTTCCCGTAGATATCAGTACAGTAAGAAGGCATTGAAGGCATTTCATTAAAAGAAGTAATAACATTGACGGAACTGGTCTCTGACACTTGACGTTGTTTTGACATTTTTTTCGAGTATGGTTTTGTAAACCGGTGTTTCGATATAATTCACATTAACCAATCGTTTCCATTTTTCCGATTTGTCTAAAATTTGTGTTCATAAGTTTCAATGCTTTTGACCTCTCTATTGCACCGATCTCTTGAATTGCTCGTTATATTGAAATGAAGTTGCTTTTCTACAAGCAAAAAATATTCTGTTGCTTTCAGTTTTTCGTGGAGAACGTGTAGAATGGTGCATTCTTTCTATGTTATTGTCACTTCGTACTTCATGATAAACTCTTTTTAAATATTTGATCGAGATTTGAGAAAAACAAGATAAACTGCAATTGTTGCAGTACGTTAACATGCTTACACAGCGTCATGGAAAGTATATAATATTAACAAACGAAATGCAACCGATCAAGCATTATGACCACCAGGACTTTTCATCCCTTCAATATGGGGGGACACCTCGTTTAGGTTCTCAATCACTACACGCGACGTGTTTTCGGTATGGATTACATGCTAAACATTGTCGTTATTGACTGATGCCCAATCGTTTCACTTCAATTTCGCTTAAATTTCGCGATCCTTCGCTGAAAAAGCCTCTTCTACGAATTTCTACAAATATGCTGTGAGTTCTGGCGTCATGATAAAATCTACTGCGCTCATGTGAGTCCCTGTGCTTGTGCATTGCTTGTATTTTTGCCGGTCTGTTTTCAGCCAAGCGACTGCGCGCATCTTAATGCGTTGTGGTAAAGCCTGTTTGCGTGTAAATGACAAGTAAGCTTGATATGCTGTCGAGATACAGAAGAAATAAATCCATAAGAACTTCTCGCTCTACAGCACAAGTCCTTTTTCGAACTGTGGTGGTGCAATTTGTTTATCTGTAGTGAAGGACTCTGTTTTGTTTGTAAGGGTGTTTTTAATAGGCGGAAAAAGTGTGAAAAGCTCAAACAGTCAGTAAAGTACCTCATTTTGAAGATCTTTGTCGTGACTAGCTGATTGATTTGATTGTTTCTTACAAATCAGCTAATAACACAAGAAACAATACAAAAAAAATCATAAGAAGAAGTAACCAATTGTCAGTGGGAATTAGAATAAATGAAAGCACAATGCCAGAAGAACTGATCAGTGTAAACAAAGAATGTTACTGTGTCACATAGGATTGCTGAAAGACCATGGAGGTCATCTGATTATGTGTAAAATACCAATCTAACATTATATAATTCTTTGATAGCGTCGTTTTGCTGCAGAATGACTGACTCCGCATTTTGTCTGCATAGCATATCTATTTATCTTTTTCCATCGTGACTCATTTGCTGCATATTCAGTTCGTGAGCCAGATGCTTGCATGAAATGCTGAAAAAAGAATCGGATGATGCTTGCCTTAATCTTCGCTTAAATCCATAGCGAAAGCCTGGTCAATTGAGGTCAGCAGCTTGTGGATTTTGAAGTTTTCTGATCAACAGCGACATCCGAATGTGATATTTGTGTCAAAAGCGCTGAAACGATGCCGTGAAATAAGTCGATCCTCGTTATTTCTTCAAGTTTACTTTGAAAAAGTTTGCTGTGTAAATTATAGAAGTAGATTTTTTTAAATTTTTGTGTTGCTACAACTTTATCCAGAAATGAAATACATTGTTTGCACAAAAATTATTACGACAAGGCGACAGGAAAACTTTACACGAAATCTTCGCTCGAGCCTTCTATTCAGCGAACAGCAACCACTAGCTGGTAATTTTGGAACAGTTAATGCCTGACACGTAAATCATAACCGCGTGGAATGTAGCACAGACCTTTACACGATCAGAATGATGACAGCAGGACCGATGGTGCAACTGACCTTTAGCCACACGAAAATCACGAAGCGTGCACGTAAATGTGTTTCGGCTGTGAAAACAATGATTCAAAGTATTGCATTTTCTCAGGGGTTTAATACTATTCCTCTCGTCGATCTCTTAGATTGATGCATTTCAGTTGCGAAGGCATTTCAGTACCAGTAGCTTTTGCATTTCCAATGCTCAAGCGATCTGTCGAATCGCTTACGAAGATTCGGCTCATGTGGCGACAACGCAAACGTGCCGTCACCTGAATCGTGGTTCGCAGTGTTTCAAAGGTCACGAAGAGCAAAAGTTGTCAAAGTTTTGTAAATATTGTTGTATTAACCGTGCAATCTGCGAAAGTCTGCAAATACGGCTCGCGGCAAACAACAGAAGCGATAGTAGTCAGGAGCAGTTTTGTAGACTAGATTTGAAAATCAACATGTCCTTCGCCACGCAGACGTTAGCTTTGGTCTGTTGCAGTACAACTGTAGCGAATGGAACAAGAAACACAGGCACGAATTTTTCTAAAATCGGTGAATTGTATTGCCGAAAAATGTCAGAAATAAGCAAATAATTGATAATAAACAATTGCAAAAAATGAAATAAGAAATTTTCCTTGACCGAGTTCTTTGCCAAAAATTTTCATGCTGTGCTTAATAAGTTAGTTCAAGCAAATATGTGCGTGCAAGTCTCATTGAACAAGTGTCTTCTTTGACTTAACATTGTAATAACATATAACCGCGCTAAGCCAGTTTGGAGTACAGAAGCGCCGATTGACGAACAGATGTGATGACTGCCACGTTATGATGGGAACCTCACGTGCTTCATGTCAATAGTCAACTTGATGCATGACTACTTAATATTTAATCTACATCAGACGGAGATTTTCTATTCTCTCCATCATCGCCTTTTTGTTCAACTCGTGTTTGATCATAAGTTGAAGACTTCGTACCCGCTAGTCAAACATCACAACATCAAACCAAATGCTTAACAAAGGGTTCCTATTTGCTTCATTCTGGAAGACAAGCTGAGCTTCCCACATGCAATCGCGTCACTGCAACAGTTTCTTTTCAAGTGGAGTATCTTCGAGACTCCTGAAACAAAGAGCGAGACAAACGAAGTCTTCTTGGAAATTTAAACCTCCATTCTGCGAGGCAATAGCGTAGCTGACTGAAGTTAGATTACAAACTATTGCTACACATCCTTTGCAATTTTGTAAAGAAAACAGCACTAAATAATTCTCGTATTTCTTACACAATTGAAACACAAACTTTGTCTCCCTGGTTGGTGGGGCATTGTTGTAGAAATGTCAAAAATTGCCTACCTGTCGTTCTACTCCCCTCTTGTCTTTTCATAGCAATGGATGCTTTTGTTATCTTGAAGGAAAGCGTGGTATGCACTGCAGTGAAGCTAAGTTAAAGCTTCGAGCTGCAACGTGAGATTTTATTCAGTTGGGTGAAGCGGCGAGATGTTAAGAACTTGTTGATAAGCTTTTTTGTACCATGACTTTTGTTCAACTTGAGATGTACACTTTATCCACGTAACTCAAAAGGTTAATTAATACTACATATTTATTTTCTGCGGTTTGGTCATGAAGCTGAAATAAAACTTGACAATGTTTCCTGCTGCTGCAGACAGCTGTGTGAATCACATCATGCGGGGAAAGCAGCACAGGAAAACGCTTACATACCCATCAAATCGTTGACTTCTTTCTACAAGTATATGTCTTATATTATCAACATTGAATTCGTCCAACAAAAAGTCTACATCTGTTTCCTCGTAATGATATAATAATTTTTCTCCAAACCGCAAACATGACTGTCTCGGTTTTAGACAGTGATTGATTGAACATTTAGTTCAGCTTTTCGAGTTTAGGCACGTTCTTGATGCTGTGGTAGCAATGCTGGAACTACTGGCATAAAACCTTCTGTGCCTGACTTGTGTGCAAAAGTAATTTGACGTGAACACGTCTTGAGTCATATTTGCAGGCATTTCATTGAGATTTTTTATGCTGCTGGCCATAAGTGACCGACTTCCGTCTCGTGTGCACAGCACGTGCGGATTTTGCCGAAATACCGAATTGATCTTGTTGCATTCTCCAAGAGCGCGCGCATTGACGCCTGTTTACCTTCAAAAGCATTAGGTGCGAATGGAATTTCTCGCCGGGCACTTATCAAAGATTTTCATCCGCATGTGCCCGGTCATCGCTAGTTTGATCGCTGTATAGTTTGTTTGCTTTGAGGAACGCATTCGAGATAAGGAATGTCTAATTTGAGAAATACTCCTATGAAGATGCATTCGTGGTCTGACAGGATCAAGCCGTGGCATATCCCATGCCATGGTGTTGTGTAAGTTCGTTGATCCCTAATGAAATTTCATAAAAACTTAGCACTGAAAGAGTTTTTTTCTCGCATTAAAGCATAGTATGCGCAAATACGGCTTGGCAATTACAAAATTTTCTGGTCTTACGCTAATAAAAGTAGTAAGTTTTTTCTTTGACTGCAATTAATGTTGTGCTAATCTTTGCGAAGCAGTTTGGCGGTGGTTATAATACATTAGTCTGGATTTCGTGGATTTCCCACGACTGAATTACCTCATAAGACAGTTTTGGTCAATTTTTTCTGGCAAATCGTTGATTGATGGCTGGCCGCCTGCCTCCCTGCAAAAAAAACTACAATTAACATCTCAGGCGCTCCGATTAAGTTCATAAGAATTTTAACACCTTGGCTTTGACGTGCATTGACATTTTTCATCCGAGAAAAGCAGCTATTACCGATCCTTTTCAATATCGCACTCATTTTAGTTATTCTGAAATAATAGGTTGGTGCGCAAAAGCATGTACAGTGCGGTGAAACTACGCATTCGTGGCTTTCGCTGCAATCATTCAGACAGGAGTAAGAATCAACGACGTTAAAGTGGACGCTCACGACTGCAAATTAAAGCTTAAGTGTTGTTAGTTTTTGTGGGAACTTAGTAGGTTTTTCAGTGGCTGCACAGTACCTTGTTTGTGACCGAACCTGTTTCTGCATAAATTTAATAAATGTTAGACGCAAACAGGTGAAATCATTTAAGATAGGAGCGTGGTTAGCGCGTATGCGCAAAAAACGTAGGTAGCAGCTCTAAATTAATACCATGTTTGTGATAAATATGTGTAAGAAGCCCTGCTGCTGATCAGCGTCGAACATTGTGCAGCAACGGCTTCCTCTGAACCAATTGAGAAAACAAACAGATTGCAGAAAAAAGTACTGCATCATTGCCAGTTCTTTTTANTCACTTCGGTAATGGCTGAGTTGACAGTGGTAACCAATGTCTAATATTCGCCCCAAAATTGGAGTAGGTTTCAAAGCCACTGAGNATTTTCTCTGGTTGCCTTTTCTCAGAAAAAGCGAGTTCGCAGCGTAGCGTCATGGACGTCGTTACGCGACAAGCTCGACGCGAGCTTCTTTGAAAATTGAAATGTTTTGTGCACAATTGTATTTCAAATTGGAATGAAGCTTCCAGAATGATTAACTTGAGTGTTGCACTTGACGTGTGGTTAAGCACAATTCAAAGCATTTGGAAATGCTCGTAGTATTCGATAAGCTTGCTATGCCGACAGTTCTCAACCTTTCCAGGCCACGGGCAAATTTTTCTTTCAGTAAAGTTGCCGCGGACTCGGGTTATATGATCAAAGTGAAATGAGTGGAAAAGTCCATATATAACGACGTCCTTCCAACATTTCTGTCTCGGTGTTAAAATTACGTCCAATGCCTTCTGTGCGCCAGGAATCTGCCGACTCACACCTCTTTCCGCACTCAGCTGAGTTCGCGAATTCGGGTTTGAAAATGACTGCTCCATATACATTGCGCACTGATAAGATTTGCTGTAATTATTTTCAATGATCCCAAAATAAAAAGCGCAAGATCTTCCATACTTTCTATGTGGGTAACCGTTTTTGCCATTTACCTGTTTGAAACTTTCTTTTTCATTTTTATCCACGATGTTTGTAAAATCTACACTAAAGAGAGTTGCTTGTAACGGTTTGATATTTACACCTAACCTTATATATATGAAGTATTTTTGTTCTATATGAAGATGCTTGTGGCGTTAAGGTTAACAGCATACTGGGTGTTTACGAGGGTGCTTGGGCACACCAAAGTGGAAATCAGTTTTGAGTCAGGTTTTTCCCAAAACAATGGTTAGTATTTAGTGTGAAACATTGAGTTTGGTTCGTAAACAATAAATGTGGTTCGTATATTTTCGTGTCCAGTGATTGTCAACAAGTAATGTAATGGCAATAAGATGATACTATCTTGGTCGCCAAAACACTAAGATATGAAATAATATATCTGTCGCATAGGCTGTGCGTAGATCCCGTTGCTCTGGTATTTTCATAGCATGGCTTTTATCTTCAGCTTTTGCATGGAGTTAACATGTGTTGATGGAAAATTTTGCTTGAACTTACAAGGAATAAAATGAAATTTTGATAATTTAACTCTACCGAATATTGATAATTGATATGAAGGCCACTTTTAGTTTACAGTATTGCTAATTTCAGTTTTGTTATTAAAATTGAAGTAAAACAAACGCTTTTTGAGTTTCTCCAAAAATTAGCAAAATTACACTCTTTGGGCCTAGGTTTCCGACGTTTTTTATGTCTAACTTGGATCTCCGAGTTTTGAAAAAGGCTGAGAAACCACGGCGTAATGCAAAAGCTCATCGTGAATGGCGTGTGTGAAATGATTCACGGATTGCACTGAAGCTTTCAAAATCCTCTGCGCGATTTGCGTATATGATTTCCGTAAATGTCACCATTTAACTGATAAAACACGGGCGGCAAGTTAATGAGTTTTTAACACGTTCTATTCGAATCTTTTGCTGTAAAACATCTGCGGTCCTGGTTCGCAAATCCGAACGAGAAGAAAATGTATTAGTTCAGGTTTCCATCACACAATCACATTAGCTTCGTCGTCCAGTTTTAAACGATTTCGTACATTCTCATTTCAGGTGGCGTTAGAGTTGCATCCACCGGTGTCACATTCTTCAGTTCGTACATTAAAAGCCAGGCTTGGCACGCTGGCTCGTTTGTTTTGATTTGTGACATGTAAACAACAGACCCTGCCTCTCGTTTAAGCTTCGCACAAATTTCGCGAAGCTGCGGAAAGTATTTGCAGAAAAGCGATCATACTTTCTCCCTAAGATTTGTTTTTCCATTCTCCGATCATGAAAACACTTCCTGCATTTTGAAAACCGTATAACGGTAGTTACCAGGTAATGCAAAAAGCGTGTGCTGCTTATCTCTTTTCTCAACGCTGCTAGGTCTGTCGCTGGAGTCAAGTTACCGGCTATTTTCGTCAACAGTCACAAGCCAGCCAGTGAGTGCACAGCCGTTATCGCAGAGCCTGAAGCAACAATTTAGTAACTGGCCATCTGCCTCATTTCAGGTAATCAGAGACTAGTGAAATGGGTACTGGATGTTTGAAGCCCATTTTGGTCTGAATTGCCTGCAAAATCCAGTAGTTTCTAGTAACTACTACTATGCAAACGCGCGTTTCTTCCTTGTAACGTCGATGAAATCTGAGCAAGTTAATCTGACAGTTTATATTGCAGTCGTGGCTGGATGTTTTCTGGGAAATTTTTTGATAATTTTACCGTAGTTTTGCATTTTCAAATCTCTCCTTTTCAGAATTTTGCTGACTCTATGGCCTTGGTGATATTACACTGAAACTTGGCATTTTGTAAACTGAAAATCGACATTTTTTCGACCAGTGTTTAACTTGCAGTAACTAAACTCTAAATGTAAACCAAGGGTTCTTAAATTTTTGAGGCACGCCCACCTTGAAGATGCCAACGAAGCTCAACGTCCACGTTATTGCAAAATTGAAAAGCATTAAAGAAAATGAAAATATGTTTACAATCAACTTTTGTCAATGAGAAAGAGCAAGGATGTAGAATTTTTTGGAAACCAAAAGTTTAATTCGAGGTTTTGCAACATATAATACACATCTCAAACAGTCGTAGCCAGCCCAAAACTTTTGGGGGGGCAAAATGTTTGACTTAGGTGAGCAACAATATTTTTGTTTTTTGTTTTGGACGCCGCTTGTCAAAACTCAAAATGACCAGATATTCTAAAAATTTGGGACTACGTCTATGTCTCAAATAGATTCGACAGTCAATTTTGTTTCTAGGTTTTGTCTTTACATTAACGAGTTTAGAAAAAAAGTTTTCACACAGTTAAGTGGATGCAAACGGAGGAAGTGAATATATAGCTACACTACCCATACTCATATATGTGCACATATTTCGTTCTGAAATCAGTTCATGGCACTGCTTCGAAATTGTCCTTTGCAGTGGAATTGATACACTTCATCTCCAAGAATTCCTCCTACAAATCGTCTGAAAGAATGTCCTCCTTGAAACAAAATAATTTTTATGTCATCTTCCATTCTTTAAGTTCAGTGTCACCCAAATTGGGGATATAGCGTTCGTATGTTTGTTTCAAAAGTCGGAGGTGAATTTCACGTTGATTTCAATTCACCCTCCAGTTCAATTTGGTTTCTCACAAGGGCAGTATTTAGTTTGGGAAATGATGCCTCCTTTTTGAAGTCGGCGATGCCTCAGCTTCGTCATGAAAGCATGGATGGCATCGTGGTCATTGATACTGCTGGTATTCTTGCCTTGCAAGAGCATATTTAAATTATTTAAGGGCTTCGAAAATATCCACGAGATATGTCAACACTAGCTGGAACCCCTCTAATGTGAAGGACAGAAGAAGATCTTGTTTCTCACAAGCTTCAAGAAATAGCTTCAGTTCATCTCTCATTTCATACACTCGATGTGAGCTAACGCAATACTTTTTGATAACCACTGGACAGATGTATGAAATGGCAGTCTCATGACTGGAATCCAAGTCCTGGCAAACAATCTCGTATTGACAGCACTTGCGTTGGCGAAGTTTATGGCTCGCACGATTGTTGCAAGCTTATCTTTCATTGCAGCAGATAAAGTGCTGGAGGCCAAAAACTCTCGGTGGATCGCGCAGTGAGACCCAACAGCATTAGGACTTTCCCGATTTATCCTGACAACATATCCACTTCGAGGTCCAACCATTTCTGGGGCACTATCAGTGTAGACACCCACAAACCTCTCCCACTTCATACCATTGTTGTCAAAAAACGTGACGACAACTTTGAACACATCTTCTGCGATGTTTCTACGTCTGCCAACAACATTTCTTTTTCAGTTGAAGAAGATCCAAAATAACGATCATAGACCAAAAATTGAGACAACTAGGCAACATTGCTTCATGACACTGAATGTCGAAAAACGGTGCTGCGTCTTTTCGAGAACTTGAAACTCAATATCCTTTGCGAGCTCATCGATGTGTGTTTTAATAGTAGAACTGGAGAGAGAAATCTTTGCAAGTTCCTTGCTTTTCGTCTTCCCCAACACAAGGATGGCTGCTTTCAACATGCACGTTTTTTGACAACGTTTCACAAATCTTGTGTGGTTACTTCTCTTTGACAATCAATGTGAGCGATTTGGAAAGACGCTTTTACTACTTCCGTAGACGACGATCGGCGAAAGCACTCACTACACGTTTCCTTAGTTTTGAAAGAGTCTTTCTTGCTGTTTAGTCCTAACTCATAGACAATTCGTGGTCTCTCTCACCTCATGAAATTTACGTACCCCCCAATGGCGACGCGACCCTGATTTAAAAAAACTGCAAGCGAAGCGAAAAGGCAAACTTCTCGTGTTCATATGCAAACAATCCCGTTCGCAGAAATCTGTTCGGGACAGTGTTCAATGTTTACAACAGCGTTTCGATCAACCCGCTGGAAACAGAACTAAACGTTGGATTGTTCAGCTTAAATGCTAGGTGTATGAAGGCTGACAAGTATTGTACAGCACTAGAACTGTTTCAAATAGCTTTTCATGTTGAAACAGGTTGGCGTGCTAATAAGGGACGTAAACCATTACTTGTACTTTGTTTGTGTTAACCACTTTCAAAATATTTTATTTGTCTTGTAAAACAACGTAAGATGCTTCTACAACGCAAGCTGTTAACAAAATAGCTACCTATTACGAAAGGAAGTTTGTCAATGAGCGGATTTCACAACTGCTGTCGACGTATATTATTCTAAATAGTTGAACCTATGATTAAGAAGACAAAAGCGTGCTGCAAGTACATGCACTGCAGTGCACGCATCTCCATATGTTATAACACGGGAAAGCAACAACCACATGACGCCCTCAACACAGCATCAACGTGTGATGCGTTCCTCATAGGGGTGAGTTTGAAACGCGTTTACTTCACGGGTACCGTACTTCCTTTTTTCTGAAAAAAGGCCAAAGCTGTTGTCCCGATAAGTTCGTCGGTTGTCCTTGAGAGAATTGTAACGCATGACTTACGCCGTTGAATTTTTACGACCGTTTGGCTGCTGTTATGTAGTGACGACAATCGCGAAAGTGCGCAGAGAGCTTGGTCGTATTTCTATTGACAAATATTGAACAAAAACACTGACTTGAATCGTTGGGTCGGTTTCAGTTAAAAGTGAATTATATTGACGTCACGCACTTTACGCTCATTGCGTAATGGGTTGAAACGTTTTGTGTTGTTGATTGCAAATAGAATGACAAATCTCAAATCCTGTAAATCACTTTTGCCGGCCGCTCTGAAATACGTCATAATGGTTGCGCGACGAGTAGCAATAATAATTTCGTGAAGTTTCAATACTATTTGTTTAATCCAGCATGTTCTTTGTAAACTTCCTTCACAAAGTTATGGATTGCAATTAGTTGTGTCCCGTTATTTGTGGAGAATTGCTTTAGCCTTGATTCCCCTTTAAAAAGTTACGATGGCCGGCAAAATACTGACTTTCTCCGAAAATGCACCGCCTCGTTGCCCACACGCATTTTTAGTGTGGTATTATGACGAAGTCTTCCGACGGAATGACACATACGCACTGGCATTTGAACATGAACTTTAACCGCTTGGTAATCATAAAGCTTGACTTGTCCTGAATTCAACTTGCACATTTTTGTTGCTAGATATTTTTCATGGATTGGTTTGTCACTGAACAATACCTCAATCCTGGTGTAAAGACGTTTTTGCAACATTTATCGGCGGCATTATTTCGATATTGCTAACAATAGTTTCAGTAACACTTAACTTTAGCAAGAATCAAAATCTCACCATCGGGCTGGGTCGTGCTCGTGAGCATCGATTGCTTTGGTTTTACATCAAAACTTTTGTGACTGCTGCATATCTCGCTGAAGAACCTGTCAATATCACCTTGTCACGACAGTTGCTCGAAGTCGTCTAGCGATATTTGTTTTGCAGTAGAAGCAGCCTGATCTCATGCACTTGTGCAGAAGGCCAGCAGCACGAGGTCAGGTTGGCGCTATTGCAAACAAGCATTTGAAGTTAACATCACGCTGTTTCGATGCGCGGGACGTATGCTTGTGAAGAGTTGATTGCGTGTTGTTTTATGCGATTGCGCTCAGTTGCTGCGTCGTGTACTTTTTTGCTTTACTTGTGGTGAGAAAGACGTTTGTAACACGTCACCACATGTTGCCAGTCAATGCTGTGCTGCACTGCTTCTTCACAGCTTTTACATGAGCATGCATATGTAAGCGCCTTTGTTGTAACTGCGTTGGTCCGAGAGGATTTTAGCGTTAATTGAACTGTGGAAACACTCGAAAGGTCACGAGACTGGCCAGTCAGTTTTCTCTGCACGAGAAAAGGTTCGCTTCAAAACAGACAGAGCAACCGTTAAACATACCAAAACATTCCTTGCGTATATACCTAACTGCTTCATCACTGAACAATCATTTTCATTCCTGACGTCATGGCCTTGTTACGAAAGTGTTATTCACGAAATCCATCTTAAAACCATTGGACGCGCTGTCGTTGCAAAGCAATCGGTATTAAGGCTATATTTATGTTTGTAGAAGCAACCGATTTCGCCATGGTATCTTGATACAGTTTCGTATACGAATATGTCAGCAACGCTATACCCAAACTTGAAGGTATGCGATGGTGCGACTGCTAATCAGCATACATTTGTCGTGGCGATTGATAAACTGCTCTTTATTTCATGAACGAAGCAACGCGATCACACTCTTCCCCAGAATATTTTCTTGCCACAATATCTGACAAGATTTTGCGAAGCAGACGCGACGTAAAACAGTCATAGGAAGTCTCACGTTTCGAGCCAAAAGAATTATTTGAAAATTGATTGACCAGCTCGTCAGCTGCCATGTAGGTCTAATTCAAAAGTATTGCGATGAAAAGGCTGCATGCGCGCAACTGTTTGTTTGGACATGCGCTTCCGATGCATAAGTGGGTTGTAAGAGGTTTGCTCGCTCTTCTGCGCCTGACTTGATGAAGACAGAGAGAAAGGTAGTTCCGGATTACTTCAGAATACTTCAGACGTTAAGTCGGTTGTTCGACTACCTCTTCTTTACTCTATGTTGTCTTCTCGACCAGGTTTTAATCTGACCCGCAGCGAAATATGGCAAACCTGCTTCGCGGACAGGGCACTGCTGGTTTGGAAAACAATCGATCAGTGTTGTTTATGTTAACGACTGTCGCTGGATTGCGCGCGTGGATGCGTTTGTTTTGCAGCACCTGATTTTAATCTGCGTAATTCGGTCTGGACTTGATCGATCACCCTAAGGAAATGATCAACTGCACCGAAGATATCACTTTCGGGCCCCCCAGGGTGTCATTGGTATCGTCAAACCCCTGCTAATGGTTTGTCTTGGCAAGCGGGCATGAAGACAGGCAGATTTTAAACGATTTCTTCTAGCAGGTGCGTTAGGTGAGGAGAAAACATAACCACTTCACATTCTGACTGGCGTGTTGCTTGTTGTTCTCGACACACACTGATTTTCTAGAGTAAATCACAGCAAAGTACTTGATCTGTGCTGCGACAAAGCGATCACCATATCAGTTAGGTTTGAGTAGAGCAGGAACTGGGTAAAATGGCAATGGCGGCATTAGATATCAGAATGAGTTACCGTCGTGATATGCAGACATGGCTGGGATGTCAAGCCTGACGTGGACACCGGTGTTTGTGCGTAAAACTCAACTCGCTTCATTCTATTTTCTGCTTCGCCAACTGTCGGTGACGAAGATCCGAGACGCCGTTGGACGTTGCGGTTTCAATGCTAGTGTTACTAATGAGATTCCCATTTATTCGGCATTAAGGCTGAAATCGAAGCTTTCTTTTTCCTGGAAAAAAGCAGACGTTTTTCACACATTTACGAAAAAGTTTCGAGATTTGTTAAGACTTGAGTTGTTCGCTGGTTGGCCAGTAACTGGCAGATGCCAATAAAGCAGACATGTTTCTTTTGCGTCCTGACCACCCCGTGAAGTTACGCAAGGCCTCGTAGATTTTATCTGGAAGACATTGAATTACGGCACTAACGGAAAAATCTATAGTGACGTCAGGAGTGTGGGAACTTTAAAATGTTATGAAGTGTCTGCTGATAAACCAACGTAGTTTGTCAGCCCAAATTCAAGTTTTATCTTATCATAAATGCACTAACTGTTGTAATTAAAATAGTACATGAGAATAACAGCTTCGACTTTCCACTAATCAAAAATGCAGTACCTGGAAAAAATATGGTCTCAAGGAATAAGCAGACCTTGTATACTTCCAGTTTACTCAACTAAATGTGATAAACATGTTTATTGGATAATTTTTGTAACTTTTGCAAATTAAATGAATAGAAAAACAAAGTACTGTAAATCAAAAAACAAAACTCAACATACCACGCATTATTTGATTCAATAAAGTTTAAAAAAGAGGATAAACTGTGAAATTGCTACTTTAAATGAGTTTCTTATTATTGAACGTTTTTTCGGTGTTCGAGCAAAGCTTTTCATTGCCAGGCCTTTTAAAATTTCTTGCCAAGAGCGCGTCGTAGTGTCAGGTGTGTTGTCAGAAGCTAACTGTGGCTGATGAAATATTTGCTTGGAAAGTGTGTTTTAAGGATTAGGTGGTTTGATTATTTGTTATATGTCTGTACTCTGTTGCTCTTGCAAAACATTTCAAGTAAAACATTCCAGGCATGTAACGTCTGATCACATCGCAAGAAGCAATTCGTCACGTGCTGCTGTAGCTTCTCTACGTAGGTGTTTATGACGAAAACCAACCTTATTTAAACAAAAGAACTCATCTACTTTCCTTTGCGAAAAATCGCTTGAGCTAAACTGCCCGATTGGTGACATTTTCTGTAACAAGAGACCCAAAGAAGAGACCATTTCCAACTCCAAGATTTTTAAGTCCTTTCAGGGCTTTGGTTGAGAGTTTCTTTCTCTATTCCGTCGCAGTTTTCTAGCTTGGCGTTTTATATGAGAAAATTATTTTGTTGTATAGAGCCATATTTAATTTTTTGCACATTTTTTATTCGGGAGCGATCAAAAGAAAATTAAATTATGAAAAAAGCAGATAACATAGTAGCAGTGCATTTTTTAAAAACATACCTTTGCAAAAAATTCTTTTATGAAAAAAACAAAGGAATCCCAGAACACAACCGAGTAATTCCCAAGTTAGGTGCCATTTTTCCAGTGTTTCTGGCTGGCAAGCAATAGCCTACACCTACACACATAAGACAAAGGGGAAATCTGCACATAAAGTATCTGACAACCTTTTCAAAACTAATATACAACGGAAAAAATAAACATAGGTTGAACTCAGAAACAAACGAAAGAGAATGTGGAAGTAGGAAGAAATGGAGTGCATAAGTAAAACAAAGACAAAAAATATACAAAAACAACACATTAAAAAATCACAAAAATCAATAAAGCAAAGACCAACAGCAAAACAAAAAGTTGAAAACAGATACATACAATGAAAAAGATAGTACCTACACAGCAGTAGTTAAAACCTGCAAATAGCTTTAACTAGCAGCTCCATCAACAATCACCAGATCCAACTGAAAGTCCAAAATGCAGTTATAAGTCAAGTGTTGAAGAAATCAAACAGTTGGTATGTCAAAGGAAGTTAGATAGATGGTAAAACAAAGTGATTAAATGGTTGTATCTAAGCTAAAGATAACGATTCAGCAAGCACAGTAAGTGCAAGAAAATGCAATACACAATGAATAGCGAGCACGCACCAAAACTGAGGGTTTGGGAGTTAATAGCCAGTGAAACCTAGCACATAAGTCAACAGGACAACAAATGGAGAAACAAGCATTATGATGTCAGATCAACAAGGTCAACTCACTGCAATGTATTTTAATACTTATCTTTGAAACAAGTAATTACTCTCAAATTGATGTGCATCCCCAGCCCTGGACTCTGCAATCAAAAGCTTGCGGGTGGAATGCTGAAAGACTAAAGCAAGAGTAGAGAAAGCAAGCAATCTCTAGACTAAAATCTGTGACTAAAATCATGAAACGGAAGCATCTTCAATTCATGAATAAATAGATGACTAAATTTTCGAACCTGCATGAAAAACTTATTTTTGACCGACGTAAAATAGTTTTTTGGATTCAACTCTAGTGTTGTGCTGTAGCGTAAGTGATGTTATGAAAATGAACATTTTCTAATTTCTGAGAAACTTTTTTTCTTTATGCATCATTTTTGCAATTTCGAGATTGTAACTATTATTAAGTTTCAAACGGTTAAAATTGTTGGATAGTATTGACTTTTCCTGTTTCAAAGGCTTCTGAGGAATCTGCAAACAAACGATAAACGAATAGCTGTGCTTTGTGCTTGTACCCTGACGTTTCAGTCTACTTGCACTGAAGTCCGAACATACCAATTTATCAGGCTTGGCTCTGACATGTAGGTCTCAGCGCAATGCGCAATAACTGATTCCAATTTGCTCTCTGGCGTCAAACTTATGGAACAGTCGAGTTCCAACCCATATTTGACGTCAACATGCGCATTTGATCACGACAGACTCGCGCTTATAAATCTCTGAAACGAACGCCTGCTGAGCTATAACGTTCATTTGTACCTGCTGTGGCCTTTTCCATCACTTGCTTATATGAATTGAGATCAGGTCAGGAATGTACGTTGCAGCGCATAAACTTCTTGTAAATGGCCTCCTGCTGCCCATGCTGTTATTGCTGTGAGAGCAGGCTGCTCTACGGTTCTTGTGGAAGTACAACTTCACACTGCGGCTTGATCTCTGCGCTTCTTACAGTTGGAACAGGCAAAATCTGCCGTTGATCATGGTTACCTTTATAACTGCTTTGTCAGACAGACTTTTTGCCGCTGCTTAGGAGCACCTTCAAATATTGAACCTTTTTCCTTGTTTGTGAGTTTCACCCGCAGAAAATTAAAGGGGAAACAATTGGAAATGTATGTTGACATTAGACCTTCGGACTCACAAAAATTTCTAATCCAGCACGAGTTGTTTTGTTAACAAAAATGTTCCAGATGCTTTGTGACTGTCATGCATTTAACTCAAAACGCAAAACATCTAACTTAGTGCACATCCTTTGTCAGACCTGTCTTGTGATACTGTAGCCATAAGGGCTAAAATATTGAGACCCTATAATAATCCTGAGAATGAGTCTATGTAGTCAAAAACACGCTGTTTGATGACGCGTGAAAACAAGACATCATCACGCAAATGTACAAATACAATACGTTTTTCGCATTTGAAAGAGCACACTGAACCAGACGGTGTTGGGCTAGTGTTGCTTTCAATGCTAAGCAAGGAAGTGGAGCAAGTGGTTCATGAATAACTTCGTCGTTCATCGCTTGCTGCATGAAGTTTTCTGGAGTGTGTTTAAACTAAAATACTGGCTGCATGTCGAACAGCATGATTTGAACATTGCAAATGAATCGGTGTAATGTTCAGCTTATTAACGTCAAGAGCATTCGTTGGTCAAGGTCGCCCACATTAAGCCACGCTGGCCTGTGGTTTGATATCCTCTTGTCTGCTCACGTCAAGCACAAACCCGCGCTAAGAGGTTTTCACTGGGTTTTCGCGATCGGACAATTATTTCGCACGCAATGTTAAATTGATTGTAGAACTTTACCAAGTCTCAATCCTTAGTTGGTGCTTCGATCTTCGATCTTCACAAAACTACGACGTTTCGAACTAATCGCGTACTAAGGCTGTAAGGGGAGCGCGATACCCAGAGGATTTAGGGGGCAACGAAAGACCGAAACAACCTCCGCTGGAGTCGCCACATAGGTATTCAAAACATGCACAGCTTCGCAGCTTCAGCAGCGCCTTAGTTTTAACGAAACGTTAGTTGTAACGAAAACAAGAATTTTAAAAGTTGGGGTGATTGCGGGTTTTAAAATAATAGGACAAACATTAATTAGGTCCCAATTAACTGGAAAAAGGTTGTAGCATTTCATGTAATACATTTTGTGTGGGTCACATAAAGTTTGGTCTGCAAATGATGTGCTTCCAGTGAAGATTAGCAGAGAAACACTTGAAGAGCAGAAAGCTTACCTTCCGAAAAGACTATACTCTGTGTTTGTCCAACCTGATCTATAACTGGGAGCACCATAGTATAGGCGCCGGAAACATCTATTTGTGACGAGTGCAAACTTACGCACTAGGCTAGACCGCTCAAGAAAGTAGAGCATGAAAGCCATGTAGGCCCGTCAATGCTTCACTAGTGATGAAAAGTATTACCAACATTTGAACAATCTTAACCGCTACCTTTCACCTCTATGCGTTTCTTCAACTCAGCAGCATGACATTTTTGTGAAAAGCACAATTATTTTGTCGTAATCGGTGGGCCGTAACTTTTCCTCACATGTGTATTAAGTGATTGATGGATGAACCAGAGAAAAATTTTGCTTCTGTACACAGTTCTATAAATACAGAAAGCATCATTGTATGGAAGAACCCATTGCCTTTTTTCTCTTGATACAATTTAATCACACTTTATTTTTCAATTTCAGTATACTCTTCAAAATTCGAACGTCAGATTTGCTTTAGCTAAGTCGAAAGTTCTAAATAAAATGCGCTAATCTTTAGCAAGCAGAAAAGAACCAAACATGTTTGAGAAAATCTTATATTGTCAAACTTACACCACAGTATTTCCTTAAGTTATGCTGAAAGTAATCTTTTGCTAAGTTTTAAAAATTAGCTAAAAGATCAGATTGGTTGGGGTCAAAAAAGTCGTGATGGAATTGCAATTGAATCCCATGGTGTGCAGTGATTTGATTCAGATATAAAGGGAAATTAAAGGGCTTCCAGCCGGTCATGTGTTAAAATGCATGTTGATAATTACCAAAAACACAGCTTTTGAGGTAATAGCTTATTATACAATACTTCGTATTTTAGACACCAGCTTTTGTGCTTCAGTAAATTAACCTCGCACTGATTTTAGGAAGCGACTTGTAGAGTTGATCGAGTTTGAAAAACTTTACTTGTTAGCAAAAAGCAGTTTGCTTCGCAATATTTACCTTTAAAAAGCCTCATTATATGTCCCTTTTCTTGTTTGTTCAAACTCAGTGATCTCTTGAACAACAAAATTGATTATATTGGAGTAGGGACTGACGAATGATGATGTCTTGTGGGAGAAATTACTTCTTTGCATTCATACATAAACCAATTTTGTCATGACCCATGTGTCAGCATGCAAGCAGTCCACCAAAGTTTCGTGAAGTTTTAAATTCGGTTAACAAAGAGGTAATTCATCAATACGAAAGAAAAGGCATGACCATTTTGTGCTTAAATTTATGCACATACTTTTTTCAACTATCCCACAGGTTATATCTAGTAACCGACTAGACAGGTATCTGAAAAGTCTGGCGGATAATTATCGAAAATTATCTCGGGGCCGGTCAGATAAGATCTTTCGTTTGCATTTGCAACGAAAATCACATTTTCTTGACGGCGCTTGCACCAAATGATTTCGAAATCTTGATTTATTCGATTTCCCAAGTTTGTCAACATTAGCTTCGAAAGCAAAATTGCTGCGTTTAAGTTCACATTAGAGCAGATGCAAACATAGGTAACTATATTCTGATAAGCGATATCTTTAATTTTTATCCAAGGGAGAGCTGTTGCGTATTTTGTAACAACGAATTTTATCACTTTGCACGAGACATTGCTGTCTGATGTTGCACAAATAGGAGTACGTAACTATTGCCTTTCTCTTTTGAAGAAATTAGTGTTGGCTGAATGTTAATTAGTGCTGTTAGATTTGACCTCAGCCATATAGATTAGTGCGACCCAAATACCTGGCGCCGAAGCGTGAACAGTCGTTAATCAGATTTCGTTAATTGGCCAGACGTGATCTTTATTTGAAGTATAACCTCTCATTGAAACTTCAAAGATCGTCGAAAATCTTCAAATCGAAGCGCACATCTCATTTGTTTTTTTTTTGTCTACATGTTGAAATCATCTAGAAGTAATTCGAAAATCCACGAGATTTGCAGTGTAATGTGCAGTAGTTGCAATCAAGACAGAGGCTTGTACCCTTGCTAGACGTATAATATTTAACAGTTGGCGCGCCAACGCTGGCCTACCCGGTCTCCTAGCGTAGTTGGTCACGTGACATTGTAAACTGAGTCATCGCTTAACGAGCTCAACCGGCCGGGATCTTCTGTTGAAGAATTACTGAGAGCACTCAAGCTGCGCTGCGTCCTGATTGCGCGCCAATACGTCTGTTTTGCTGCTTTGCGCAACCGATTCAGTGGTTTCCTCATATGTGCCCAATGTGACTCTCTATTACTATGGTTCTTTGTTTACCTCTGTCGTTGCGATGTTAAGGTAAATGGTGAGTGCGACGTAATCCCATGATTTTGATGCCGACTTACTTCATCCAGTTGTGGTAGCATGCCCACTCACGTGATTGAGCACAGACGTATTTCGCCGAGGAACACCTATTCGTTTGAAGTGGTGCTTGGTTTTGCGCAGTTGTAATGATGATAATTGCTTGTAGTTATAGAAATACATGTACGCTCCCTTTAGCCCAGAGGCAACTGACACAATGCAACTGAACTAACGAATGATTTCAACGTTTTTGGATAAAAAACAACAATGGCTGCAATATGTTTGGGACGCCCGTGCGGAATGTCTGGTTCAGAATTGTGCAGCACAGATTCTGCAATCATATTCTGCAACTTAAATTCAGTTTTGTTTTGCCATCGACCTGATGCTAAAACAAGCATACAACTTTGTGACTATTGGCTCCAGACCTTACGAGCAATTTAGTTTTTGTAATATGTCTGACTGGAAATTTTCTGAGTACTCTTACTCCAACAAAGCGCCTTACTTTCTAGGTCGTCCAACTTTTCAGGGACTTTCCGGAAGTTCAGCTGTCCATCATACAAACATTGATCAAGGAATTCATTTTCAAAACCTCACTTGTGTAGAGGTGAGAGCGAACAAACAGTTCGCTCTCACCTCTACACAAGGAAGCACACGGATCTAACATTGTTGGTTGTTGGTGATCAATAGCTGTGAAAACATAACTGTGTTCGCACAACGCACAACATAACATGTATCACCTTCTTCCCTGAAGACTTTTATTTTAAATGTTTGGTAAAAAAAATAGCCTCTGGAACAAGTTGCAGTTTTCTTTGCAGATATTTTGAAGAAGTTGCTGTTTTCCACGTCAGTATATCGTGACTTCGGAGTTTTTTTCCCTCTCTGTTAAATAACTACCAGCACCAGAACACGTCGGAACATCATGTTGATTAGTATTTTGTTTAAATTCCTGGGTTGTGCTTGCTGCTGCAGCTTACGTTTTTTTGTGCAAAAATGGCGGTAAACCTACTGTATATGAAAACACTGGATTATTTGTTGTTGACTACTATTATGTCTATAGGTATCGGTAATGAAAACGACACTTCGGGCAACTGTGTAAGATACCTTAGCATAATTAGTTTAGATTCAAGCTGTCCATCGACGCATGACATTTTTTGAAACGTGAAACAAGGTATGTTGACTGTGATGGTGGCGTTTGAAGTAGGTTCAACGGGGTTGTTACGCTGGGCGAGAGAAATTTTCTGTAATTTTTATGGTCTTATTCAGCCAGCCTTCTCTTCGCTTTTCTCTCCTTTGCCTTTTTCTTGCGAAATAGCCTTCCGTCGCACAGACCAGTTGCGGCTAACAGCAGTCGCTGTAGATGAGGCCGAGATATGCTTGCGTTTGTAGTGCGATAGATCAGTGAAGGCAGTCGTGGCGATGCACGACAAATCAGACTTGACCTATTTTAGCTTTAAATGGTGTTCCACTCAGTATATTCCATTTGCAACATAATAACAATAATGCTAAAAACGTGGGTAGTTAGTCTGGTTAAAAAACATGTACTTTACATTCCAACGAGTGGATGATACAGTAGTTTTTATCAAAAATATATCTATAGTATGTATGTGCGGTTTATGTTGAGCATGTGAACAGACATCATCAAAACCATAAGGCTTACAAGCAGCTCATTTTGTGGTTAGACAGATGCAGTATAAACGAGGCAGTTGCCAGGTAGTTGACTCTGTTTAGAATTCTATGCACGAAAAGTCTACTTGAGTAGGTTTTCGCTGAGCCTGTACGTGTGTGCCTGAGCGATTGATCAGTTGTCATGCTCTTTATGCAGTTGTTAGAAGCCACGGCCATTTTCAATAGGTATAGGCCAACCTTTTGTGCTGCTGTTGACTGAGATAACTTTCACTGAATGCGCGGACTACATTTAAATGTACCGACGTGCCTTGGCGAAACAGACTTCTCTACCGTGATGCCTTACGGTGTTGACAATCGTCGAAGTTACGAAGGTCCCATGCGAATCACTGCATTCACAAAAGCCGAACAAAGTATGAATCACAGAAGCGTGTACAGCGATCCTGGTTTTTGCTTGGCGGCTCTTCCGAAACAACCGATTTTGAGCAATGAAGTGCTGAAACAATTGGTGGACGTTGTTAATCGTCGCAAAAAAGGTGGGAATCTATCGGTACCAGCGGCAAATTTTGATTCTGGCCTGTGTTGCGCAACTGATGCTGTCCAACTGGGTTCCTGCTGCCAGAATTCCACGCTTGCCATGAAATCTTTCTCAGATGCCTCTTACTGTCATCGGCGCACTCAAGCAAAGAATAATGAGAATAGACGAGCGTGTGTGCTAGATTCGAGATTGGTTGAAACGAAATTTTCAAAATCCCGGGTCAAAAGTACATCCCTGTCTTCGTCCGCCACCAGTATTTTTTCAGATGAAGAATCTTTTAGATCGTCAGGCAACAGTTCACCCACTCCCTCAGACAATATTTCAGCTTCTTCAGGATCTCGTCGAAGTTCTTTCAGCTGCGACAACAACAACGCACAACTTGTTCTCCAGACAAAATGTTGCGCCTCTAAGTCCAAACTGTGCGAATTGATTGGCAATAGTTATTTCTCTGCTGCGAACGCTCATGATGTAAAGAACGACTGTTCTACGGACATCAGTGATGTTAAGACTGTTATGCCGGTGACCTTGGATGTATTGCAACACAGATGTGCAGGGCATCGAAATTACGTTCCTGAGGTAATCAGGTTAATAGATCCTTTTTTGGTTTGTTAGAGCGTCGTAGTATTCGTAACAAACGCATTAGCGGTGAATGATTCCCATATCAGGTGAAACCGCATTGCGTTGTACTATTGCTGCTTTCGTGCATTCTGTTTTTTTCACACACATGAAATCTTTTGTCACTGCAGACGATTGACTTTGTAAAAAGCGGTTTGGCAGACCAGCATTTTCTAAGATTCAATCTTCCACCTGTATAACGTAGTTGAAACGGTGTTTCTTTAGTTTATTTTTTTGGAGCGCGTTAATGCGAACTTCCCGTATGTCATTCAAGTGAATACAGTTGGACCACTGTTCTCCATCAGGGTGCTATAAAAGTTAGTGCCGACCCTTTTGCACATACTTTCACCGACTTTGTTCATGCAGTTGCGACACCGATTGTGTTCCAATCTCCCTTCAGTAATTCTATGTTGTGCTGCTTGTGTCGTTTGCCAGTCGTCACGTAACCTGGAAAATAAAACCTTGACAGGTGTTCTCGTTTGACAATTAGCGCACAAAAACGCCTGTTCAGATTGACTGCCTCCATTGCAGTCAACACGCTTGTGACAAATTGGCCTGACGTGATTTTGCTGGCATCTTGTGTGGTCTGATATTGAGGTCACCGGTCTAATGACCGAAGACCGCTAACTATTGTTTCTCAGGGGATTTTACAGCCGTTGTAAAACGAAAGCGAAGAATCGTTTGCAAACTTGCTATTAAACTTTACGAGCGCCTTTCTTGTGTCGAAACTGCGGCAAGTAAACTCAAGAAACGTGTTTTACGATTCTTGTTTGCGAACCGCTTTTCGTGCCCCAATTGTCTGAGCTCTTGTTGGCCATTGTTGAAGTAGCTCTGCCACAAGGGTGAAGGTGGAACCACTGCCCGATTTTTCAATGCCTTGGATTCTTGGAAATGTTTTCTGCTTTGGCCGCTGTGGGAGTGGTATCTTGCTTGCCCATCTTGTGGATGCATGCGTCGTTAGGGCTGCAGCCCGCAAATGATGTTCTGCGAATGCCGATGTTCTGTGCTGCGCACACTGGAATGTCTCATTTCTTTACCTTTAATGGCATCAACCACCGGTGTTGTCATTATCAATGCTTTTTATCTCTTCTCGTTTCTGCGATTCTGGTTAGATCTTGCTAATCACCGCTGAAATCGTCGACTTGTTTTTTCTTCTTGCAAAGAGCGCTCCGCCAACGGTTGTGTCAGTTTTATTCAGATCTATTTCAAGTGCCTTCTGCTGGTTCTTTGGAGACTGCACTTGAATGCTCGTGAACGTTATCTGTAGGCGATAACATCCGGCAACTGCTATCGAATTGCCCAATCATTGTTGACCTACTTCATTGCAAAAGCTTAGACCTTGTTTCTGTGTGATATCCGGTGTTTGAGTATTCGAGCAGTTTAAAGCGATCACATTTTCCTGGCTTACTGCTTATTTCCTGAATGCAGTGGTTTCAAATATAGTTCGACTCCACATCTAATTTGTCTGCAGTCGATGACATTTCATCATTGACGTCGGTCATAAGCCATCGATTTCTCTGACGTCCTTCTTACAATAGATACTAATGCGAGTTGCCTTGCCGTTGTGTTTACCGACAAATACATCGAGGCATCTTGTTTGGTAGATTTTTAAAATTTCCTTTCCGCTTGCGTAATTTCTATTGGAAATGAACACGAATGGCGTTTGCCTGTCATGTGAACAATCTTTTCTCCTTACTCTTTTATTTTATTCATACGTGGCATGCCGAAATAGTTAAAATAATACTACCCTTTGTTTTATAACCCCTCTACAGCGTGCCAAAGGGCGAAGCGGCTCTTGTGATACATAAATAGGTGCACTGAGAGAGGCCTTGTTGAACGCAAATCACATTTGGCATTTACAGCGCTGTTATTTACAAAGCTAAATCGCACCGTTCCACCGTTCACTGGCGACGTGAGAGATGCCAGACAGTTCAGTTTACGTTTGTTAATATTTCATGTCATGGAATTGTTACAGAACAAAGATGCGCAAACCGACGAGGACGATGATGAGTACGAAGAATGCGCAATCAGCGATTATTGGCACTTCGAGCAAAATGGCAGAAGATGGTCTAGGCTGGACAGCAAAAGTACTTCGAGCCGAGGAGTGCCATCCATCACTTCTCCTACTAACCTTTCCTTTGTTGGCGAAGCTAAGGAGGTTGGTGCTTGTTCACTGGAGATTTATACATCAGAAGCAGGCTCACGTTTCCGCCTCCGCAATACGTACAGAACGATTTATAACCACCTTTGACAACAGATGCAAAATCCGCAATTATTACACAATACTGCTTTCCTGTCGACGCAAAAAAATATCGAACGATATATCTTTTATTTTAATCTACTATCACTTGGCCGCGGGTTTGTATTTTTTCATGGAATCGAATTGATCGCGCTGGGCTGCGAGTGATGCGGTTACTTGCGTTTTACTGAACTCGATCGGACGCGCAGCTGCTCATTGATAGCGTTGCTTGTTGAAATGACAGGACCCCGCTACTGAAGTGTTCGACGGTGAAGACGCAGACCACAAACCTGTGCTGGACGGCCAATCACGAACAACAGCGTTGAAATCAAAGCCCAAGTCCGGCAGTTTTCTCAAGCGAGTTGGCGGAGATCTGATAAAGTTTCGCACGAGTTCCTTTCGCAAACGCGAAACGCTCGCGCGCGCGGCATCAAGCGACGCGGGCGCAGCAAAGCAATCGGCGAAAGGCAAATCTAATCGCAAGAATCGGAAGATAGAGATCGGGCAGCCCACCTTGCAGAGCGGCCATGAAAAACTGGATAAACTAAGGTGCGTTCCCATCGAACCCAGCTATCCCGATAACCCGCACTGGCGGAAAGACTCTGTTCACTCTCTCACTAGTTCATCGTCGTCGTCTGGTAGCGGGACAGCAAGCAGCGCGTCCACGCCCGCTCCACGCATGCGTAGTTTCACAGAAGACTATATTTTGAACGAAGATCAGCTCTCTCCTGGTTTGTTTGATCGCAATCGAACGTTGCTGGAGGGCAGCTCGAGTTTGCAGAAGGCCAGGTCACAAACCCTTCCCGATCCCGAAACAACTATGTTTTTAATGCCTAAAGATCACGTGCCAGGCACTTTTCCTGCCAGCATAAGGCCTTTGGACGCAGGGCAAGACGACGAATATCAAGCATCTCGCGCCCCCACCTCTTCCAGCTCGGTCGTGAGCGATACCGAGTCACAAACCAGTCAAAAAACCGCAAATCGCCCTGCCAGCGTTTACGACAACTTGCCAGAAAGCGCTTTGCAGAGTGCGGCCTCTGCTCACGATTTGTTGAGCATCATGGACCCGAGTGCAGTGTCTGTAAGCGATTCTGGGGTTTACGTTATCGGCAGTGAAGAGTCGCTCGACGTGACTGCCCAGTATGCACTGGACGCCGCTTTCTGGAGTGTCGATGACATTGTAGAGCACACCCAGTCGCTACAGCAAGCTGTTAGTGCCTGGGATGACGAAGACGAAGAAAAAGCCACCAACTCCGAGATGCAGTTGGTTAATGCCACCGAGCAAACTTGCCCGAACATCACCGGTGTTCTGCCATCGTGTAGTTCCGAGGTGGGTCGGATTTCATCTACGTCAACCACTATTGTACTTTCTGTTTTGGGACTGTTTGCCATTCATTTATAGCTGCTTTTGTCATTGTAGTTAAGGTTTCGATTCGTTCATCACTTTCCATTCTGTGCTTGGTTTGGCATCGTTGTAATCAAAATGTTTTTCTGTTGCAGAACGTGTCACTTGCAGAAGACGAAATCGCAGCACCTGTAGTTAAAAAGCTTGAGCCTCGAAACTCGTAAGTATGACCATAAACCTGTGCTGGACCGCCGGCTTTTCATAGCAATCCTTGTAAGGCATGCATTAAGAAGCTGTGGAACGGGTTGATTTTCATACCAGACTCGCGTTTGACTCCTTTGTAATTATAAGTAAGCCTCGACTGTAGGTATTTGAGCAACCAACACCATACGCGCTTGTTATATCCAAATCAGGCAATGACGAACCGCCCGAGTGATTTGTTCTTGCTGTAAGGCGATTTTCTGTGCAAACCATTCTAACGCACAGTTTAACGCTTTTGGTGCGGAGTTGTGTGCCTGTATGGTGTTCTATATAGGACTGCTAACTTCTGCTGTTGGCATAACTGTATGGGTCAACGGCCCCTATGCCACATCACAAAGATGTTGCGGCATCGCAAAGAGCGCAGCAAACATGCTCTTATCGAATTGCGAGGTGCATTTCCTGAAACTCAACTGCATCGCTTGTGGCGAGCTATGCTCAGCAGTTAACCCCCACAATCATCCGTTCTTGTTTAACTGTGCTTATCTGAAATGATCGTTTTCATCGGGATTGTTTATACAAAGTGCCACTGCTTCTGTCGCTTCGTATTTGTTACTGATCAGGACAGTTCACCTGAATGCGAACCTAAACGAACGAACCTGCATTACGCACAACGCTTGCTGTACTATCGGTTTGACTTGTTTTAGTTTGTTGTAGAACATACGCTTGCTTTCAGACCGTTCGATGTTCTATAGCAGGCGTGTAAATAAACCGACAACTTCCCTGCTTGTTGTGCTTTCCGACATCCCTTTTTATCGTTGTTAACAGTTGTTAGATGATATGTTAACCTCATTTGCTTCGTCTAGCTCATGGGTTCCCAACCTGGGGTACATACACCCCCAGGGGTACATTTGCCTATCTGAAGGGGTACAATAAAGGTTAGCAATAGGTGGGGAAATATATATATGTATTATTTATTTCCAAATATTTATACACATACCTTCGAGACAACCAATTAACTTTGAGACATTAAAACGGAATCTACATTCATACTTCAAAAATCTAAAAGTTCTATTAAATATTCAGTGGATTTTTGTTATTTTTTCAGCATTTTTGTCATAAGAAATTTAGGAGTGCATGCTCATCTGTCGAAATTCTGAAGCAGCACTGGTCCGAGAAAGGTTGGGAACCTCTGGTCTAGCCCGTTGTAGCAGAATGATGTTATGGTATCTCCCCAATGAATCCCAGTATTGGGAAAGTTTGTATTGCTTCTTGCGGTCGAAAACCGTTTGCGCTATGAAGGTCCCCGCCTTGCTTGTGTCTCATAATTTCATCGTTCTTTTGTCATTTCCGCAATAATCTAACCGCCTGCATTCCTGATGTTGCTTCAGATTTCGCCAAACTCGCCTGCGTTGGCAGAGTTTCAAGTGCGATCACACTCCGCGCGACTTTTCCCAACCTCTTCAGCTGCACAACCTGTCCGTGGGACAGCTCATGATGCTGCGCCGATTATCGCTGCTTCGCCTTACCACCCTCCTCGATCGGTTCAACACCACCAAAGGATCCGGATCATGGTAAGACCTTCAGAGCAAAACAATTTTTGAAGGCTATTTCAGCATTCCGCGCCTTTGCGTGAGGCTGTTTATCTCAGTAAAAGCGTTTGAAGTTCAGTGATTTACATTGTTGACGTCCTTCCCAGGTTCGTCCCGCGTTTCATTCGCCGAATGAAAGTTCCCGATTACAAAGACAAGGCGGTGTTCGGCGTTCCTTTGCTGCACAACATGCAACGATTCGGCCAGCCTCTGCCGCAGTGTATCCAGCACGCCCTCGCGTACCTGCGCCGGACGGCACTTGACCAAGTTGGGTTGTTTCGCAAGCCCGGCGTGCGCTCGCGGATCCTCAAGCTGCGATCGAACTGTGAAAACAATCCCATGCTCACGAGCTTCGAGGAGTGCAGCGCGTATGATGTTGCCGACATGGTGAAGCAGTACTTTCGCGAGCTGCCTGATCCGCTGATGACTCTGAAGTTATCGGAAACGTTTATCGGAATATTTTTACGTAAGTTTATAAACATTCTTTGTCGATTTGCTGAAGTTTTTCATTTCAAGTTAAGAATTGTTCAATTAACGCTTTTTATCTTTAGACGTTCCCAAGGATTTTTGGCTGCAAACGCTTCAAGCAGCCATCACGTTGCTGCCTGATGAGTCAAGGGAAACGCTACAAACTTTACTCTGCTTCCTCAGTGATGTCGCCGCTCGCTCTAGCGAAAATCAAATGAACGAGACCAACCTTGCCACTTGTTTTGCACCATCCCTCTTTTTCCAGCAGTTTGGTAGCGTCAGGAGCATAGCGTCTTCATCGCCAAAGTACGCAGCATGTTTCTGCTATTTTTTCAATTCGTTTTATCCTGCGACGTCTTTACTTGTTCTTTGTGATCCCTTATTTTTTACACGCAACCATTCGAACTGAGCGCTTCATTTTTTCTTGAGCATACATATTTGAAGCTTCGTATTCTGCGGTTGAAAGTGAATGTGTTTACTGTTTTCAACGCCACTACGGCCTGTGAGAACTTCGTTTTCATGCGGCACTGAACAATATCTCCTTCATTCTGGACAGGGTGCGTAAACAGCAAGGTGCCAAAACCTCTGCCGTGGCCCTCGGACGTCCCGACATGAAGGAAATGAATGAGAACGTTGCAGCCAACGAGTGTCTCGCCTTTATGATTCGCCATGTGAAGAATCTTTTCATGGTAGGTTGCTGTTTGTTTCCGAGCGACACATAGCTCATCAAGCAGTGACAACGCTTTTTCGTATTTGATGACATTCTTTCACGCTCTGGCACCGCATTTTTTGGCGAGTTGAACAACCGTCTGTTCGTGCTCTTGCCAGATTGACACCCACACATCCGTCTAAGCTATTGGCAGCAAACTGGTGGTTGGGGCTGGAGTGTTTTTTTGCGTATCAGGTTACTACCCATGTCGGCCCATGTTTGTTTGTAGCTTGACCCGTAACAGGGTTAAGTTTTGGGGCCAGTCTTGCGAGTGGTTGCATTCCGAGGCCGTTGTCGACCCTCAGCCTTCTGTTTATAGCCCATCGCATGCGATAAATGTATCCTTTTTCGCTAACGGTTTTACAAATCTGCTGGCGATGTTTGCAGATTTCGGAAGACGCGATGACGCAGTGCCGCATGTCGGTGATGCAGCAAAACGAAGATGTTCTCGCCGACGAGATCGGCTGCACCGCTGACATGACCGAAGAAGCTGACTACTACGCCGACTTCCACGCTTATGTCGACCGCACGGTGACGCAAGTCTTGCGTGAAGAGCATCGGATATCTCAGAACAAAGGCGGTTGGCAAAGCGTTCCGGGAAGTGCGCAAGGGTGTGAATTAATGTGTAAAAAAGTGAGTCCCCTTTTCCTGTTGAATTTTCTCGTTTTGGTCAATTTATATGCTGGAGCGTGAAAATACTTCTTCACTTTTACATTATACGAAAGTCATTTTGGTAAAGAGCTCTCTGATTGATTGCTTATTTCGGTCGGGAAACGTTTTAGGCCACTAAAATATGTAGGTAAAAGAAACTTGTGATTTTGTTTTTCATTTGGTTAATTTATCAATTTGGCGACTGCGAATTCACAGATGCATGACGGGAATCCCCTGCGTTTATGGAGATGTCAAATCGAGGTTACGGGGGCGAGCCTGGAACAACTGGCAGAGCGGATCCTCAGCGAAAGGCACTTATGGGACGACGATCTCCTCGACAGCAAAGTTCTTCAACATCCTGATGAACGAACGCAACTTTTTCAAATTGTCCAAGCAGAAATGAGTCCTCATCCTACACGTGATTACTGCGTTTTGAGGTGAGGCTAGATTCATTTCACGTAGAAATGTCGTATTCTTCAGAGTGAATTAGGCGTGTATACAATTCCATTTAAACTGTTCTGCTGTTAGTAAGAAAAAACAGCTCGGTATAATTTTTCAGAGTAAACATTTAACGAAATATTTTTGTCGCAGATCGTGGAGAAGCAAGGTGAACACTCATGGGTCTTTCGTCATTGTTGAAACGTCAAGTGGCCAACAGCCGTTGCTAGGAGACGTCCGTGGTGTTGTGCTTACGTCACGTTACATCATCGATCCGACGGACAATCCGCAGAAATGCATCTTAACGAGGCAGTGCCGAGTAGACACTAAAGGACGCAACCCGGAATGGTACAATAAGGCATACGGACACATCCTCAGTCAGCAACTACTTCAAGTGAGTGAATCAATTTTGAGGGTTCCTCCCAAGTGCCAGTAACACTTGCTTGTTCCTCGCCTTATTTCAAATGTGGAGCACATTACACATCTGCTGGAAGCGACTGCAAAAGAAAACTTTCATTGCTTCACTTTTTCATTGCGATCTAAATGGATGTGCTGTGTATTTTAGGCTTAACGCTTCCTGTCCAGGCTTGCCCATCGTTGATCTTTTGAGTTCAAAATGTCCTGCATACGGTATTTGAGCGTTATTAGTTTTTCAAGGTTTGCGTGTTCGTGCACCTTTCAGTGACCTTCGCTCTTTTCTGTCTGTGCATTTCGCTATTGTTGTTGGCTATTGCAAATCACCTTGGAAAAGTAACGTAGAACCTCAGCCTCCTCTTGAGTCACTGCCCGACTGCGCCCGTTTAACTTTTCGTCAACAGTTTTGTGTTTTATTGCAACTAGAACTCGCCATGTTGCTCGCGTGCGACAGCGAACGAGCGACCGCGGTTCTTTGACGTTTTTTCTCTTTATTGTTCGTTTACGAGATTCTAATTTTGTGGTTATTGCTTTTCCTTTATCGCTGTAGTGCTCACTCCGCCTCAGATGGTTACAATAAACTATTCGAACTTACTGCCGGTTGCCACTTTGTAAGCGATTGTGTTAGGCAGACTCAAAACGATCGTAATACTTGCATCTATTTGAATAAGGACTGAGGATGCGTAATTTTACGTGAAATCGATTTCCTATTAAAAATTTGCTGCGCGGTGCACAAAGGTTGCCACTGTTTACGCAAATATGTTCAGTCACAGTTTCGGCGTTGGATACACATCAACACGTCATACTGTTTTCTGCGTAAAATCTGCAATTTGTCATAAGTCTGACGGTCTGCGGTTGAGATCATGTGTACTTTCATTTCATGATTTCTTTTGTACGAATTATTGGAAAGCCACACACGTACTATAACATTCCACAACATTCCACAAGCTTGTCTTGACTCATCTTCCGCGGCTAGTGCGGAACAATGCGCCTCTTTTTGGTGCTTATCGAAGTCGAAACAGAGATTGACAATTCTCTAAATTAAACAATGCTATACACTTCGTTGAACTGCAGGATTTACATTCCGGGCTTCTATCCAGCCTCTATTATCGAGTAGTATAAATAATGCTAATCTTTCGTGATAATACTAGTATTCCCGCGTGGGAAATGCCCAACCTTTCTCAGGTAATCTCAATTGCTTTCGCTAACACAGAATGGTTCTAGGTTTGCCGCTGTACAAAATTGTCTGTTTTTGCTATAAGTTTATTTCTTTAATGCCTGATGGCAGCCTTGGAAGGAAAGGCAGTATTGAAAATGGGAATGCAACATGGAAAACGCATAAACTACGGAAGATTTTAGCAAACTCACAGACCGCTTCTGCAGGCAACTGGCCATGTATTGGACATTTTGCAGAGATAAGCGTCGCCTTAGTCAGGCCGTGCAACTGGAAATTTAGAGGAACTGTTGAACGTAACTAATTTCCTGTCAAAGCTGATAAGCTATGTGGTACTACGACTACTGGGAAAACCCAGCACTTTCCTAGGTTGCTTTGAAACAACACCCGCGTATCAGCACTAGATTTTCAATGCACAGTATATCACGAAATAGCACGAGTCGTTCTGTTGTAGTAAACATTTACGCTGTGAAATAAAGTTGACCTAAGATAAAAATGACAAACTTTATGCCGTCTGTAAAGACGGCAGCCAATACTCAGCTTGTTTATTATTAAGATCCCTTATAACAGGTAAACAATACATTGATAAAAATTTTAAATTTTTAGCTTGGCAAATTTTGTGGTAATGTTGACTGAAAAAGTAAGAAAAATGTTTATAGACAGACACAATACAAGCAAAAAGGCTAGGAATGCATGTAATGCATTTGGGGCTGTTGGTGATTTGCTTCTGTTGAACTGTGTCACAACATTTTTTAAAACTTGGTCTATTGCAGTGGTTCCCAACCGGGGGTCCATGGACCCCCAGGGGTCCACAGAAAGATTTTGGGGTGTCCACGGCCTTTATATGCATAAGATGGCAGCAAAATGCCCAACTACGCGTCGTGATGATCTAGCTTGCAAAAGACAAATTGAGCTCAACTGTAGAATCCAGGTTACAAGGCACAAAAATGCCAAATCCATGGGCGTCGGAAAGATTTTTTCTAGGGGGGAGCACTAAGGGATTTTTCCTACATTTTTCCAAGGGGGGGGCCAAAAGTGGTGAAATTTGATTTTTCCACTCAAAACTTAGAAAACAACCTTTTTTGCTGCAAATTTCAAAATCCAGGGTGAACCTTGCCCCCTTTCCAACGCCCATGGCCAAATCAATTATCAAAATGCACCAATCAGCTTCAAAACATGTTAAACAAGCCGGAATAGGCTGGTGGCTGTCGCTTTTAAAATACCCTAATGAGCAATGACAGAAATGCAATGTTGGTATGGAACTAAGCGTAGAATTATTTTATATAAAGTACCATCTCCTCAATGCAAAATGCTTCTGAAACATACCTACCAATGTTTGAAACACTAAAATACTGGGTATGAAAATACGAACATGCACCATGCCATAGTTTTAACTAATGTACTTTGAATTTGGTACACAAACGTCTGATATGTTAGATATGTCACAATTCCAGAAAATATTTGTTACAAAATTCAGTCACAGAGAACTCACAGAAAAATTCTCAGGCAGACAGGTAAAATGTGCCAAATCGTCAGCCAAAATATGCCAAATGACTTCAATAAACATCAAGCAGGCTGAAAAGAATCTAAAAGTTTGTGTTCAAAGCCAACAGGTTTTTAGACGTTTTTTTTCAGTCAACACCACCACAAAGGTCAAAAACATGTCAAGCTATGACATACACACCCATGCAAAACAGCATTTTCGCATGATAAACCACTTTTCAATAAGGCCAGGTGTCTGCCAATCGGCATTAAAATGCCATGTTGACAATCCTGATAGACTTCCAGGTAAAGGGCAACTCGAGATCTTTCCTATATGAACAAACATGCTCATACATTTCAAGAAAGGTATGCAAGTAGCCATTCAATGAAATTCAACGGAAAATTTTATACTGTTCGTTCTTGAAAAACTTATCTATACGAGGATAATTTTTGACAGAGCGCATCTTACATCATCCTGTAGCCCGAATCTGCGGGTCAACTTGTTACATTTTGTGGGGCGCAACCCTTCTTCCAAATTAATCTCATTGGTATCATGTTTGGCTACATCTTTCACCCACCTGCTAACTTTATCAGAAAGAGAAAAAAGCTTAAATACGAAAACAATCGTTACCTACAAAGACCTACCACAATTAGACAAAAGCTAACAATTACAAGCACCTTACTTTAAAGCAACACAAAAAAACAAAGGGAAGGTGCGTGAAGGCCTTGCATTGCAAGCACTGTGCAATTTGTGTTTGCCATGGAAAACACATGACAAAAATAAACTTTCCCAGTGAAACAAAACCTGACATGTACAAACTATGGTAGTTATGTGGCGGCTTGTGTGATATGCAATCAACAGCATGTTGGCCAAACAGAAACAAATTTTCCAAGGGATGGACATCGCATTCAAGTGATTGGAACAAACCAGATATCAGGGATGACAGTGACCAAATGGTTTTATCGCAGTACTGTTCAGCGTTCTATTCCACCTATCTATGAAGCTTTGACTGTCACTTTTGTAAAACAACCAAGTTTTCACTCTCCGCATACCTACGAAGATAAACGGTTTGACAAACGTAACGCACATTAATCTTCAAAGCATGATCCTTTCTCGTGTGCAGTAATCATTGCACTATTTGCAGTGTGTAATGATTTTCCCATTCAGCTTTGCCGATTTGTTTGGACCTCTCCTACCACCCAGATAGTAACCGACATTGACACTTCTCCAGGGGTGGGCAAACATTTTCCACGAAGAGCCACATTGAAAAGTTTATTGATACCGCGGGCCGTATATATTACATCCATAATCATTTTAAAAACTTTAACAAAAACTTCTAACATTAGCTATCGCAAAATGAAGGTAACAATAGTCGCTTCCGGTTGAATAAATATTCGGTTTCGAATGAAACGTGTGAAATAAAATCTTGAGAATTGTACTCTAATAGATAAAATTACTTCTACTCGAAATGTGTACTATCTATGTACGTGTGACTCCCTTACGTGTCGCATAAAATGCCCTCACGGGCCGTAGTTTGCTCACCCCTGCTTAAAGTGTTTACCATTTAACTCTGAAGAGGTTCGAAGCTTGCTGTTCTATGTGCAATAGAAGTAAATTAGGTTGAGACATGAAAGTATGTTATTTTCAAGGATATTTTCGCACTTTTTAGCCACATAAGGTCCTTAAGGCCAAAATCTCCATATGATTTAGCTCACAAATAAGTTACAACGTTGCGGAATACTGGTGCATCTATATGTACAATTGTCACACGTGATCTGCCCATGTCTAAATTGGTCATACCTATTTTTTTACTCGACAGGTATCCACAGATAAAAATAGGCATATATTCCTTTTGTTTCACGACAGTTACCCAAAGCCAAATTGGGCAAATATTTTGTTACACGTCAAGAAAACAAAGCCAAATTGGCCATTTATCCCCCTAACTCGAAAAATATGAAACTTATGCAGTTTTTCGTAGGACTGTTTGACAGGGCGCATAAAAATGCAGCTACTGAAAGAATCAGGTTTAAGGTTGATTCTAAGTATTTCTAAAATTATGTTGTAAACTGCTTTTGGCTGATTAAGGCACATGTTCCTGACCAGGGTTAAAATTGGCTTTTTTGAGGGGGTCTACAGCTTTCAGCCAAATCGTCAAAAGGGTCCACGACACTGAAAAGGTTGGGAACCACTGGTCTAGTGGGATTGATGTTCAATCTTCACATCAGAAGTCTAATGTCCGAACATGTGAAACGGCAATAAACACTTGATTGAAATTCTAGCTTTAGTGCCATTAAAATCCACTTTAGGGTAATTTGCTTTCGGACCAAGTGATCTATCATGCCATTGTGAGATTGTTTTTCACCGTAGCAAGCAGAACAACCTCAAATGGAAGTACTGTCATAGCAGTGCCTTTCATTCATTTTTTGTTTTTGAATTGTCGCTTCAGCAACACAGTAAACAGTAAATATACTTTACATGTACATGTAACTGTACAAGCTTCGTCTGGAAACGTGATTGTCAATTACCTATTTATGCGACTCCTAACTTGGGATTGGAGATGTCACTTGTTAGTGTAAGAACAGTTTTACTTCCAACCAAGCAGAATACGTTTCAGACATTGCTTTTTCTGATCTCGCTACGGATCGCCAAAACAGTGTCAAACACTGGCAAGCTTCAGGGTATATCTTTTAAACACTTTTAGTGTGTATAAGATATTGAATGGGACACCAACAGTGTTCTTGTTTACTACGCAGCTTGTGAACAATGGGGCCCATCTTTTTGGAGCCCCTTCAAAAGTTTTGTGTAGCGCATTCAAATTGTGGTGATTCCCGAAAGATTGCATAGTTCATCCAGCAAAAATAACCACTTTTGTGTGGTACACAACGATTGTCAGATAGAATTTGGGGTATTTAAACAAGTAAAGTATATAAATGTGGGGTATTTTAAACAAGTAAAGTATATATGGTATTTAACAAGTAAAACAAGTATATGACTGTCCCCCCCAAACGCCTGGTACGGATCCGCCACTGGGTGTACACATGTATTTTACTAGGTGCTCTTATACGTAGCAAATTTGTGAGAATCCACTTGGGTTGTTTAGTGTAATGGGTTAACCCGCACACAGAACAAACTTCCTGACAACGAAATATTACAGACATGTTTCAACAAAGACCAAGGTGAAAGCGTCTAGGCAGTAGAGTTTCCATTTCTGAACAAATGACGTTTTTTCGATTTTTCGCTGCCTCCTATAAAATCTATTTAAATTGCCTCCTATAAAATCTATTTAAGTTGTAAAGTTAGTCACCAGCAGTGTTCCTGTAAGAAAATTTTACATTTAGCAAATGTTTCAGTGCCTATGCAATTTCACAACCATGTAGACTAGGGTCTCAAACAAGCGGGCCGCATGTGGCCCCCGAGGGCATTTTGTGCTACCCGCGATGCCTTTTGGGTATTTTCATACTATCAACATTCAAGTTTTTCAGTTTATTCACCGATGTTTTAAAGTGCTCCGCCGGAGAGTGAACAAGTTTCTTTTAAGAGAACGTAGAGGCGGCTAGAAATGATTTGGCTCTAACTCACGATATGTTTCGCAGGAAATAAAATGTAAAAGCTGTTTCTTGTAAGGTTCAGGTACCGCCACTGTTGCGTCAGCGTCATAATGCGTTCCTCGGGTTGCTTTATAGGTCCTAATTTGGCCCTCGGAGCAATGTGTTTGAGACCCCTGATGTAGACACACAACCAGTGAAACGCTTCGACAGGGCTATGCAATATACAGTATATACGATATCAAATTTGGAATGTTGCGAGTGTGCAAGAATGAGATTTCACTGCGCAGATGCTCTGGTAGTTCTGAGTCACCAGGGAGTCGGCGCGATTTGATAACAACGACAGTGAACCTAAATCGCAAGTTAGGCTACTTTTTCTTCTTTTCTTAAGTTAGGCTAATTTTTTCCCAGAAGAAAATTAAAATATTTCAAAGACACATATTGTCAAAAGCATTCTGTCATTTTCCCAATGCCGGAATGAGAACCAATGTGTTTCGCGAAGATGCAATTGCAGACCACAAAGTGGAAGAATACTAAATAAATTGTGAGACTACTAGAGGAGTTCCAAGCCAGATTTGACCATTTCCAAGAATTGAAACCATGCTTTGCATTCCTTGTAAATCCATTCAATGTTAATGTATCAGTGATGGCTGTTCAGTTGCCTAACCGTTTGTTACAAACTTGTCTGCTGTAGAAAAAAAATTGACCGAAATGCAAGAAAATCCGGGTTAAAAAATACTTTAGTCAATGCCACTCTACACTTAATTTTTGGCCACAGGTTCCAGCAAGTGAATACCCAGAATTTAAAATACCAGTGTGTAACTCATTTTTGTGTATCGCACAACATATTGCTGTGAATTTTTTTCCCTGAAGTTCGTAAAATCAAACCACCCGGTAACCCTGAAAAATGAACACTTGGGAGAATTAAACAACATACTGTCCAGGTTTTCGGGGACTAGAAAATCAAACAAAAACTTCATACTGACAATTACTGTACATCATATAATGTAAAATTTGCATTCTTTACCGTATTTGTTTTGACACTACAAACTGGTTTTGCGGCTCGCTGGTGTTTTTGATTTTCTGCAAATGACTCTTCCATTGAACTAGTTTGCCCACCCCTGGTTTATACTATGTGTAAAGAAACATGAGTGAAAAAGAAGCATTGCTGCCAATGAAGCGCATTTTCTGCAACTAATGCTCCTCTAAAGGTGCGCAAATGCGCAGAACCACCAGACAATTTGCGCAGTGAAATCTCATCTCGCGCACTTGCAACATTCCAAAACGTTGGGAAAGCACGAAAACAAGAAGCTATTTGAATAAAAGGTGTAGTTTGTTCGTATTTTAGTAAGATTTTACACTATTCTAAATATTCACAAAGTTTTAATTCATTTAGAACTCTGCTAACTCAGTCTTAAAGTATCCATGTTCACTGAAACAAACATTTGCTCAGTGTAAAGTATTCTTACAAGGAAAGCATTTTATGCAACTGTTGCCGTAACATTGGACATTTTCTTTTTTTGTATACGTCAATTTGCGTTGCATCGTCAACA
>JGI24159J19872_10000094_pt1 | contig 51723 bp, 28 predicted proteins | sample Ectturendosymbi4_FD_19872 | JGI IMG/M metagenome (IMG submission 19872) | reverse complement strand
GCATGGTCGTCGGAGCAGGTAAGGACAAATGAGTGTCACTGACCACTCGTGACACTCCAAACCTCCGAAGGGAGTGCGAAACGGTACAATGAAACTGAATCTGAACCCAACGTTTTACCACTGTAGCAATGATTTCTGCTAAAATGTCTTCTTCTGATGAAAACCTAGAAAGAAATGCAGTGATGCAGTAGATATGACATTAAAAAACGAATGTCATGCCTAGAAATTGAGGCTATAAAACGTTTGCTAAAATTTTTGACAAAAAAGTTTGCCAAATTAAAATTTTTTCTCTCAAAAAAGTTTCACTATTGTCACAGCTGAGCAATGAGCATTGCTATCAACAGTTCGGTTTCTCTTTGCTATCAACAATTCGGGACCAGTTAGCACTGCGCTATTCAGGGCCGCAATCAGCTGATCCCTTCGGAAGGGACAAAAATGTTTGCTATTTGTTGCTGTACCTAACAACTAAATGTTTTTGGCGCTTTCAAAATGTTTTCGAAAATTTTTTGAGGGACAATTGCCCGGTTTCCTCCCAGGTTGCGGGCCTGGGATGATTCACAAGAGATGGCGTATTCGAAATGCAATCAACTGCATTACTCCACTTTGGGCAAAGCTACTAAGTCATTTAAGTGATGGAGCCGCGACATGTGATCTCTGCCACAAGACGTGTTTCGAGACTCCTTTTCGTGAGTCCCGGTCTTTCAGGTCTTGTCTTGGCTGTGGAAAAGCTTCACGTAACGTCTCGGTCTCGAGACGTTAAATACCCAGTCAACAACGGCTTTCGCAGTTCAACCTTTTCGCTCTCTGCTACACATTTGGAGAACAAAAACCTAAAACGTGGAAAGCATCGGTAAAATTCGACAAAGCTCAAAAGTGGTGATGACTTTTTTTGAGAAATTCGAGAAAAATTATGGCGAAGCCGAAAAACTTTAAAGTATCAATTTCGAATGTGCAGGTCTGGTTTTGGTCTTGGCTTTTTTGGCAAAGTCTCCGTCTCGGAGGTTGCGGTTTTGACGACAGCACTGCCATTTAGGCTAACTTTTTGCATGGCACGTTGGGTCTCCAAACACCGGGCGGGATGCGGCCATTGAGTTTACTTCTTCAATGAAATTGCGGCAAATGCTTCGTGTTAACAAATTGAAAAATGAAACAAACATTAAATATGAAGCGACAACTGGCTATCAATTTTCAGCTAGAAGAGCCACACAAAACATCGACTCACGAGCCGCAGTTTGCCCATCATTGCAATACTGCATATAGTACAGAGTCACCTCTCAAATCCCCTGCCTGCTTCGTGTCGCAAGCAGCCGCGAGCCTGAGTTACGCCTTCGCCCTCTCACAGGTCAGAGTGAATCAGATTCAATGATTTTAAACTTGTCCTTGGAAAGCGAGACACCTCAACAAGGATATCGCTAGCAGGGGTCTGCAAGCAGCAAACCGAGTTGGTCTAATTGGGCTCTACAGGCTAAGCGAGCCAGCCGGGTTGAGTATTGTTGAAAAGACGAATAAGTAGCGAAATGTTAAATAATAATTTCGGTTTGGTAAACCTAAGAACAGTGCCAAATGCCATGGCCTTCCAACCTTTTAATTGTTGATGAAAATTGCCTTTTAACCTGGAATAAACAGCAGTTGCTTTTTGCTATAGCCATTTGTCATTCCTGTTGTTACAATCTGTTTGAAAATTTTTAGATTCTTGCGTGGAAATAATGACGTTGTGCGAAGTTATCAGGTAGTAAATGCATATAAAAGCGCTGATGGTTTGGACGTGTTTGCATGAGAAGATGGGCAGTTTTCAAAAAGAACAACCCAACAATTAACCTGCTATTTCAAAATTAATATGTTTTCATCGTCAGCATTGATCTATTGAATAAAACGCAAAAGCGTTGCACAGCAGGATACGCAGGTGGCGCCAATGTACAGTTTTTGAAATTATCCGATAGTATTTTCGTTTAAAAACAAAGCTTCTGTGTTGTTTTTTATATGATTTGCAAAACTTCCAACCTTCACTCTGATTAGCTTTGTTTTTGAAAGAAAAGTTTGTTGCACTTATTTTGGTGTTGCTTGCAATTGGCTTGCACACGAAAAGTTCCGCGATGCATTAAAAATATGTTTTTGTAAAATGCTATTCTTCCTGCTACCCATGTTGCTTTGTAGTAGTTGCCACCAGGTTTCATTTCAAGAAAATGAAGTCTTTTTCTGATGATTGCTTTTATATTCGCTTATTTTCTGACATCGTCACCAAATAATCATCCTGGGGAAACCTGCTGGACACAGGTAGATGGGACATCGGAACAAAAACGAAATCGAAGTAATCAGCAGAAGAAAGACATCATTACTTTGGATATCTCAGTAGTTTACTACTTTTCGACCGTTTTGGATCAATGTGTCACACGACAAAAGGCTTTGCTTAGCCAGTTTCATATGAAAGAACTTTCCCTGAAATATTTCGGTCTTGTCTCTTTACTTTGACATTCTCGCAAAAACACAAGCATTTGCACAAATTCTGCCGCACGTCACTGAGCGTTTGAAGCGAGATCCACGTCAATTGGTCAGGTTTCACAGGTTTTGGCGAGCATAGCTATTACTGACAATGAGCTTGGTTGACGCTAAGGAACGCTGATATTGGTTGAGCGTGCTTATACAAGCCTCAAGCTCTCCAAAAGTCATAAAGGAGTGGAACCTCTTGCTTAGTTCTTGCACGCTGTAGCATAAACACCTGCTCCAGGATCAGGAAACGTCCATGGTGCATCATTTTTATGCAATCGGTAGTGACGTAACTGTGGATTATTCACAGATTTTTGTAATGGGTTTTTGACTGGGACCTGTTCTGCCTCAAACCAGTTTCTTTCTCTGAGATAGCAAAATGGTGAAGTGCAGCAGTAGGGAGAAAATAACATCTTGTCTGGTAGGAGAAACGTAACTATGTTCCATGTATATTTGTTCGCTTTGGTGGGAAACAAACGTTAGGTTTCGAATAAACACAACTTGCAACCGAGCATTAACACGTGGTGCAAGTATATCAAAGACATTGGAGCGTTTGTAGTCATCCATCAGGTGACTCCATAACACATCCAAGCATAGGCGTAGCCGGGGGGTGGGGCAAAAGGGTCATACCCCCCAAATGTTTAGAAAATATGGTCATTTTGTACTTTGAGACGTGTTTTTCTAAACAAAATAGCGTTATTCGCCTAAAATCATACACTTTGGACCCCCCAAAATTTTTGTCCCCTCTCCAAATTTTTGGGCTGGCTACGCTACTGCATCCAAGGATATGTGGTGCGTATCTTTTGCGTACTGAACCCACCAAGTCAGCCTATCGCTTACTGTAAACAGAAAATTTAGCATGGGCTTTCCCAGTACAGTTTTCTAGGCGACGAGACGTACGGACATTCCCTATTTCCGGGTCGTGTTCAGTCACCTATGCATGTTCCGCAAAAGTCGAACGGCTGAAACCACCGCGAGAAATGTCGGCTGCGACATAAAACGTTGAAAACAGTTCAGGAATTTTCGTTTCGGAAAGAAACCGAAGACCATTTTGCTTTTCACTTTTTTCAGCTGAACAGTGGCATATTTATGCAAAGTGGCACCCATGGCAAAATTTTAATGCGCGCCCTTTGTAATAATTTAAGTATAGGCAAATTTTTTACGAAAGATAAACCATAAAGAAAATAAATTTTTTAAAACGGAAAATGTGTTTTTGTGTGCTTTAAACTTTTCAGTAAATAAAATATAAATTATACATAACGACTACAAGATGCTTCTATACTCAGTTTTATCATTGATGAACATCAAAACATTCAAATAATAACGTTATCGTAAATCTAAAGGTCTACATAGTGTTTCCGGACACTGCTAATTAAAACAAACAATACTTTCCGTGATTTTATCGAAGCAAACCGTCTATGATTTCATCAAAGTAAGTTTTTTTTGTAAGTTTCAAAGTAAGTTTTTGCTGTTTCGTCCCTGTCTGTTCTCACTGGAGGTATGAAAGGNCCAATTTCAGTTTTCTGAAAGATCNTTCGCTGCTTGCAGTAAATACTGTATAACTGCCATCGTCAGCATTATTTGCAAAGCAATTCGAAGTACGTCAGGACTTTTGGACGCGATAATTTTAAGTTACACCAACTGAAACCAGCATTTTGCAATCTAGACTCTTCTCGTATAGTTGCCTGCCATCTACATTTGAACTGTACACAGCTTCTGTATTGTCACACATAGATTTTAGTTTCTCACAGTCAGGACCTTTTCACCAAACCTTGGACATCGAACAGTAAGCAAAATTTGGACAGAAAAAGCTAGCTCTAAACAAGACTAACAAATCTTTTGCATGAGTTAACGTTTTTGCTCAACTAGTACGACAACGATGCTAGCTGCTNATTCTTCGAGGACTAACTGATGTTCTTTACCTTAGTTTCGGGGACTGGATTATTGTATTCAGCCTATTTATTGNACACTAGTGGCCATCGAAGAAGTTTCATAGGGTCGGCATGGGCCACAGCAATTTGTAAATATGTATGACCTCAACACCAGTTGTTTGCGCAACAGTCAAATTCTCACAATCACGGACTTAAACTCGTCTCAGCCAGATTCTGACTAATATCTTCTTGCCTAAAATGCAGCAGTACAGACTGACTTGTCCTTTCGTATATCGTGATAAGGACGAGGTCTCGTTACTCTCGTAGATATGGCAAGCGAGCGTTTTTGTTCTGTCGCAATGTCTGACCCTCGTATTTTGTCATGTCGCAATACCACAGTTTTGTCATAATGCCTAGTGGTGCTGACGTAACACGCCTAACTTAATGCTTTAGGTAAGGGCGCGGTGTTGATGCAGCTTTGCAGTTTATGAATGCCTGGGGCAGGGGCGTAATGAGGGAGAGGCAAGAGGGGAACAATTCCCCGGGCGACGAATCATCATGGGGGCGCAGAATCACTGCGTAGGGCGCCGAAAAGTTCCAACAATGTCACAAGTAGCCTACTTTCTTCAGTACAGTTGCTTCCGAAAGACCTCAGGTTCGAACATGCGGGCGCCAAACTCCAAACTTGCTTATTGTTCCGGGCGCCATCTAACCTCGTTCCGCCCCTGGCATAGGGTGCAAAATAGAGGTTAAAGAAAATAACATAAAGATTTTAATTTTTGCCAAGCAATTTTTGCGTCCCCCGTCAAAGTGGCGCCCATGGCACGTGCCATGCCTGCCTTACCCTAGATACGCCACTGCAGCTGAAAACCTCGAAAAAGACATGACATATCGAACGGATTTACAGACCTTGCTCGAATTCGAGATATGTTGACACTTGGCACGACCGTTACTTGCAAGTTCCACAACATAACTTGCGCAACATCTCGGTTTGAAAACTACAAATCATAGTCACCCTATAATTTATCATGGCGACATTTATGTTGCAAAGGAGAGGTCTACGGGGGATTCTCCTTGATTTGTATTTTTCAAGCAGAATTGATGCAACGGCCTTACAACCCTTGCCTTGTCTTTTCAGAGTGACACTGTCCATTCCTTCAGTTTAATGCACAGCCAGTGGCAAAGTTGTAACAAAAATACATATTCAAAAATGTTCATTCGTGAAATAGCAAAAATTAATGGTTGTTGTTTTCGATCTAAACTCTTTATTGTAACCACTACACACGGTAATTGCCTTACGATTTACTGGATTTAAGAATTGAAAGCATAGTTTTTGTCAGAGAAAATAAATGCTGGAAGGTTTACAAGTATTTCTTTAGCTTTTTTCTTATCAGTTTTGGCGCTATATTTAAACTTACGCGGTTGCACTGTTTGTAATATTCCTTGAAAAATTCCAATGCAGACGCAGTACTGATTCATTAAAATTATTTCATATTGCAGAAGTCCAGATGGTTTCTGCAGAAACAGGCGAAGGCCTTGCCGAAGGATTTACGTGGCTGTGCGCAACCCTTGGTTCTGGCAATGCAAACAAGAAACTCAGACGAATGGTCGACAAGCAAGCCAAGAATAAACGTAGAGAAGCCAGAATCAAACAAATTGCAAAGATTTCAGCAATTCAAGCAGACCAGAGCAAATCTACATCAGGGAGTCTTTTGGGTGTGGATACTAAATTAACTGCTTCAGAGCCACCTCGTATGAGGAATGGCACAATAGACGATAGTTCTCTGAATTTTGGCGAAAGTTATGACCGTATCAATGCCTTCTTTAGTGAAAAACTTGCCAAGATCCCGGGCCTGGTGTCTGCAGAAGATCTTTCCACGAAGCTAAAACCAGAAACTGAGAAAACCTCTGACAATCTCAGTCTCCCAGCCCTGGTCGACACTTTTTCCAGCAAACCTCACAATGCGGTGTCGCCGCGGCGAGCAGGGACCATGGTGCGCTTGCAGGAGTTCGAGGGGCGGCAAACCCCTCTGCAACATTCCGGACAGAACTTGCAGCAGCAAGAACAACGAGCGTCTTCCCCTCGACCTGAAGTCGACGAACAGTCCCCCGCGGGAACGCGGGAAGCTTTCACGAAGGCAGCAAGCTTTCTTCACTCGAAAACGACTGCGTCGAACCCGCAAGGAAAACCGTTTTCGAAACAGGAGCTGCAGGAAAGCTGTGGCTGCGGCGCCGCGGCAGGTGGTTTGAATCGCGCTGGAACGTTGCCAAGCGTCGCACGCCGCTCGGGTGCTGCGCCGGAAAGCAGTGCTTGCAGTAAACACAGCATGACTCTCCCATCCGCTTGCCGGATGCCTCAACACCAAGTGGGTGGAAATGTCATCCAAGAACATTTACACAATGTCAATGGCATCTGTAGTCCATGTCCTTCGCAGAAGTTGATGGATCCGGCGCCGTTGGCCTCAGACGCTGTGGCGTCGAGCACGACAGCAACTCCAAGTGGCGTGAGCAGCGATTCGATACCTGACGCAGGTTTTAGACCTTCATTTTTTTCAATGATTGCCACCATCAAACTACAATTTTCTTTCTTGCGAAGCAATTTTCAAAGCTTGGAGAGAGAAGACGGGTCTGTTCTTTCCGGAAAAAACTCCCACCAGGAGTCCGAACTTCAAGAGCCATCTGAGGTAAAATGTTGGGAAGTCTGCTTTCAATAGAGAATTTTCTTTTCCGAGAAAACAGTTATTGTTTATCGAAATAGTTGCACGAAGTTTTTCGTCTTTTTCTGTTAGTTTAAAAAATTCGTATTGTGCCTCAATAGTTTTTTGTTAATGTGCAAATTGATCAAAATTGGAATATTAATGAAATAACGTGCCGTAAGCAATCGTTCTCAGTTTAACGTACTTTTGTTTCGTGCAAAAATGCCACGCTTGTGCAAATCGTTGCGTGGGCCCTCTCTATAGAACTTACTTGACAAGAAGCTGGGAATCTGAATTACTCTCACCAGTCCTAAAGTTGCAATTACAAAGAATTGGTCTGTCGTGCAAAATGAATAGTTGATCAGGCGTTCTTCCTCAGTCGGCTATTTTCATTTGCACGGTTTACTGTAGAGTAGGGTGTGGTTTAGTGCGTGAACCTGATTGAGAAAATATTCCGTTGCGCTCTGTCGATTGACTGACACCTAACCGCGTGCTTACCAGCGTACTGATGCTCAGTGCGCAACTGCCGTTTAAGACCGAAGTGTTCTTCCCGATCAGTTTTTACACTTACTGAGAAGTGCAGAGGCAGCAACGAGTCGAAAGGTTCGCGGCATGCAAAGCTTTCAAAATTTTTTGAAAACCTGCAAATGTCCGAAAACTTCGACTTAAGTTCTGATTTCGCAAGCTTTCGAATGGGGCAATCTTCAGACTCGCCTCCTGCTGTTCACGGTCGTGGATGTGACGTGGAAAAGCGGATTTAAAAATAGCGCTGACAAGACTGTAGCAATACGAGCGATCTTCGCGGCGTATCTTCTCAGTAGGTGGAATAGTTGGTAAGCCGGAAGTGTTTTTCGAAGCGGTCATTGATGGGAGCTGCGTCACTACCATCAGCCGAAGGAAGCCGGTGGCACCGTAAATCATCTGCAATGATAAAGAAGAGCGTGGTTGATTAGCCTTGCTTTTACAACACCTCTAGAAACAAGATTGGGAATCTGTTTTTACAAAATTATACTTCTGCGTCGGCCTGATGACTACTGGTTTCACACTAACCTGTACCCCCCACATTTTACCATAAAATTTCGGCCATGTTTGCACTTAACTGCTAACGTAAAACTTTCGGCTTTTCAATTGCCTGAAACGTCTTCTCTCGCAGGTTCATCAACGAAACGCTCAGATGTCGAAGGAGGTAAAGGCCGTCTGTTGAAAGCACTCAGACTGAGGTTACTGGACAAAACGCCAGCTTGCCTCCACCATCGAGCGTTGTTTTCTAAGCAGCGGAAGTTGCTGTTGCACGAGAAAGAACAAAATGGTTATTTTGTTCGATTACTCGAGTCACGTGCCCTAACGGGGCGAGATGACTTGCGGAGCTTTAACGAGCAGTGGACGAGCCTGCCGTTTTGCTCAACGCATATTTCTTATCGCACTTGCACTTTGTGCTTCGGTAATTCAATCTGAACGCTCATTTGTTTTGGTTGAGGCTACATTCGCAGGATAGTTACTTACTGGGCTTTTCTGTTCAATAAACCTTTTCAGAAATACAGTAGTCCCCACCTGTTATTTTCAGGTTTAATTTTACTCCATTTAAGCTGTACACGGCATTGTGGCAGAGTGCTACTATGTCGAAATTATTGGTAGTACTAATATCGCAAAACTATGTAGTTATTTTGAAAACTTAACTTTTTGCCTTCCAGAAACTGTGAATACATGTTCTTTCAGCTAAGCCACCCTAGAGTTCTGAAGGACACATTTGCACTAACTTATTCATCGTTTATAAACACGCTGCAAAGCTTCGTGAAATTTTACGTCTTCCGTTACAGAAAAGATTTAAGGAACTTACCACACCCATCGGAAAACTGTTTGGATTCAACCGTGGGAGCACGGCTGCCAAAATATTTCCAAGTAACATTTTTACCAGCAGTTCTATAAACAGCTATACGGTATACGTGTGCCTGTAGCTACAACTAAATGTTTACTATGGCATTGAAAGGGTCTACGAAAACATGACCGGCGCGCATACGGCACTGGCACATGTTTAAGAGCCCTGACGAATCATCATACAAACACATGTCCACAAACATGGGTGGAGGCCGGATTTGTTTTTGGTAATGGAAGTCCATCCCACCCTCAACTGCATTCGCGCAATTGAACAAATGTTGTTTCCGGTGGCAACCTGCATCGCAGGGCAATTGCTGCAACCCTATTTACTTTATCACACTTCACGATTGCCGCGATTGCTTCCGCTTCATCATTCCTGTTCACCGAGCGGTCTTGCCGAGTTCACTACAACCCAGTGGCGCAGCCAGCCCAAATATTTTGGGGGCGAACATTTTGACTTTGAAAGCGAGCAACAGTAGTTGTTTCGGGACGCCGCCTCTCGAAACACGTCACAACAAAATAGGTGGGACATATGGGGGGAATGGCCCTTTGGTCCCCCTGGCTACGCGTGTGCTAGAACCATGCACGGGTTCAACGGGAAAAAGAAGTAAATGCACCCAGGGTCTATCAAATCACGAATAAAACTTTGTTTTTTGGGGTTGTAGGAAAAAAGATGATAAGCAATGTCTGGGAGTCTCATTGCCAAAAACGTAGAATCAAGAAAAGTTTGAAAACCTTGCAACAGGTTTGCAAAACTGCACAAACTTTCAACAAAAAGCGATGTTGCTGCATGTGGAGCCTATGCTAGTGTGTCCTTTGGTGGCGGATCTGATGTTCTTGATGTGAAATTGAATCCATTCTTCACAATAACTAGAGAAGTATCAAAATTATTTGAATTTAATTCAAGACAGTTGTCTCATGTTTGGCAAACGGCTTGCTCTCAAAACAAAAGTTATTAAATCGTACTCTTATGCGCATTAAAGATCTAAGCCTAATTCCAACGTTGAGCAAACCCCATACGCGATCAATGTCGATATCCATCAAGGTCTATGCGTTGGCTCTGTTACTGGTCTAATGCAGGGGTGGCCAAACGTTTTGGCCCGAGGGTCGAATTCGCGACTGTCTGGTCACTGGAGGGCCGGATACAGTGCGATTTACGTGACAGGTGCAAGGATTTTGGCAGGCCTGATTAAACTGGTCGGCGGTCCGGGCCGTAGTTTGGCCACCCCTGATCTAATGTGTTGTTTCGTATCAATTTCTATGCCGATCGGTTTTCTAGTATGGTGGAAAATGCCGCAGAAGCGACGATAAAATGCGGCTTTGTTTTATATACTTGTTGTGGTGTGGCATTAAACGAGGCGAAGCGATCCTAACTCGACTTGACTGAAAACTTTGATGGAGAAAGCTTACGGAAAACTCGTAATGCTCATAACAATGTCTTTCCAGATTGGACTGAATTTTCTTGCAAGCACATTGTTTAAAAGCAAATTCATTAGAAGCAAATTGCAGCCAGCCTTATGCAAAGCAAAAGGAATCTCAGGTGCAAGCATGTTTCTGAAATAGCACACTGCACTCACGAAAGACTGTTTTTTCGAGCCTGTCGTGCACTACGTCGAAGCCTGTCAACTTTCTTAGTTCTTGTTTTTCTACATTTTGTGATTTATCAAATTTGGTGAACCTTGAACACATTTTGAATAAAATTTTAACACACGCTGCAAGTTAAATAACATCAGAAACTCTTTTGAAACAACTTTTGTTTTTGGTATTTGCTATTTTATTTGACATTTATTGTTAGGCATTGTTTTTAGTAGACTCGTTTAAGCAATTCGTTACTATTTCAAAACAGTCCTTTACTGGGTGTCGGAAAGGGGGCCACGGGGAAAGACACCCCTGAATTTTGAAATTTGATATTTTCATATTACCTTTTTTGTAGAAAAATGTTTTTCTTTTAATGTCGAGTTGGTAAATTGAAGTTTCATCACTGTTGCCCTCCCACCTGGAAACAATTCTTTGGCCACCTTCTGGAAAAATCCACTATGCCCCCCCTGGAAACAATCCTCCAACATCCACGGGTCCTTTCAACGAAGCAGCGGCCTGCCTACAGTTAAAAAAGTATTTTCTGTAGGTCTGCTAACTTCGTTAAACTACAGTTTAAGTAAATGGTCGTTTGAGTTTCGTTTCCTCTACAATAAAAACAACTGCTTACCAATAACATACCCTATGCCTTGGTATCGAAAGGCTTTTGCGAATTTACTTTTAAATAACAGTTTTGCTTCAAAGCATTTTATACGAAAAGCCAGTGGTATCATAGTCAGGGCTATGTTCTACATTATAGGTTTTGTATCTACAAAGTTTTTAACTTTTGGCAGGCCTGGGTAAATATCATCTGCCTAACTTGCATTATCTGATTGGAGAATATCCACGCATCAGCTATAACAACAATGAATGGATAAACTATGGATGGATTGTAGTGTCAAATATCATTTATTGTAATATGCTACAATCAGCAGCATCTGCGTACTTACAAGTTTAAAAAAAATTGTTATCGGCTCTTTTTTATACACGATACAAGCCGCCACAAATAATTGTCTATGGGTACAACTCGGACAGTTACTACAAAAAAGGCGAAGAACGATCAATACTGTCGCGCGCGTCAAGGACCACATCGGGCTTTCGGCACAGGGACCCATTAGAGACATTCGCCACAGTCGTTCGCGGTCCGCACTATCCCTTCACAAATGGAGGAGGCATTGCGCCAGTGCTGCCACTGGGGTCAGTTTCCTTGACATCAGATTGTTGCCTTCTTCAACATCAGCTTTTTACTTTACAGTTTCATTTAAGCTAATCGCATCTATTACCCATTACCTAACAAAGCGCGTTGAACCTCTTTATTCCGAGATGCAGCGAAGTGTCCTCATTTAAATGGAGAAGTCGGTCTTGCGTAACGTAAAATGTTCAACCCAGCGCTGCGAAAGGAACTTGTTCAGTTTGGAACAATAACCAAAAACACATGAGGGTGAGAGGTTGATGAAAGAAACTTAAAAATTGTGAACCCGACTTCTTTTCAACCTGAAAGGAGAGGAATCCTGAAAAGCAAAAACAACAGCACAGTCAACGTCATATTTATCGCTAAAACATCAGACAGAAATTTCTCTCAAAACATCAGATCTGATGTTGAAACATTAGAAGTGGCAGCACTGCACTGCATCGTCTACACATGGGAACAGCGCTGAGTACTTCCTTTCTGGAATACTTTAGAAGTCACATAAAAACAGCAATTCTGCCATAAGCTGGCGATTAGAAACTGGAACATCACCTGGCCCACAGGAAAAGAGCGCAAACTGGTTGATGAAGGCGAACGAGACTGTCCGAATGTTGTTGGCATCTTTGCGATTAAGCGTAGTGGCTCTAACACTGTGGAGCAGGACGATAAGTGCACACTCATTCCCACATTGAGCCAAAAAAAATTTCGCACGCTGGGATAGGGATACTAGCACGTCTCCACCTGACAGGCATCCCGCTGCAGGGGTGTGGTGCAAAGAGGCGGACTCAGCCAGTAAGGTTAGGGGGCGATTCAGTAATATTTGGTAGTCAAGTCCCCTTACTAGTTCACTACCGTATGAGAGATGAAGCATACTTCACAACACTGCTGTGACAAAACAATGGCCAACAAAATGACCTTATACCGGGAATGTTGTTTTCTGAATTGTATACAAAAAATGGGGAATAAAGTTATTTTCTTAAGTTACAGGTGAGGCGATCGCCCCACCTTTGATCCGCCCTGGGCGTGCATGATGAGACTCAAGTTGACGCACCACTCCCTGTACGGTTTGATGCAGGTATAAGACCCAAACTTGACTGTACTCGGGCATTTGCATTCACACGAAACGAAGCTGGTGTATGATAAAGGTGTGACCTAGTGACAAGGTGATGCTAACCTAAAAGGTATCAAAACATTCCACTGCAACAACGCATTTCGCATCACGAACACTTTTCTCCATCCCCAACATAGAGATTTGCACTAATGCACCTGGTGCGGAGATTTGTTAGGTCAAAGTGCACGGATTGATTTCTCTATCATTTCAGCTGTCCTGTGTTGCAGTCACAATGCTGTGTCGCCCTGAGCCACCTGAATGGACACGGGCGCATTTAGGTGGGGTACACGGGGTACGCGTACCCCCACTTTTTCAGACAGTGGGGATATAACCCCATTTTTCTCTTTAGGTTTCGTAATATATTGTTTTCACACCAAACTGTCCCCCTCACATTTTACAACAAAATTGCGCTCATGTGAATGGAGAGTCGAATCCACGACCCTCATTGTAAGACAAGTGAGTTTCTCCACTCGCCTAGGTAGACTCTAGTATTGCTGCTAAGAATTCAACGTTATATGTGGCGAATCACCACACCACACTCGTTCCAAACAGTGTTGGACGCGCTTCAAAAATGGTTGTCTGCAAATCTCCCCTAGTGAAAACAACAGGGCTTACACCAGTGGTCTTCAACCTTTTTTGTACAATCGCTCCCCTAGGGGAACTTCTTTTGAAAATCGCCCCCTATACCTATAATTTTTGCGTTATCTGAAAATATTACTTTCTTTTAAAAATAATTTCAGTGGTAATGAAATATAAACGGGCAACCCAGTTAGCACAAAATAAAACGAAGAAAGAAAACGAATGTAAAGGCATTTGTAGCTTAGATGTTATACATTTCCAAAAAAACAGTTGGTTCCAACCGTTGACAACCTTGCGATGGTGTTTATCTGCAAGCTTTTTCAAAGCAGTTTGCAAGTTGATCAGCTTAAGTCTTATGGCGTTTCCACCGGTCTTGTTCATGTCAAGATGATTGCGGTATTTATGACGAATGTGCAGTACTTGGCTGAAACCTTGCTCAGCAAAATACGTCGTGGGAAACGCCAATAATAATAGCTTCACTTTTCCCCAACGTTCTGGAAAACGCTTACTGCATTTTATCCAAAAATCCAATCATTCGTGTGTATGAAATACAGCACGGGCTTCATCATCGCTTTGGATGTCGATGAGACGTTTCTGAAAGGTGGTCGCATTTGCTTATGCTGGTTTGCTGGCAAAAATGCATTTCACCCATAACTTTTTACGCAATGTAACTTTCGGCGTGATCTCCACAACAGAATGACTTCATAGCAAGCCTCAAACAAGTAGCGGAAAGTTTTTTTGGACTCCTTAGTTTAGCCACCGATTGAAAAAAATAAGCACGTTTTTACAAATTACGGGTAGCAGTTACTGATTTTACTAGCTGGTAATGCTACGCAAATCGTCTCGCAACAGTCATATTTCCAGTATTTTCGCAACAGAACACACTTCATTAGGTCTACATTGTTTTACTCTAGGTACCAATCAAATATTATAAAACACGTGATAAAGGACGGTCATATTTTTTTGCGTACGAAACAATGGTTTGGCAATGCTCTGCAATTTTGCTGATAATAACACATACGGTTGGAGGGATTTGTGACAGTTCACGACGAAAATTCTCAAGGCTAAAATTGACGGCCGCTCTCAATTAACATTCGCTTTTGCTGCGAAAGTCGATGCAATGAGTTAGTGGTAGCAATGTTATGATTGTTGGGCCATTTCTACTATCTTCAAAAAAGCTGAAGTTTTCCTCTTGAAAGATGGGGTTTGACCAATTGGGTATTTTCCGATAGCTATATCAGTACTGGTGGCTTTCAACCAAAATCATTACGATATAACTAATTAACGCATACAATACGAAAAACGTCCAAAACCCCGAGTGCTGATCTGTACAAGCTGGCAAATGTTCTTGCTTGATGTCCTGTTTGAGACGTTTATCATGCAACGATTGGGTTAACCAACCTAACAAACTACTCAGTGCAACAGTTTCTCTACTCTTTTATCTAATTTTGAACATTAGTTTCAACAAAATACTTGTACATTCACAACCTTTGTGAGAACGGCAAAGCTTGACTCTCAACCAGTGAAAATCTCAGTTAGTTGGTACAGTGAAGCGTTACACAGAACGATGATAGTTTGATTGTTACGTGACCACTCCGATATATTTTATAACCTTTATCACGAACAGGGCCGGCCCTTAGCCGATTGGACCGATTGCTTCCAATCGGGCCCTGCGCCAAAGGGGGCCCCGCGCTTCGCCTACTACAAGCCTCTAAGCAAACTTGCACTTTCAGTTGAAGCTGCTTGTGTAGTGCCGGCATGGGACCCACAATAGTTTTAACCGTGGGACCCTTTACCACCGAAAATCAAAGTGAACTACGCGGTTTCTAACGCCCTTGATCCTCACAATTTGTTCTTTAGTCGTAACAATGGCAATTGATTTCGGTAATGTGAAGCTAAGTTTTTTCAATGGATGGAAAAGAACGTTTTGTAGTCTAGCTTTTTCAATAGCTACTACAATTAGGGCCGTGAGGGCTTAAGTTTTGAAGCTGTTTTCTGTTGCGGTTATAAGCGTTTCGTATTTGGCTGGTCAAGTTTCAACATTTGCTACAAAATACGGTTCGATAGTTATTGCTGTTTCAATGGTTACTGCTACTTGTCTTCTAAAGGTTAACTTTAGTTTGCAATGGCAAATGTGTGCTGCTTAGTCAGTCATATTCAATTTCCCTCTCGTAGGGATATGACGAGTCAACCTGACAATGGCGAAATTGTTTGAAATAAACATAGTTTTGATTATGCCAACACTCCCGGTGTGCAACAAATAATGGTTCCTTGAAAGAGTATAGAAAATTTCTTTACGAATATTGACAGTAAAACCAATGCAAAAAAACAAAAGTGACAGTTACGTTTGAAGAGATTTTCCATTTGCCCGAATTTTGCAGCCACTAAAACACAATCTTCAACAGGAAAATTTTGCAGGCCGGTGATTCTACTTCAAGCAAACTACCCAAACATATCGGACAGTTTTATTTGAACTTTTTTTAACAATGCCCGAATATGTGGGAGCAATTGCCCTCCTCACCTCGTACGTCTTTAATGCTACCAAAGTACTTGGCTGTTTTGAAAACTTTCTAAAAAATCTGTTTATCATTATTGGGAAATCTGTAATTACTTGATATATTTCTTCCACGTAAGAAGAGAAAACTTTTTATTTTTCATTAAAACCTGCTCTAATCAGCGGTTTTTGCTTTTAACAGTTGCTCTACGATGAACATTATTTAAGCGTAAATTATATATTGATATGCAAGTCTTATAGTGGTGTTTTGTTTTTTGGTTGTAACAGTCGAATGTGGGTTATTTGTTTTAAGAATACGTTGTTTCGGTTTTGCAACTTAATTAAATACTATGAGTCAAAGATCAGAGATATAGGCCGAAAATATTATGCGGCAGTCAAGAGTGCTAAAGCTGAAAAAGGCCGAAACATAAAAAAAGAGATGCGTTGGACAATAATTTAGTAGAACTACCGCAGAAAATCCCAAAAAATCTCTGGAAGAGTCACACCACGGTGAAGATGGTTCTCGTGCACTTCAACACACTTCAAATTGTATTTTGTAAAGCAAACGGTTCTGCTACACGGCCTGGCGTAATGAATCGGAATGCTGGGGACTATTTAGCCCAAGTGGGATCACCTTCAATCACAACAGAAGTTTTCCCCGAAAACGAAAGTTATAGGACACAGCTTTCTAAGTTTCACTGCAAAAGAGTACTGCCAACTAGTGAAGCGGTAGGTCGTCCATGGCTACTATACTTGGCATAGAAAAATAGAATCTTTTGTTAACACTGCAAACTTTTCAGCCATGAGTGTCCACTCGCATTAAAGAATAACTCCCCCTGGATGTTTTGAGAGTAGTAACTCATGGATTTATTGGGTGTTACGGCGCTGACGTCTTTTCTGGAAAGGTGAAACTGTTGGGTAGTTGCCATTTGGGGCCTCACTTTTTCACATCACCAATTTCTATCATTGTGACTTGGTGCTCCTCTTCAAATATTTCTGCAAATGGCACTGAATGGGGCCCCGCAAAAATGCTTCCAATCGGGCCCCGCACTTGCTAAGGCCGGCCCTGATCACGAACCATGGAGTCGAAAGTGCATCAATTGCTTCGACTCCAAAGTAACAAATATTGTTTTTTTTGTAATCAATCCAAAAATTTAGTATGCTTAAACTGCAGTTATCGCCTCCCTGGAATCTGAAATTGCCCCCCAAATCTCGTAAATCACAAAATCGCCCCAACGACGCATAAGATCGCCCTCTGGGGGGCGATTTCGCCCACGTTGAAGACCACTGGCTTACACAAACGTGCATGACTAAGAGATCTTACCAACTAAAAAGGAAAGCCCTGATGGGCAAGGATGTAAGAAATACAATTAGAGACAGCGTATCATCCTTGTTCTGAGGGTTTCTAGATCGCAAACTGGGAACAAACTTCGATTTGTCTGAATTGTAACTCCACAAACAGGGAAACAAAAGGAAAGTTCGCAGGGAGATGATTCTGCTTAAGCAAACTGCCCAAACATATCGGGCAGTTTCGCCTGAGTTTTTTTAATTGCCCGAACCTAGGGGGGCAATTGCCCTCCCGCCTCGTACGCCTATGAGCCATTTCCTTCACCCAAATATATATCATTACATCTACCGTAATTGGGGGCCGTATCTAAGAACATACGGCAAGAGAACTCAGCGGATTTATAAAACGAAGTGCTGTAGTGATCTTGAAGCTACGCTGCTTTCAGAAAACACAGAAGCTGCAGAGCTGGTTTTCGATCAAAGGACGGTAAGCCTTGCTTAACCGGTACATCGTTGTTTACAGGCTTCCATGGACTTGCGGTGTCTCACACATCGGACAAATGCAACGCAATGAAAGGAACCGTATTGAGGTGCGCAGTGCTTCATTTGAACTCGTCAGCCTGGTTTTGGGGCCTTTCCACGAAGCATTGAAAGGTTATCTCCATGCGGTTGGCATACCGGGCTGCAACCCGGCGCCAATCCTGCTTAACATCAGCAATTATCTGCTCTGCTTTAGTCAATAATATATGCAAGTGAATCAAATGAACATTGCAAGCTTATTTGGCAGAAGCAGAAATTAAGCACTAGAAAACGCCGACTGATTTAGGCGATGAGCTAAAACCACATGAAAATGTTTCCGCATTACTCTGCTCAGGCCGAGGTACTTGTTGACGGAGACATCAGTTTTTTTGTCGACATTTCCAGCAAGGAATTAATAAAACGCGATGCTAAGTGCAGATCAGTGATTCTCGACGTGATCCAGGTAGAACACAACCGGTGCCACTGGTTTAGATTGCAGCAACTTTGAGGTATTGTGGGAGAAAAATCATGAAAGCCAGTGAGTCACAGCAAGACAGGACCATGCCTCCCAACGTGTCGCAAGGTCACAAACTTGGCGGCTCGATTTTGTTTCTTTACCGAAGCCTGTCACTGCAGGTTTATGAAGTGATAGGGGTTCAACCAGGATATTCAATTGAGAAAGAGGAAGTTAAGCAATACGCAAGTCAAACAAAAAGTTACCTACTTTTCTGAACACAAATATCACCAAAACGCGTCACCGTTTACAAAAATGTGACCATTCTCGCTGTACTTTGATTTTTTCTTCAGAACAGGGAGGTCACGACCCCTTCTGGCTACGTCTACATAAACGGATACACCATAGCAACGTAAACCAAACCCTTGTTCATAGTAGGCTGTGGTCACAGTATGGTGTACCTGTGCCTGCTGTCACTGATATAAGTACTCGCTTCAAACCCTGCTTTATTTGTCGCAGTTCACTCTTGCGCGTACGTTTCATGTCTTCGCTGTCATCAGAAGCTCCGCTACGTGACAATACGAAAAGTAGATTACGCCTGGCACGAACGTACGGTGCCAAGTGCAGACTTTCCTATTGGTAGCTTGGTGAAACCACGGACGGTTGCCTGTGGATTGTTGCACAACTTTTATGCATAGATCGATTTTTCTGATGTTGAGGCGTGATCACTGAGGCATGGTGTGCTTTAGCATGGTTTCCTTCTGGGATGCGTCAGTGAAAAAAGCCAATTCTTCCGACAATCCAGTTAGTTTGTATTGCTTTTCAGTTTAACAGGCGGCGGGAAAACCGCTCCACCCGCCTGGCACCGAACATGACTTTGGGCGAAAAAACGCCCAACATCCAAGTTGGATGCTGCGAACCGTGTAATAGTTATCCCGCTCATAAACCACCAAGTAAAACCGAAGTCGCAGATTTTATTGCGAAGTACGAGAAACCGCACCGCTGGTGGACAGATATGACGATCAGTCAGTCCGGAAGTGGGCGCAACGCGTGCTTCACATGCAGCGGATTGCATTGCGAAACGACGATAAGATATAAAAATACAACCACGCTGGCCGGTAAACTGTTGGGCGCAAGATCACAACTTGTCGCAAAACAAAAGCTTAAGAAAATACTTTGCAAGCGCTCAAAAGCAATCAGGTTTGTCAGGTACATAAACGACTTTGGTATACAGACAGGTTACCAGAGATGAATCCACTCCGGTTCGAAGCCCCTGGATATTTTAAACCAATTGACGCTCGAACATGAACGAAATAGTCTTTCACAGGCGTGAATAGATAAAACAGGCAGCAACGTCTTCACAAACAAATTATAGAAAAATAAGAATAATCAAAATAAACCACTCGGGGTACCAGTCGCGTTACGACCAAAAAAACATTGGCAGAGCACAACTCTGAAGCGAACGAATAAGCAACGTGCAACACTGTATCACGGGGAGTGGCGGGCCCGGCAGCGATCGATCGAATGTTCAATGCGACGACAAAACAATCGACACTGCTTGTCCCAGCATCCGTTCCTGCGTGTTATAGTTTGTAGCTGCCTTCATGAAGTTTGCACGTATGCTCTTTGCGCACCGTCGACACAGTATTGCCGACGTATTGTGGCCAGCACTGGCATTCAGTGAGAAAGATCTGCCGTTGCAGATTGTTTTATCACTCCAAGCAACTTCTGCCGAATGCACTTGCACGGTTTGAGCTTACAGGGGCTCGTAAATGATTTGTGTCTCTGCGAAACACGATGGGAGATCCGCATCGCCGAATCAACGCGCACCAGCGTGCAACAGATTTTGGACAACAACTTTGGGGTGTTTTCGAAATTTGACACTTAAGCACTTCACGTGTGGCGAGTGGAACGAACACCAAAGAAGGTGTTTGTTTGAGCAGCCATAACAACATAATAGCTGTGGCAAAAAATTTCATGCAGCAATTTTGTTGTGATAGAACAAATTAAACGAAAGAGTAGCTGGTACACGAATGTTAGATAACTTAGCAGCACTGAGCTGACGTCAGGAATTTCTTTCCTGAGAAAAATACTTCGGATGTGACTTACCTAACAATATCTGGAAATCATCAAACCGAGAGCTGAGAAGCAAACGGCGAAACTTTTGTTGCAGCGACCATGCGGATTTCATCAGAGCTTTTTCCACCAGGTCGCCAAAGTCGTTCTACCCACTTAGTGCGTTAACAACACTCAAGTTATTGTTGTTCAGGGCGCAAAAGTGCTATCGACAAACAGAAGAGCACTGCGACTCGCTCAGCCGAAAATACTGGCGCTTTAAATTGTAGCACTAGGAACGCAATAACTTGCGTTAAGTTTTGCTTTGCGCTAGAAATGTCAAAAAAATTGCGGTTAATTTGCGCTCGCTGCTTCAAACAACCATTGATATGCATTTTTGGAATGTCGTTGGGATCCGATGCCCTATCATCACTGCCATGCTACTGCATATTCGTGAAAATGTCACCTCGCACAGTTGATTTGCCATAAAATTACGGTGACTGTGATTTATCAACTGTTGATAACCTTTGAATTGGGTTTACCAATGTAGAGGTAAACGCAGCCATCTTGTAGTAGTCACTGGTACAGTGGAGCAAAGCATGGGATTCCAGAATAAAATCTTGTCTTATTTGCATGTGCCTGTAGGCCTGATCAAAGCGGAATGCCATGGTTGCGAGCGAGCGAGCGAGCGAGCGAGCGAGCGAGAGAGAGAGAGAGAGAGAGAAAGAGAGAGACGCTCAAGCGAAAATCGTTGTGCCCAGAAAAGTCACAAACGTCGTCTTTCGCCAGGTTTCATTTTTGCTTTGAAACATCTTTGCAGTACTTCCTGATCGAGCGGCGTTTCGTAGCAACGCTCTGGGTCGGCGTCGGCTGTTTGGCGGGAACACTGACCGGTGGGAGGACTTTGCACACGCCATGCTTGCCTCGTAAGCTTTTGGCGGAACCGCTCTTTGGAACCGCGTTGCCTCCGCCGCACGGTGGAGCAGCCGGAGCAGCTTCGCGCGGCTCTTGGACGGCGCTTTTGCTGCTGTGCTTTGGTTTCAAATGCGAGCTCGAGGCTGGCTCAGCTCCAGCCGAGCTGATTTCGGTCATGGCGGAACGAGTGCGCATGCGCGGAATGTCGTCTGCTGCAGCACTGCTTGTCACGTCAGGCTTGGAACTGCCAAGCGTTTCGGCCTTTCCCTTGCTTTTTCCCGCAGAGAGCTTGGGCTTTTTGGCAGGGGCGGGTCTGGTTGAGGGGGACGCGTTACTGGCGTCAGACGCAGGAGCAGTGTCGGTGGGGTGTCGGGCTCGTTTCTGTTTTTTCGACCCAGAGTCGTTTATAGCTTGAGGTGTTGCATCCACGAGATTCTCAATTCCGTGCTGATCAACGCTCCTTTTAGCAAATTGCGATTCCGTTGAAGAAACGAGTGGTTCCACAGATCTTGCAACGGGGGTGGTACACCTGCTGGACAATTGTTCCTGGTTGATGACCCGAGGTGGTTCTTCACCGGGCTGCTTGATGGCTTTGGCTGGAGCGTCATTTTCGCCAGTGGCCGCAGGACGTCGCTTATCGGCACCGACTGTGGCTTCTGGCTTGGGCGAGGCAACGTTGCCAGCCTCAAGCTGCAACTTGAGCAGGTTGTTTTTCTCGTGACGAAGCTTCCGCATCAACTGCTGTTCAGACTGCAGCGCGCTCATGGCAATGTGCGCCGCTTCGCGGTCAAGCAGCACCAGAAAGGTGTCTGCGAATGGAAAGAACGGTGACTCAACGGAGCTCAGCCTTCTTTCTGGGTTGGGCGGTTTGGTACAGGCAGGCTTGGCGGTTTCTTGGCGGTTTGGCGATTTTGGGCTGGGTGGTTTGGCGACGGTTGGGACTGCATCGTTGGTGATCTTCTTTTCGGCCTCCGCATTCGTCTCCCGAACCTGTTCAATGAAAGGTCACAAACCTATTAACCAAGCATAAACTTTTGCATCATTCGAGCGTATATGCTGGCTCAAACTAACTCACTGAGGTGTGATACCAGAAATCGGGTTTTTCTAAAGGACTAAAAACTACAAAAAATTGAAGCACAACGTCATTATTTCGACAACGGGGAAGTTTGCAACCTTTTCAAGAACTTATTTGACACAGTTTCGCTCTGCGGTGGTTGCAATCATGTTTTAAGTTCATAACACCAGTACACACGGGAACCCACAAACATTAAATACCGAAACATTAAGATACAAGCGCGTTGACCATATTTTTGTGGACTTGCTCACCCGACACCTAAGAGATTTTCAGTGCGATTTGGCCGCGTGAATCTTCTGCATGTGTAGTATGAAGAATATAGTTGCAGCAATACAAGAAAGCTATGACTTTAATAGAGCAAAGCTTTACCTCAGTTTCATCCACCTGGGTGTTTTTTGCTAATAGCTGCTGATCCGCTGTGGCTACTCCCACTTTTGCTGTTCCTTCATCGACGTTCGGAACCAAGTCACTTTCATCCACTTCATTCGATTCATCCACTTTTGGTTGGACAGGCGGCGGGAGCGTCTCATTCTGCAAACAAGCAACGACGGACTGAGGAAAGAGCATGAAACTAAACAGAATTCAATTTCTAGTTGTTGTTTTTCTTACGAAATGCGGTCTTCTGCTTAAATTCTTTAATATTAGTTTAAAGGCAGTGAGCCTTGTTCTACGTAGTTTTCAGTTATCATCCTTGGCGGAACGCTGGGGAGATGTTAAGCAAAACTTGAACAGATGTACCAACAGTTGCCTTGGCGTACGAACAGTTAATATTGTCTTTCTCGCTTGCACCAGAACGCATAACTCGTCAAAACAGAGGCTGCCCAAAAGATTTCGCCGTTTGGTTCTGGACCTCCGCAGATGCGGATTTTTGGCCAAAGTGGAAAAAGCAAAAAAATGAAACCCATGAACAGCAGTCATCATCCCTCTCCCGAGACAGGCATTTGCCCAGCTTGCCTGGTTGGATGAGAAATTGTTGAATCTCGTGATCTTTCTGCTTCAAGTACGTGTTTCTTTTACTTCAAACAAGTAGCAAACCTTTGGTTCTTCATTTTCGCTGAGGACGAGGGCACTTCCGAAAGTAGCTGCTGCGCAGGATGGGTTGGTGACGTCAACTTGACTTGTCGTCTGCTCAGTCACGTGGGCAACGCTACGTTGTCCGTTTTCGACCAATGTCCATTGGGGACCGACAGTGCCGCCTTTTTCCTGTACAGTGTCAGCATTCATTACAGAACAACTTTGTAGCAACTTAGAAAAAAAGTTTCCCAATAGACTCCAAATGGGCAACGGAATCCGTTGCTAGTTTAGATCAAGACCATGTTAACGTAAGTCTTTAGAGTTTTACCCTCAAAGCAGAAATCTACGTAATACCACTTTGTGACGTCATGGTGCGCCCAATCAACCATACCTAGTTTTCCAAACTCTAGTACGGTTACATACACTAGTTCAGCTTTGCCAACGGCGGCCCAGTTTAGGTTTGGGCTGTAGTAAAAGTATCCCACACACTGAAAAACTGTCCTTTTCTTGATAATCTTGAACTTGACATTTTGTATGCAGATGGTCCTCAGTGCTATGTTATCATGTCTGTTACCACTGCAGTCAGGAAAGCTAAATTCAGTTTGCTAAGATCAAAGTAAGCCATTCAATGTGCGGCCCCGGTTAAGATAGTGACATACTTTTTGGCTCAGTAAGTCTTGGGTTGGACATAGCTGCACTGGTTCATGAATGCGTGGAATCGAAGAATTTTTTTGTTAATTGTAGAGGGTAACGCAGACACACCAAAAATACTATTTCGGATTTTACTGATACAAAAGGAAGTGAACATATATTCCTGAAAAAAATCGCTTTCGCAGTAATCTAATTTTCTTGTTACGATGAATCCAATCAACGGAGGACGACTGGAGCTCTCCGACGCCCTTTGTCGTAAAAGATCACGTGACACCCTATTGCTTTCTGTTCATAACAACTTTTAGCAATTAAGCAAACGCGATTGGACGAGTGACGTGAAACCGGAGACCACGCCTACAAATAATTGGCACGTGGTCCTGTGTGTGGGAAGAACAAAAAGTGTCGGCAGCAACTCCACTGGCTTGTCAGGTACTGGTAAATACAATTGCATGAAGATTTACAGAAGGCTGCCTCAACAAATGGAATTAAACATCTTCAAACGAACGACGGGATCTGACTTCTACATTGGCTGGTAAGATGTCCCAGACAACTGTCAGGAACAGGGTTTTGTTTTGAGGCCAAAACACGCACGACTGCAAAAAGACCAAGAAGTAATATTGACCTGCGACTTAACCATTCTCAGCTTAAGTTTCTGGACGACTTTTCGCGATGCATCGGCGTCTTCTTCAGCGCATTGCTCGGCGCCGTGTCCAGTCAAATCCATGTCAGCTTCGGCAACAGTTTCTGAAAAGTAACTAAATCTGTAGGATTTGTTACGAAAACACTCAGCATTGAATCTGTTACCGCATGGTCGAGTGCACTTGATCAAAATCCTGTTAAAAATTAACGTGAAGCTATCATGTTTCAACAAAACACAATGTGTTTTTCACCACGTGAACAAAATTGTTTTCTAAGAACGATTAACGAAACGTGACGCCGAAAATGCGGAAGAACAATTCAATGTTGTGCTATGTGACGTCAACGCAAATCAAAACGTCACAGCCACGCGCGAAGTGTCCTCACCAAGTTCGGCGCATTTTAAAGCAAGTCATTTTTCTGCTCAACTTCACACGCTTGTCACGTCCATACAACTGAATTTTACGCAATTCAACTTTGTGTAACTTTTACCGAGAGTCACACAAGCTAGCTTCACGCAATTCATTTTGTCAACCACAATTGACTTCCCCATAACTGCTCATAAGAAAACTTGGACATTGCAGGCAACCTGTAATCGTTTTCCCTTCATCGATACTGCTCCTTGTCATTCAGCAGCGCATTGATCAACGTGTTTCCAACGTTTCTTTAGTAAGTTGATGGTGTTTCTCGAGCACATTGGCTCAAACCGTTATCTAAGTCAGGGTTTCCCAAACGTTTTTGGTCACAGACCCCAAATCTTACCTCGCATTAATTTATCCGCCCGACCAGCGCAAAAGGATGATACAAAATATAGAATAATTATGACAATGAATGATGTTTTATTGCATAACATTGCGCATCATATAAGCACTTTTTCGGTAGCGGTCGTAGCCTGCGTGAACATTCCCGGCTAGTGACAAGTCATAAGATTGATTGTTATGTCATAGACACTGAATGCGAGAATCACTGTAAACACGTTTTTGACTGAGAATTGTGAGATGGCGCAACAACCAAGATTTCCGATTGCAAAAGCTTGCGAAATCATTTCAGTTACGAATCACTGCGGAAATTACCTGTGATAGTGTACAATACATACTGTGTAATTAGTATGTTCGACTTGTTTTAGTTTTTGTCATATCTCCACGCACCCCCCGTGCAATCGTCACAGACCCATATTTGGTAAACTCCTGATCTAAGTCATTGACTTTAGTGCATAATGATGTGTTTGGTGTTGTCGAAACCGCATAAGTTTCAATAATTGTATGCGTCACTGAAGAAGAGTTAAGCGTGGTGCTGATTCGCTCGAGGAAACTTTGCGCTTGGCTGAGCAGGTTCAATGTCGCGGGCTTGCCAATAGCAACAACGTGTGAAAACGTGTAATTAGATTGGCATGCTGGCGAGAACGAACACAGAGGTTTGGAAAATAATAGTTGGAGAACACCGGGATGGAATGCTCAGAAAACGGAAAAGTGTGCTACCAAAAAAAAAAATAAAAATACGAAACAGAACAGTGCGTGAAGAAAATGCACGAAATGAAACCGCAGCGACGTTGTACTTGGAAGCTCTACTTGTTTCTTGAGCATCAGTATCAACCTGTGTCTTCCTTTCTATTAACTGCGGCGATTCTTGTCTACCCATATCTTCAGTTTAAGCACTGTCTGTGCACATTGCACAAGTAACAAAAATCAGCACGCATTGATGTTATTTAATGGAAATCGATTTCGCCATACGGCATCGTCAGTTTTGGACTGAAGATGCAGTATGGCGAAATGGATTGAAGATGTCGTATGGCGAGATCGATCTTGGACTGAAGGACGAAAATCGATCTTGGACGAAATCGATCTTGGACTGATGATGCCGTATGGCGAAATCGATTTCCATTCAATAACATCAATGCGTGCTGATTTTTGTTACTTGTGCATTGTGCACAGACAGTGCTTAAGTTGCAGCAATATTACTGAGAGAAGATTACGCTCTATTACCGTCTCGATGCTTAACAGCATCATCATCGTGGCGGTCGGAGCTTTTGCATAAAACGGTTTCTTTCAAACCCATGGGCGCAACATCTGTATCCGTCGAAAGGTTGGTCTCCTTGATGTCCACTCCATCAGCATGAGCTGAAAAGCAAGTTTTCATAATTTTATCACCACATTTTTGTAGTACAGTCTTCAATACGCGTGCCTCGCATAAGTAAAAATGCGGCAGTCTATGTCACAAGATAAACAAGGCTTAATTTCGGCCCCTCAAATATCAAACGACAATAAACTTTACATGCTTTGGCGTGCTTTCAAATTAGCAAAGCGTTTCTGCGCCCGAGTAACAGTTCTCTTTTCGGACTTGACCAGCAGGTGATCTTGTTGAGAAGGATCCACGCTTGTAAAGCAAGTACTCTCCACAGTTACACAAGCATGCGCTTAAGCAATCCGTTCCAAGTCATTGGGAAAATGATCAAGTTTCACGTAGTTGCTTTCATGCGGGTCGCGCTTAGTGGCTTATGCGGAGTTGAGTTGTCGTAGGCCTACTGTTTTTTTGAGCATGCCGTTATTCAACAATCACGCACAAAAAAGAGGGAGACTTAACAAAACGAATGAATATTCTGGTTCATTCTTTAAAGAGCAAAAAGACAAACGCATGGATCAAAAAATAAGCGCGATTTTAACTCGTTTTAGATCGCCTCTTTCTGGATTCATCTTTACACTTGAAATAAAACATTGCGAACAAGCAGCAGACTGACACAACGCAATGAAAAAACGTCATGCATATACAGTACAGTATAATACACTACATGATACGGTACTCACGTATATTCGTAACGCTGAATGGTTTTGTCAAGGATTTTTCTTCGTTCAAGACGAAGATGCCTTCACTTTGATCATTTACGGAAGTTTTATGTAGTTTCGGCGATTTGAGCGTCGCTGCTATAACCGATTTTTCCCGAGGTTGACAATCCGCTACTTCCAGTTCAACTTCGTCTTTTTCTGACTTCGTAAAGTTTGGAGTTTCTTCCGGTTGCTGAGGAAATGTTTCTCCCATTTCGTCAGTTGATAATTTTACGGGCATTTCCAGTTCATTCGTTTGGGCCAAGATCTCGTGTCTTGATATTTGTAACTCGTTGTCGCCAACACGCTTTGCTTCACGGGCTGGTGTTGCTCCCAACTTGTCTGGGACTTGTTCGATGCTTTTTATGTCCGAAGCAGATGTTATTTCGTGTTTCGGTGACACAGCTGAGACCAAGGGAGCGTCTGATGAAAATGCTTCTTTCGCTTCTTCTTTAGTACTCGACAAAGGTTTTGCAAAAGACGAACTTTCCAAGATCTTCTCAAGAAGTCCTTTGGGCAAGTTATTACCAATGATGGAAGATACGACGCTCATTTCAACGGGTGTTTCTGCTGGAGCATCGCGCACAGGCGATACTTTCATTTTTATCTGATCTCGTGCGTTTTCTACCAAGTCCTCGTGTTTCGGCGACGAATGTTTTCCATGCAATTTTTCTGGTGACATTTGCGAAGATTTTTGAGCCGGCATTGACTCGCCCGCCACTGGGGACGTTACATTCGCAGAATAACGGCAATCTATTGAAGTCTCTGTCTTTTCCGTATTAAATGTCTCTGCAACAGGTTGCTTGACAGGCGGTGAAGCTGGATGAGGCGATTTTTCCCGGTTGTCCGCAGCAACGGCCGGGGGCATTTCAGCTGATGTTGGGGTAAGCGGTTGTTGCAACGCTTCTCGGATCATCTGAGAGTCCAATGACGCTCCTTCGGGGGTTTCATTTTGCAGTTGTGGATCCGGTTGTTCCGGAAGAGCATTTGCAGGAGGGGGGTCAGCCGACGGTTTCTGAAGCGGGAGCTGTTGCAAGATGCTGGCAGGTCCCAGGTCGTCTTCAGCCGACACTTGCTTTTTGTCTTCAGCAGGCTGGGCAAGAAAAAGTAAGCGGTTGAATCGAACGTTTTGGATGTCACTGTCAGCAGTACGTGCTAGTGAAACGGGGGTGAAAATATCGCAAGCTTCCAACTAAAAACGTTGATTGTTCGGATACAGCGAAAAAAAGGGAATATTCCAAACATTAGTCTGAATATTTTGGCACGAACTCATTCGTAACACAAAACCACCTTCCATCATCGATTCGACATCACGCAAACGTTACATGAGCGAAAAATTATTTTGCCAAATTTCGCTACTCACATTGATGGGTGAGCTTTTAATCAAAAGATGGGAAGCATCTTGCGCAACCGGTTTGCTTTCGGGGGGTTCGGTGGCGTCACTGTTAACGCTTGGAGTTTTCGATTCGCTTTCAGTCTGAAATGAGCAAAACAAAAGCGAGTGTTGTGCAATTTGTCTGAAGAAAAAATTCCACTTAAATACTTCCATCAGTTTGGTATTTTTTAAAAAGAGAAAACTATATTTATAGCAAGTCAAAGATCTTAACAACTCTTCTGACGGTTTTTGAAGGTTCCGTTTTCACTTTTACTGGTTTATTATTAACATGATCTGACAGTAAAAGCGTTTAAGCCAAATTCAGTGAGTCATGCAGCTGCTTCTAAGAGGAACATCATCGCGACTTTACATGGTTTGCGAGCACGGTCTTTCAATTAAATGCTTTTCTGACGACAGTATCGCAACGAATGACTTTTGACTAAGCAAGGCCACAGATTATTAAGTTGGGACATGTGGACGAAAAGCGGAAAGCACTTGTCCTTTTGGGAAAGCACAAAAAAGTCCCTGACGAGACATGACATACATGAGCATACCTTGTCAGCAGAACTGAAACTAGCAGAGGATGTTGCAGCTTCTGCGTTGTTTCTGGCGGCGATCGTTGACGTTTCCTGTACCTCTTTGGCGTCCTGCACCCTCGCGCAAGCCTGAATCACACTGGTGGTGGGTTTGACGTCTTTGCAAAGCGTCTCCTTCGCCAGCGCAGAGCTATTTTGAGGTTGGTCTCCTTCATCCTCGTCTCGACTGGAGTCTTCTCCGTTGGTGTCGAACCCTGGGGTCATCGTTAGCCTGTCCCTGTTGCTCGTTTGACCCCGGGACCCAGGACTTTCTTTACCGTCGGCTGAGAAAAAAAATAAGCTGATCAATGTATCCAAAAATGAAGAGAAGTCGGTTAACACCGATAAATAACTTACAGTAGTTTGATTAATCGCTTGACGTCTCAACCTCTCCTGGGCCAAACCGCTAGTGAATCTAAACGTCGCAGGATAGCAAAATAGGTGATCCTGCTTGAAAAGAGCAGATATTTTTTGTCGGTGTCCCAATTTCCTGCCACCGGCTGCTCGTTTATAAAGGCAATGAAAACACACAACGGCAATGCTGCTTTAAAATCTGCTAGTTTTTCATGAAAATGTTGTGTACTTTAAATGACGTGTGCCCAGGCGGGGTTGCCAGATATAATTTTCATTAAAAAGCCATAGAGTGATAAAAAGAGGCCAGAAAAAGGCCAAACCGATTATTTAAAAGCCAGAGAAAAAACACCTTTATGTCGACGAAAATCTCTTCCTTTGTTGGATGCTTTTTCATCGGCCTGGTTTTTGAAGTTTGCAGGGTCGTAACCAGCTGATATTTTCGAGGGGGGCAAAATATTTCCTAATTACAGAGACTGGCAGGAAGGCGGAAAAATGTTTCCTTGAGCAACCCGCAATTACTGCACTACCTTTCAAAGTGTTGCAAGATGCAAACTTCCTCGCTGTAGGGCGTGCAGCTCAAAATCTGACACAAGGGAATCGTTTAAGTCAAACTCACTTGAGATGAAAGGTTTCAGCAGATCATCGTCCGCTTTCTCGTTTCGGGTTGCGTCCGGTGCGGCGGGAATTAACGAGGAATGTTGGTAAACGCCAGAAAGCGGTGAAGTGTGACGAGCTATAAAAAGCAACCTTCCATGAGTTAACGGAAGACAAATTCTGGATGCAACCACAGCCCTTTCACCGCAACAGCAAAAGCATTGCATGCATCGCTGAACCCACACGAAGTGTTGGGCTTGGGTATTGCGATGCTGCAAAGGCTAACCCATACATATTTCCCAAGCAACAAGCCTGTTAAATCTTATGTATGTTTTTACTTCAGTGTGACCTTCAATGTAAATACAATGCGTACAATATTAAACGAAAACGAACTAAAACTGTAATTTGCCTTAATCCCCTACATGCGAAATGTGACGTAGTAGCAGAAGTTGGTAAATACCGACACGTAATTGCAACAACAGTTGTTTTAACACTACACTGAAAGAGCCTTTTTCATTCTATTTCTTGTATTTAACAGAAATGGGGATAATCACCTGGTTAGAACATTTTACGGCACAAGTTTTTCTTTCATACCACATCACGTTATTTAAACATGGGCAAACTGCAGCAGTGTTCTGTTTTTTAGAAGAATCAACTCAATTAAACTGAACAGTTAATCGTACCCTTATTGTTTACATGCCTTGCCACGGTATGGTGGTGCAGAGATCATACTGTACCTCGGTTCTTTCTCTGCATATCAAGCTATGGTATCAACAAGAGGGGATCTCATTTACTGCGTACCTTGACAAATTATCAGTCATGCAAAGCTGGATGTTTTGATAGAAATATTTTGAGAACCACGTTACGTTTACCAGTAGAAAGATGTAGTTGCAACATTACGAAGCAACCAGACAGAAAAGTACGCTTAGCCACTGCCTCTACAGCAGTGTTTCCTAACCTTGTTGAAGGTACCTTAAAGCCGCAAGTTTCATCCGTACATTCACCCGAACCCATTGTGATTTGGAAAAAAAAAATGATTTCTTCAAAACGTAGGTGTATACTGTATGAGTGGCTGATCCAGACCAGCAGGCCCGTCGCCAGAACTTAGCAGCAGGGAGGGCCAAAAACCAGGAGGGGGGCCACATTTTTAAAATACAGTACGTGATGTATGCAGCAACCGGTGGGCCAAACGTGAAACGGGGGGCACAGATTTCAAATGGCGGGGACGGGCACCACTAGCCCCCCGCTGGCGACGGCCTTGCAGGCCAGGCGTTTGGAGCGGCAGTCAAAACGTTTTCACTTGTTTAAAATTTTGTAGATTTTCTGGTGCTGACAATTGCTGAGTATCACACAAAAGTGGTTACCATTTCTAGGCAAAGAAAGTACCAGCGTTTGTTGGTTAAACTATTTCATTTGTCAGGGAATAACCACAGTTTAAAAGCGTCGTATATCCTAAATTCACTATACTTTTGAAGCGGGTCCACAAAGACGTGTCCCTTTTTTTACACGCTGCACGTCACTATGAATACTGTTGTTGTCTTTTACAATGTCTAGTATCTACAAACAGTATTTAAATATCTTGTATCTCCGAAAAATATTTAAAGGACATAACCCATAAGCCAAAGCATGCCGCGTGCTCGTGTTTAATGTTTTTTGGCTATCCTCAGCGAGATCTTGAAACAATATCTGCAACTTACTCCCGACATGGTTAGTTTTTAAACTAACAGGTGACTACTGAAGTCTAAAGATGGAAGTCCAAGAAATAGGTAAATGACAAGTACGTTTTCAGGCGCAGCTTGCGAAGTTACATGTACTTCAAGTACATGTACTTTGTACCTGTAAAGTAAAAAGTGCATGTACAAAGTGCATGCGCAAAGTGCATGCGCGCAAAGTACATGCACAAAGTACATGCACAAAGTACATGCACAAAGTACATGCACAAAGTACATGCACAAACTACATGTAATGTACATACAAAGTACATGTAATGTAAAGTACAAAGTATTTGTAAAAAGTATATGTACAAAGTACATTGTGAAGTTACATGTACTTGCGAAGATTCTATTTGAATAAGAGCTGATGATGCCTACTTTGTAGGCGAAGTATATACTCTGCAAGATCTTAGTGTCTGATTCTGTGCTGAGAAAGGATTTCTTTCCATAGACAGTGCTTGCAAAGTATATTTACTGCTGAAGCGACAATTCAGAAGCAAACAATTAATGAAAAACATTTGCTATGACATTACCCCCATTTCATGTAGACTACCTCTGCGAAATGTCGATGAAACGAACGATCTCAGAATGGCATGATACACTTCGCCTAAAATAACCCCGCTATTAAAGGTAGAAATTAAAGTAAGAATTTAATATTGTTTCACAGATTTACACTGTTCAGGTGAAGAAAAAATTATTGAGCTCACTAGTCTACGTTATGAAAACAACGTTACAACCCTGTTCAGTAGACGAAGGACACCGACAGCCCATTGTATCTTGGCTTTTATTTGAAATGTTTTTGCTTATGGTGTGTCTGTCTATTCCATAACATTTGTCTCACTTTTCAACCAAAACCACAACAAAATGTATCAACCAAAATTTTAAACTTCCATCAAATTTATTGTTTATAATTTAGGCGAGCTAAATAGAAAACAAGCTGAGTATTGTTTGCGGAGTTACGAACCACATGCAGTTATCAATCACAACGTAAATGCTCAATACAGGCTTGCGCTGTATAGTGATCTAAATTGAAAGCCCAATAGTCCAGCACTAATAAAAGAGTTACCGTTTCAAAACGAACATCTAAAGTGCCGGCTTGCACGGTAATTGTGGTACCAGATAGCTATTCAGTTTTTGCAGGATAATATTAACGTTACTACAGTTTCTTTAAATTTGCAGTTGCACAGCCGGAGTAAGGCAACACTTTTCTTCACAACAGTGGTTCCCAACAAGGGGTGCTTGCATTCCTTGAGGGTGCGAGAAGCGTCCATCGTAATGATAGGAAATCGGTTTATTTATTACTCTTCGGCGGCTTTTTTCGTTTGCAATGAATATTTACAGAAACGCGAATTTAGTTCAATCTCATGTGTCGCGATATTAATTATTCGCGTAAATATTAACTGCAATCTATACTTCTTATTTACGAGCTTGCAGTAGTTTTTGCTCGAATGAACTAGAAATTGGTATTTTGTGTGTCCGTATGTTTGATATTTTTCACATATTCAGAAAATGTAATTCCTTTCTAACATTTGAAAGATAATTCTTAATTATGAATTGTAGGGGGTGCGAGGTCAGAACAAAGATTTTTAGAGGTATAGCAGTAAAAACGGTTAGGAATCTCACCTCTACAATATCTGTCGAATACANTGCCAGTGGTCTGCAGAAGCTACAGTACATGTGAGTTTGGGACAAGAAGTAGACTCCATGTCGTCTTTAGTCATTGGTACTCTAGCGTTTCTCAAAGTGGGTTATGGTTCAATGGTATTTTATTACTTTACAATCAGGGGATTAGTTGCGTCAGGAAATTGATCCACTCATCTTCACGATGAATAACTAGCCTACTGCGGGGTCACGGACTGCACTGGTAACACTGCTGAAACTTTCTTTTTAGTTTGGAGGGTTTTCTGGCGCCAGTTAATGCGTTTTCCACATTGCATTCCTAGTTTCACTACTTACTGTCTTTACTTTCAAGTTTGCCATCAAGCATTAAAGCAACAAACGTGGAAAGACAACAAGCCAATTTTGAAAAGACACGTGCAAATTGATTACTGTGCTAGCGAATAAAAGGCCTGCGTATGTGATTACCAGAGTAAGCCGGGCAGTTCTCATGTGCATAAAAAATGACCGAAGAGCAGTATCACCACAAGAATAACAATATTCAGTAAGACTAGCCCCACCAAGCTTTCCCGGCTGGTAACTTATGCAGTTCAACGGGATTTGAAGTGTTGTTTGGAGAGTATTTTTATTTTTTTGCTTCCGCAAGAACCGAAAAGGAGCGCGTTTACATCAAAGGGTCGCTGCAGATGTTTGGGAGAGGAGGTGGCCCCCAACCGCCCCCTGGATCTGTCACTATTTTATATTAACGCACAAATTGAACTATGCAACGAACTTACGCCAAACCCCTGAAACTGACTTACCAAACCCCAGGGTTCAATCGAATCAAAGTGAATAGCAACTGGCTAGTTTCACATGACTTTCATATCAACGATTGAATATTCAGGCTTACTTTAAAAGCTGCAATAATACTGGTCAACAACCTATATCGCTTCTACTCGTTTTGGAAAACTAACTGCTGGCGTCAGAAACCAGGACAATGAAATCGCTTCAGGGCAAACGGACACCGCCCCTCCCTCCGAAGGCTTCAGGCACAACTGTGCTCACCGCTCAATTATGCGTACTGCTGGTAGTTTGACAGCGTGAAGTCACAAGCCATCAAGTAGTTGCAGTGACTTTTGTGCCTGGGTACGAAAGGTATTTTTTGCGTATTGCGACACTGACCTTCTTTGCGAAACAGATTGATGCACCGCAAAAACACATGAGTATACGTGTATATAAAATAAAAAACAGAGCTGGAGATCCGCTTAGCAAAATCCAATTATGCCGATAAAAATGTGACTTTCGCGAGCGAAGCTTGACATTAGTAATTTTCAGGAAAGATTGGCGAGATGAGTCTTGGCTACACTCACGAGAAAACGGCCCAGAAGTTGACCAAAAAACAGGTGGTGTGATTACATCTCCGAACTTGCTTGGTCGCGTCTCAGTGTGCAGCCAGTAGAACTATCAGAGATTGCTGAAGACCGTGAGTTATTTGGAGTCCTCTCAGGGCTACTGTCACGGTGACCCTTCCCAAGTCGTTTGAAAATTAATGATTTTTGTTGCCGGATTTATTTTACGTCAAAAAATGACCAACGATCTCTGCGCACATGAATACCTTACGAATGTGTTTACATTTCAGTTTACTTTTTTCACATAAGTTAGTCTTAATGATCAAAATTAAGTGATCCAGCTAAATCAGGAACTTGTGGAACAAAAACAGCACACAAAATACCATAGAAAATTAACTCCTAATGGAAATCGCAGCTATATTTGATCTTCACAGCCTGCGTGGAATGCCCGGCTGTTCGAAATCTTAAAAAATACAATGTCAAATTGCGGCGTTGCTGCTGGCCAGAGAAAAACGACGTCTCAAACAACGGGCAGCTTGATGCGAGAGAACGGGAGCAGAGCAACACAAAACAATTTTGAGACGCAGAAACCTGCATATTTTGACTAAAAACCTATATAGCATTCATAGTTTGACTAAAATTCTTTAAAGCATCACATGTTGCTTCATTGGGGTCATAACATGTCTAGTGCATTTCTTACAACGGTGATTTACGTTTTCAACTCCGCAAAAACAACCTTGTTTTTACGAAGTCATGCAATTCACGCTGATCGACAAAATGAAGTTGCACTAGAATTTGAACCAGCGATGTCAAGCTCTATTAGAACATTATATGGCAGCCCAAAAAACAATTTGTTTGGTTTTAAAAATTGCCTAGCGAACCTCGTAATTAGATGCGATACTTTGCGGTGGTCGTTTCGTGGGCAGGCCATATATGACAGTAAGAAAGGCGCGCCCACAGAAGGCGTTTAAAGAAAGACACGGTTTTTGCCCAAATAATCTTTGGACCGGGACTGCGGTCTATCGGTTAAACGCTGACCTCAGATATTATTCCTAAAGCTAATATTGATTTAAACGCCCTGTACGACAAAGGTTTTCTTCGGAACGAACGGTTTTGAGTGCTAGTTTTCTGTTGACTACAACATAAGTGCCTTATTTTTTTGCAAAAAAAACTTTTTTTTCTAGTTTTTGCGCCGGCAATTGCGCAACAAACGTTTGCAATTTCGCAAGGGCTCAGAATGACAAGATACAGCCATCATCCAAAAACTTGCTGCTCATGCATAAAATACAAAGGTCGTTGGAACAATGCATAAAAACGCTGTTCATCTGTTTCGCGCGACGTGTCAACGTAATTTTTCATTTTGATCCGTCACCAGACATCCTTCCTGTTGCTCAGCATGTTGATCAACTGCGGCCATTACAAACGTTGCCTTGCGAGTTACATAAAAAAACCTTAGCCTGACAATCTAGTCCTACTTAATGAAACCAAACTTGTGTCTAACGTGCAGTTGAAAAAGTTAAAAATGCAACCGCCCATCCCTTCAAAAGCAAAGGAAAGTTGGGTAAAATTTCTGGTTAAAACTGGTGCTCCTTCTGCAGTGCATTATTGCAGTCTGTGCGAGAAGAGAAACCCCAGGTATGCCGCAACTTGAAAAAGATCACGAACCAACATGTCAGAAAAAAACAATCGTTTGGTTTGATGTGAATTCCTTATGAAGGTGTATACTGAACAACCATGTTTTAGTTTGGCTTGCCGCTGATGCTTGCTTGCATTGCAGCAACTCTCTAAAAAAGACAGCTACTGTCAGGTATAGTGACGTTCCACTTGGGATGACAAGAAAGTTCATTACTGGACTTTTGTGTGTTCAGACGTTGGCGTTAAATTTGAGCTGTGTTTGTGTCTGAAGTTTACTGGGCAAGACTGTTAATCTTTACATAGACAGGAAGGTGAACAATGAACGTTTCTATTAAGGATTTCCCGCAGGTTTAAATCTTGGGAAGAAAATGCCTGAAGGCTTTTGGACACAAACTTCAATTCTGTTGAACCAAATTACAAGGCTGAACTCCGGTTTGGCAAGTTACAGGGTTTTCCGGCTTGATTTTCATCTAAATCTGAATCTAGCTCTTATTTTCATTTTGTTCATATTACAAAGTTGTCAACAAGACTAATCTTATTGTACATCATGTATTTTATCAACAGGACCAGCCTTTCAACCTGTTTCCCTGACCACCATGTGCCAGTTGATAATGTCAAACATCTTCAAACAATATTCAGAGAGCGCAGTCATTCTAAAAGATACTGGTCAATTTATTTGCCGAAGCATTGGATTAATGCAAGGAGTAGCTTTTATATGACGAAAAATATTTTTTGTCTTTTTAAAGAACATTCTAAAACCAGTGTTAGCTTAAATTGTTTGGTGATGTGTCGAAAAAAGTTCGCAATGTCTGCTGGATCAGTACTTAGCGCCACGACAAACGTTTTGAGCCTTGCAGAACAGATACACAAACATCTATGAAATGAAATGATTGAAAAAAAATATGGACGCAGACAAGCAAAACTGAGGGAAAATAAAACAGCCATAAAAACCGCAAATTTCCCCTGGCATAGAAACTGAATTCAAAAGAAGTCCGAGCTGGATCTCAAGATGAAATTCGTGACAACCTGTGATTTATTTCTGGCAGACAAACTCACCGAGACACTCAGTCCCAGAAACAGGTAATTGTCGAACACTTTAACACACCAACCATATACTCCAGAATATCTAGTTATTGCGTCACCGACATATCGAAGATCACGTTTTGATTTGGCGCTTTTGTAACACTGAAAAAGCTACATACCTGAGACATCAGCCGGGCCCAGCATCAACGGGTTTGATGTCTTTCCATTCTCAGCAGCCTGATGACGTCTTTGACGGCCCATCAAAAAAGGAGAATGGGTTTTGGGCCGATCCTTCGCTTTACCAAGAGCGGCTGTGCGCATGCGCAGTTCATTTTGCGCTTTCAGGATACATCGCGCCATGACGTCCTTGTCCAGATCGACGCTGGTGGCCACACCCACGCCGGACTCTTTCCGTTCGCTGCTTGCTTGTTTCTTGGACACGTTTCTTCTCGTGCCGCTGTTTCTGTGCGAGTAACGCGAGTCGAGCGGATAGCGTGTCACCGGGTGCGCCTGCCCCCCCGAGAGCGTGGAGTGGGGGCCGGGGACCTGCTTCAGGGGGAACGCGCCACCGCGGATTGGAAAGGGCGGGGCGCGGTCGAAGGGCAGTGCCGGGTATCTGGAAGTCGAGGGGTCGAAGCTGACCGGGACCGGAATCGTATCCGGTGCGTTCGACGGAAGCAACCTGCCCGAAGGTGTGGGGGGGTTTCTTCTGCCGGGAAGCAAATTCCGGTGTTGGCTCCGGAAAGGGTGCGGCGCTTGACGGTGGGTTCGTTCGGAGTTGGGCAGGTAGGTCGTCTTTTCGGTTTTGAAGCGCGGGGCCAATGAACGCATGGCGTGGAACGAGCTCGGCGAGTTTCTGGACTCCGGAAACGTTGGGTTGATTGTGTGCGACTTGTGGCGATGGTTCCTGCTCGGTCGGGCGACGGAAAGAGGCCTTCCGGCGGTCCCAGCTCCGTCGATTTGTCTCCCCTTGTGGAACTTCACGTCGTGAAACTTGAGGGGCATGTTGGGCGTGGAAGGGCCGCGATAACCGCCGGGGGTTTTACGTTCACTGGGAGGAAAAGTTTGCCGATTTGATGGAGAGATGGTGGTTAGTTGAGCAGCTGGCCTGGCCTGCAATCGAGCGTCACTGCCGCTGGGGCGTCCATGGGCAGCCTTGGGCTTAGTCAAGGCCAACGGACCGCAAGCAGACGCGGGGGCTTGGGAAGATTTTTTCGTCGGTTGTTGGGCAGAGAAAGAGTCTCTGGTCTTTCTGCTGAAGTCTAGCACTCCGTCATCAGTGACGGTGTAATCAGCCGAAGGACGCTTGCTTGGGTGTCGCAGATCAAGCGGTAGCTCCTCGCCAGGCATGGAGCTTTTTTCTGTTTTTTGACTGTCCAAAGGTGCGCTCTTTGAAAAAGTGATGCCAGGCGATGAAATATCGGAATGACGAGACGTAAAGAGCAACTTTTGTGGGCTTGGTCGAGAAGAAAAACTGGCACCGGTGATTGCTGTCGTTGGGATATATTCGATAGTGAACTTTCGCGAAGGTTGGTTTGCTTTCGTAACTTCCGGAAGGGCTTTCTCATGTCTGCTCTTAACCCGTTCTGGAGGCGAAAAGACAGGAACGGGAACTGGGTGGGCGGCCAGATAGGAATGTCGTTTGGGGGGCGTTAAAGTGTACGTTAGGTCGCAGTGGTAGGTCGGATCTCTGTGAGGGTTGGCCGAGCCTACTGGTCCGCGTCTTTGCGCAGAAGAAACGAGGGGGGTGAAAGCCCGGTTCGCGTCCAAGCCACGCTGCTTGGAGCCCCCCACTGGGGAGCGGAACATTCCAGACGTTAAAGGGAGGATGCCTTCTGGATCAGCTACGATTTTCTGGCTATTTAAAAGAGAAAAGTCGCCAGCAAGGCCCTGGCTGCGCTGAAAATGATCCCCGGTTTTGCGCGGCCCGCTCCCGGACAAGAGTTGAAAGGGCATGTCTTTGACGGTCTTTGGGCGCTTCACGTTGGATTGGTACTTTTCCGCAGAAGCCTGCATGTTCCCCGATTGTGTGTCAAGGAACCAGGGCCGATCGGGCCCGACCACTTTCCTCTTGTTCGCTCTGCGCGCTGGCTCCGACGCAAACGCCATGGTCGCGTTGTTTTTCGCTGACAAGCCGGAGTTTTCCGCCGTCGAAGGAGCTTGCTCGTTTTTGACTTTGTGCAAAGCACTGGAAAACGAAAGGCATCCGCTTAACTGCCTGGCGTAGACGCGAATACTAACGTCCGACAATTAACTATCAAAACCAGGACCAAGCTTGAACTGGGCAGCAAAGAGGGCTGGACTAAATATGGACTGAATATACTTTATAGTAAAATGGCTTGGGTCGGAAGCCAGAGTCATGGTGCATAGGACATGGTCTTAAAAATGAGCGTTTAAACATTTGTTGGTCATTTTTCGTTTTAGCTTACAGGCGCTTTTATATGAATCGTGGACTTGTGTAGTTCACGATGACAAGTTTACCACTTAGGAAGTTCCCGACTTCCTCCACACAGCAGTTGCATTATTTCACGGTAAAAATACTGAAACGACCAAAAATGGCGAACTAACCGATGCAAAAATCTCCCTGTGAAGAGAATCTGCGACCAGATTGTGTGTACCATAGCCATGAAAATCGTTTCTTCAAAAAACTCGCAAACACCTCACCTGCCTTGACGATCCGACAGCTTCTGAAGGATTGAAGTGAGCTTTGACCCTTGCGGTCTACTGCTTATAGGTTTAGGCGTTGCAGTGCTGGCAAGTCTTGAGGGCGACAGAGCAACTTTGTTCGAATTGCTCTGGTCGCAGTTTTCCTGATTGGCGGAAATTTTCTCCGAGGCAGTCGTTGCCGAATTTTTTGGCGGAAGTACGGATCTCTGCAGCGGAGCTTCTTCTGGTATAGGGCGCAGGTCTGTCAATCAAAACCACGTGAGAAATTAAACGTGCAAACTTAGAACACGGCCGTTTTCGAAAATCGTGCAAGACTCACAAATCGACGCTGTTTGCATATGAAAAGATCATCTGAGTCAACGTTATGTTTACATCGAAGCAAACTGACAGACATAGCCCCTGCATCAATATGGCTGAGGATTCTAATCCATTTTCTCGGCCAAAATCGGCCAGGTTTTCCACTAAAACATGAAGAGAACTTTACGCGTATCTTTTAAGCATCAACAGAAATTGCCATTTGTTTCTGAGAACACATCGATAAATTTCAATTGTTATAAAACCAATTAGACAAGATCTATTTTCTCCGAGATTTCAGCCAGTATCAAAAAGAAGAGGTAGATCTGTCGCAACAATTCAGAAATCGCGAAAGTTTGTATTGACCAGTCAAGTGCAAGCAGCTAGCTTTTGTTCTTCTCCACACAACAAACAAAAGGTCCATGTTTGACTACCGTTTTTGATCGATGAGAATAACTGGCAGTGTTACTACGGACTTCAGTTGCAAATACCAGTAGGCACATAGCAAATTATTTATAACCAGGGCTGCTATGCCGTTCGTATTTCTAAGAAGTGTCCTTATGTTGATTTGCATCCTTGTTGTTGTCTTACTTTAAGTCGAACGTTGACTTAGCGAAAGGACAGCTGCCAACTCCATTCTACAAGTGAAAGTAAACTTAGACAAGAGCTGCAGTGACATGCACCAGGTAGTCTCTGAGGCAAAAGCATTGCTGAAGCACACGGTTTCCGCTGTAGCCTACTGCAAAATATGATTGATGACTGGATACATCACGTTCAGCAATTTTTGTTTCTTTTTTATCTTTTTTTGTTCTCCGGCTGTCCTTAATTTCGAGTCCAAATCGACGGCAGCCCTGTTTATGGCAGATGTTCACCAACTGTCGATTTTCACTTTATGTCACGAGGAAGAGCTCAGGTTGTGGCATGCACACAGCCGGTTGGTTGTAAAAAGTTTTTTCTTCATTGTTTAATATTTCTTAAAGTTTTTATAAGCAACCCATCGTCCACAGGAAAACATTTTCCTAATGATATCACGTTCAGAAGTGGTGAGTTCTCTTCAAGTGCTTCAGTGTAAATCCTGAAGATCAGCTAAGGGTGTAGGCTGTTGAATCAAAACCATGCCACTACGATAGTGTGCTTTTTGTCAATTTTTCTCGCTACCTACACAGCTAGGCATTGAAGGTAATCGCTGTAATCCTCTTCAATTCTTTATTAAATGCACCATTGTTGGTAAACGTTTATAATATCCTATCCACAAGTTTTAAATATTCGACAACTTTCCAGTGTGTGGGCGGCAGCTCAGAAAAAAATGTAAATTAGTCTTGTGGTTCAGCTGATGTCATCATTGACAACACAAGCAACTCGGCTTACCTTAAACCTGTCACCACGGACTTTGCCACAAGCAAAATACTTCCAACTCGAAGCAATCGACTAACCTGTTCGTGCAGATTGAGTGACAGGTTCTGGAAAATCCGCGGCTTGGTCGAAGTCGTCGATGTCTAAGGAATCCTGAATCTTGAACTTTTCCACCACCATACTAACAGGCATCGACGAACGAACGACCTTGACAACGCACAAGATTGCATTACACAGCGAGCCTGCTTCACAACCGCACCTGTCAAGTACAGGAGCAACAGGGACGACGACTGGGCGAGCAAATAAGCGAAGCAAGCGTGAAACTCGCTCGAACGTACAAAAGGGGATTTGGTTGAGTGCGCATTGGGTAGACTCAGCAAGAATCACAACGTGCTGGCGACCCAGCGATTCGATGACGCAGCAAGAGTCACTAGAAGAAGGTTGAGGTGGCAGGCGAGTTACATCTGTAACTGCACACGCTTTCACGAAATTTTGTGGAGTCGCCTCCATAAAAGGACTGAAAAGAGTAAGAAGAGTCGCAAAAACACCGCTCAGCTTTGTTGACCTCGATATGAATCGTTTGCTTTAACACTGTCTTCTACACTAGCACTAGTTTCCTTGATGTGATTTATATTTGCACAAAGCCATGATTTTAGCCAGAGATGCCGGTTACCTGGTTCCTGGCGACTGCTCGCGCATAACATGGTCCCTGTTCTCTGCATCTTGCGAACCTATAAACAAAACCCAGGCTGATCAACTCAAAACGTGTAGCGGTACCGGAGAGACCAAGACCTCAGCAATTGACTAAGACCTAACGACAACATTGCGGATTACCTGTACTTCAAACTTTCTGGAGGCAAAAGCCCTTTTCAAATTCATCTGATAGGCGCTCGGGACAAAGCATCTTATTTTTCGAGGGTTGCTCGCCATCCGCAAAGTTGATAACGCTTCACTTATTCTGGGAAGTCAAAATACATTAAAAGAAATCGCGTAGGAACTAAACTGAAACACTTAGCCAGCTCTGTTATCCTCAGGTGGCGTGACCACGACAGTCAGCAGAGTTTTTCGTAAACGATCCCTTTTATGATATAAACAGATCGTCAGTTATGAAACCGTGCCTAAGTAAAATCGCTTCTTGACAGTAGTGTGAGCGCAGATCCAACTCTGTGCTTCACACATGAGAGTGCATTGGTAGAAACTGTGCCGCTTGTGGTCAGAAAACCAGCAATTGCTCCCATTGCATCTGATATAAATATGAACACTGCTTCCGCATTTGCAAAGCGACACTGAGTATCTGTCATGCATTTTCTGACTGATTTTGAGCTCGTCTTCAGAATAAGGAAGCAGCTGCCCACAATTTAAACAGTTGCCGAGTCGTCGCGCAGTCTGAAAAACAAAGCCCAGAAGCTTAAATCCTTCGAGCCGCAGCGGTTTCCACCTGAGTAGAAACGAACGAACTGTGTTTTACGATCCAGATCTAGGTCCTGAATTCTTAAAACTCAGCCCAAGTCCAAAAGTGAACAAAATATAGCTCTTTTCAACAAAAAACGCCGCAATTCTTTTCCATCAACTCAGTCCAAATCCCGTCCTGTATCGAAATTTTTAAAACAATTTACAGTCCGGATCCAAATCCAAATCCAACAAAATTCGCTGTAGTCAGGACCCAGTCCAATGCTCATCTGTAGTGTACAACTGAGGTAGTCACGACACCGACCACCGACTACTGTGCTTCCGTGTTCGACTAAAAGTGCCGTGTCAAACGAACGCGATCATAGTAAGACGAGTCAAACGAACAGTCATAATTCATAAAAGTCTACGGAAGTGCCGCAAGCTTCCAGTTGATTTGATAAAAGTCACGGCGCACTTGTGACGGCGAGACCAAAGTACCGTGAGTCCAACAGGGATTGGAACAATTGCTTTAAAATTAACAAAATCACGCAAAGCTTTTATGGATAAACAGACGAAACTCTGGAAGTGTTCCTGCGATGTTAATAGGGCCAATGTTTTCTAGTCACGAGCGAATGGAAGTTACAAGTAGCTTCCAAAACTTGGTAAATAACTGGTTTTGGCAAAAAAACGTCGAAAAAAAACGAAGTGCAAAAAAGCACTTCCTCTGCACAAATCAATGGAGCAAATTCAGCAAAGCAAAAATGCATCAAAACATGACACGGGTTAGCTTTGTCTGTTTTAACCATTTCAAGCAGTTCGATTTCGGTATATTATTGTTCAGAGGGTCGTGTTTGTTGCAAGATGATAACCCTATATCTTTCAAGTAAGTCCTGATCGTTTATTCAGGATTTTTTCAAAGGTGTTTTAGGGACCCGATTCGGGTCCCTAGAATTGAAAATCGGGTCCCTAGAATCAGAGAAAATTATCATCGGGTCCCTAGAATTAGAGAAATCGGATCCCTACAGGTCCACACCGGGTACCTAACATTTTCCTTAAAAAAAACCTTGGTTTGTTGCTTGTCAAGTGTGACTACACGGTTACCTCGATTTTTTTTAAAAAACCTCAGTATTCACGAAACCACTTTCTCACACAAACGATGTGTTTGCAACGAAGGGTTTGTGTACTCTCCAACGTGCATAGCTTCAGTTTTAAATTTTCGAAACACTATTGTACCTCTTTGAAATGAGTGCATGAACTTCGAAGCCCGAGTGTACCTAGAGTATCTTTTGTTAGCAATAGCATGCTACAGGCTCTTCGTGCGCCCTCCCGACAATTCCTTTGCGACGTGCAACTTCCGGAATGCAAAACTGTACACATCAAGAAGCTATGACCACACACTGAGCTGCTAGCTTTCCACACATGGTGCAGCAACGTCTGGACGTAGCTTAATACTATTCTATCAAACGCACAAGTACGGTCATTCCAAACACGCTTTGTAATTCCCAGGAGCTTCAAACGATGTCTGTGGGATCACATTACCGTGGCGAGTGGTCGTACTTTCTTTCTGACCTGAAGCAACGGATCGTCTTGGTTTTGAAAGTTTTCTTTTTCAGTAAAATGTTTTGACTTAAAGACATCGCCTGGCCCAACGAAGGTCGTATAGACAGAAGCTAGTCTGCGACGCCCTGGGACGGTTTGCAAAGTTTAATGAACTAAGTTGTCTTTCCAGCAGATGCACATGGTGAACCTCTCCTTTCGTACGAACCATTCATTTTTCACTCTCGGTCTAAACTGTGTTCGATTCTTTCCGATCAATTAACTAGTCGATCTATATCTCAGCTTACATTTCACATAGATTACTACCCAGTGTTCACGTCTGCACAGACGAATAACTTAATTGACGTAACAGGCTCATTTGCAACTAAACTCGCCTGACACTGAGATAATTTTAACAGCGGGTCTATTACGATGCATAGCAGACCGCCCAAACAGACTTACCTAGCTTCACCATCTCTTTACAGTGGTGGTTTAAACGACACATCCAGCTGGAATGATCGAACAGCTGTTTGCTCGAATCCCCCTGACAACTCCAGAAAGCCAATTTCCGGTTGAAAATGAAAAGACAGGTTGATGAGCGCTGGGCAATGATTAGACAGAACCCTTTGAAAGCATGCAAATTCCGCACCAACCTGTAGTAAACGAGCGAACAATGAGCCGTTTTTGTCTCGAGCAGTAATTGCCTTTGGCAAGCATCAATCCTCACAGCGCGCTATTGACATTTTATGTTTCCTACACTTTTTTCTGACATCCAAAACAACCTCACCGACTCGAATCCGCATTCTTTCAGCGCAAAATCGAGAATGGTCATGTCCACAAGCTGCCCGCAGGCAATGCCGGACTGATTTGCACTGATATGTCGGGTGTAAGTTTTCCGTTGATCGCATCGTGATGCTTTCACGAGGCTAGCGGAAAGTCTGACGCATCGCTGACTCCCTTCCGCACCTCTGCCATTGTATGTGACGTGATTTTTCCAAGGACCCTGGTATGGTATCCCTTATTGTCGAAACCTTCACCTCCACTTTGTGCTACCTGCTCTCAAGCCAACAAATCATGGAACTGGAAGCATTTAAGGCAAATCGAAGGTGCCTGGAGAAAACTTGTTTTATCGTCTATTAGATAATGAAANCTTACTACAATGTCATTTACGGTGCAACGAACTGAAGGAACGGCAAAGCGTAAATTAAGACTTTCGTTGACAACTGGTATAAAATAGACAGAGCCAGTTTTGTTACAGCGTGCTGGTTCTAAATCTTAAACAATCGCCAAAGCCGCTTGTAGAGACTCTTACAATTTTCATTTTTCTAAATCTCTTCCTGCATCTCCTCAACCACGACATTTTTCTGAAAAAACAGCTGGCCGACACTGTTCCCAAAGTTGTGACCACCACTTCGTGAGCGGAAGGTATTTTGAAGATCTGTTTCACTTTCACAAAATTTGTTGAAAGCACTCTCGGTTTCAGCTGAACATACACCGCGACAGGCGCCTCATGGCAAAAATATAAATTGCTTAAGTGACAAATCGAGACGTTCCGGGAAAAAAATGATGTAGAATAGATTGGATTTCAGGTGAACGTCATCGAACGTACCGCAAATCGGGTGAATTTCAAAAGACGGCAAGATGGAGAAATGGTATGAAGTTAATACACGTCGGAAATGAGGTAATCCGTCCAGTTTACTCCGTGGTCAAAACCGGAGTAAACTGGAATATTACAGTACAACTACTTGGCACCACACCATTATTTCGTAGATCGTTAAAAGTCTCTCTATCACTGCCATGTCAGCCTTGATTTTTTGTCTAGAGAACCTGACAGGACATGTCGAGGGGGGCCGGTTGTTGCCCACGGGTGCACTTGGCCCAGGTCAGGTTTACCGGGACAAGTAAAAGCACACCGAGATGCGACCTGACAAGCGAGGTGTGGCTGCAACTACGTTTCAATCGTTCATTGGAGGTAAACAGAAGCCTTTTGTAAGAATTCAAGGGCATGAATAAGCAAAAGACGTCAAAAACAAACATGACGATTGAACTTGCTGATGTTTTTTGAGTGGAAAAAGAATTTCTTCAATAAAAAAGGAATTTAAGTCTTAACGTTAAAGGTTTAAAGACATCCAGTAACCAGGGTTGCGGATTCGGAGGTAAAATGTGTGACTCCGACCTTTTCAGAACTTCCGACTACGACTCCTTAACATAAAGTGAATGATTTCGGCTATCAACAATTTTGTAGCAACTAGTACTCAATGGAAATCGTAGTACACAGCTAGAATTCTGTTTTAAGAAAAGTCTCAAAAGAAATTGTACCATTTCAACAGGAATTCCGAACTTAGGAGTTCGATGTAAAAAAACTGATCCAATTGAACTTCCGGAGTCGACGTCGAACAAACAAATCCGACTCCGATTCCTAGTGTAGTTAGGAATCCGATTACAACTCCACCTATTAACATCCGACTCCTTGCGACTCCGACTCCGACCTTGCCAGTAACTGCAGGTGGTTCTAAGATTTTGAAAATCCTTTATACGAGAGTGGAGTCTGGTTTGAACTTTCACGCAAAGGATGATCAACGCAAACAATCACCATGATGTTTACTCACTTTTAAGAATTCTATATACTACTTATAGAAGCAATTGACCTAAAAAAATCTTAAAAGCAGCTCAAGCGTTTTATATAAACAGCATGTCCTTGCAAGATAACAATATGGCGCACGTCACGCTTTGTGCGATCACGACGTTTTGGTTCAGGATTTCGTGGAACGCAGAATGACCCATGAGAAGGAATATCTTGTTACAAAAAGACAACGGCACCATTTGCAACTGCTGCGCGAGATACAAAGCACAGAGCTTTTGCGAGGCCAAATCCGGTCCCACTGAACAGCCAAAGCACGACCTCAATAAACTTGCGTCACAAGCGACAACGTGCTGAACTTCCCGTACATTCACCAACGTCGTGCCAATCCTGCAAGAGTTGCATTTTTTCTTTGCTCCTAACGCTCTTTTAAAACGAACGCGGGTACACACTCCAACTACTGCGTGCGCTGTTTCGGAGTAGATTTACTTTTGCACAGCAAACCTTTCAAAGCTGAACTGTTCATTTTGATGCGAGTTGACAAAAATAGCAACAGCAGCACTGCTGCTTTTACGCATGTCGCGTGTTGATATGCAGGAAAGGGACGAGGCGCTGACTCCAAATGAAAGTGTATTTGAAACACATGGAAGGCTTGGACAAAACCGTTTGACTCGCAGGCCACATTGGATTCTAAAATGTGACAGTAACTCGCATCGGGAGAAGATCGATTGTTTTTTTGTGCAAGATGATATGAGGTGCAAAAAAGTATTGGCATTATTAATATAGCTTGGACACTTTCAACTAGCCGGATTAAAGAGCCCATTTGTGCCTCGCGAGCCACATACACGCAATCAGGGTGGGGGTAAGCCACATACGTAATGTTCCAGATATTTTCAAAATTTTTAAACGAGGTGAGATGTTAGAGATATTTAATGAAAGTTTGTACATTTTGCTGTTCCCAAAAATATTTTGCCGTCCTCACTATTTTCATTTTTCTGTGGACGTAACAAAGTAAAACTGCAATAAGAATGCAGCTAAAACAAGCAGGATTTCAAATATTGTGCTTTTTGCTAGACCACACAGTTCCCGCTCATACATACTCGACCTTGGCACATTTCGCAGAAGATATTTTTTCACTGCCAAACTGACAACTTCAGCGGGCCTACATGTCCTTCTGCATAAAACCAGGCTTGCAAGAGAGGCTAATGTACAATGCAATATTCTCCACATCCTAGCAATAGGAAGCAAGTGCCGTCAGGAAAATGTGATTCCACGTGAGCGGCACTATATTGCAAGCTTAGTCTGTTGTGTGTTTGGCCTTTGACGAAAAAATCTACGTTGCAGTCAAGGTTTACTACAAACGTGGTAATTGTGACCAGTGACCTAGGCTGAAACTAAGGATGCGGGGAATGCAAAACTTTGAGTGCAACGCAGTTGCAATAACGAAAGAGAAAACGTTGCTGAGTCCCTTTTAGATATAATGGGCATGGATAAATTTGAGCGTTTATTTATACACAAGTTTTCAAGATCAAAACCACCAAAATCTACGTTTTTAAAGCAAAAATGCGTACATATTGCGGATGATTGTTGCTTTAAAATGGCATTATATAAGTTAACCTTCTTAAATGAATGAAGCACTGCAATAAACTCAACTGAAATCGATACTGATGGTTTCCCCACTTTTCAAAAAATCTGCGTTGCAATCAAAGACTGCGTTTTTGGCGCGATTGCCTGATGATGCGCAAGGGCGCGGTCATGGGCGTCGGAAGGATTTTATCCAGCGGGAGGGGGGGGCAGTTGTGGATTTTTTCGAAGGTAGCCAAAAAGATTTTTCGAGGTAGGGCAAAAATTGGTGAATTTCATTGTTTCCCTCTCGAAATTAAGAAAAAAACATTTTTTTGCCGAAATTTCATGTCAAAATTCAAAATCCAGGGCATCTAAGGCCACCCCCTGCCCCATTCCGACGCCTATGGACGTGTTTCGACGCCTCACCGTGAACGGTGTTCCGAAGTCTCGAATTTTGGCCAAGCGGAATTTTAGTGATGAAAGAGGGACACCTAGCGATAAAAAGCCTCACCAATTTAAGAGTCATCCTACATTAATCTACACCAGTCTACGAATGTCATAAACAAAGTTGCTGCAGAAAAACACAACAGTATTGAGTTGCACAGCTTAAATACCAGGCGCAGTTGAAAGAAAAATGTTCAGTTTTTGAGAAAAACAGGAAACAAATTTTGGACACACCAGTCCCTTTTATGATTAAAAACGCTCACGCAATCTACTACATCAGGGGTTGGGCAAACATTTTCTGCGGAGGGCTACATTGAAAGTTTTATTGATACTATAATTTATTGATGCTATATTGATACTATATTGATATATGGATAAAATTAAAATTTTATTGGGCCGCATATACTATGTTTTACAAAAGGGGCGCATATCTTACGCAACAGTCATGCACTTCCATCGAGTAAAAATGCGGTTTCGAATGAAACGTGTGGAATAAAATCTCGAGAAATTCTAATCCAATCAATAAATTTACTTGAAAATAGACTCGAATATGTACCATCCATGTACGTGTGGCTGCCCTGCGGGCCGTAGTTTGCCCACCCCTGTACTACATCATAAGTGGGCCCTGCTGAAACGCGATTTAACTACACTCAAGAAATTGCTTGCCTATTGACTTTCGTGCGGTACGTTTTTGCTCGTTTTCTTTTGCAACAGTGTCAAGAGCAAGGTTCGATTTATCTGCACCTGATTTGTACGAACAGTTCAATGCGTGGTTTCGTTTCGCAATTTGTTCGTAATGCTCAGCGCATCGACAGCACTGCCAGCACCTTTCCATAAAAAGTGCGTAGACTAGCACGAGTCTTTATATTATGAAACCTAATCGAAGACGAGCTTACATCGCACCTTTCAAAACGTTTTTGCAATGTTCCATACTACTTAGACAACTTATCTTTCTCTGAGCGCTGAGCTTACTTCCACATTTTTAAAAATATCGCTCATGTCTTTTCTGAACTCCTGAGCCTGTAAAGGTCATGATGAACATAGGCTTAAATTCTGTAGTTACCGATATTGCTGCAACTAGGCGTACAAGTAATAGACCTTCGATAGTTTTCATCTCAGTATCTGTTGCCTGATCACCAACAAGCAGTGGAGATACTTGTCACGGAAGATCGAAGTTGAATATCAGTCAACGTCAATCGTTGTAGTGTGTCCGTCCACTGCGCTGCCATACTGGAGCACAGTATTCTGTAACGGAGAAGCACAGAGCTAGCGTTGACCTTCTCAAAACTGTTTGGTTTGCAACCCACAAGGAATTTAATCTGAGCCAGGCTATCCACGTTTCGCCAGCGATACATCTGCTGCACTCAAGCGCACGACAGCTTTGCGGTATACCTGCGTACAGTCACTGAGATCCCTCAAACTAGTCATTCTTAATGCCATTCTGACTGCAAACTCTTATCACGCGCCTGGTCAACCGTTAATGAAAACTATCAGGTCAGGCGACATACTTATTCATAAACAGTTTGAAAACCTACATTATTGGATTGCTTATAGTGACAGGATAGGTTACGTGATTTTCATTAGCGCAAACGAAATAATTGGTTAACAGTCATCTGCTCAACAGGACACGCAGCAGCTTTCATTCAAGACCTCGTGCATGTTTTACAAGTTTCAGAACACTGGTCCTCATTTCCAAACACTTGACTGTTTGCATTTTGCTTAACGTTGCAAGCATTGCAGCTTGAAGTTTTGCAACGCCGTCATGACGTTGACACTTGAATTGCTGCTCCCCCACCACTTCTTGCCTCTACAAGAGAATAAAGCATGTGTGAGCGAAACTTGCCTACACATAACAGATCGGCCCAGGATATATGCGCAGCTGTTAGGTAACTTATCACTGATTCACCATCACAATTTTTGACCTATCACTGAGTCACGAGCTCAATTTTTTGCCATCTCGTAGAGTTGCCATTTTGAAGGTAGTCTTGACCAACGAAAACGCTCAGTCACAAAGAATATTTTCCGTTTCACAAGCTTGCGTTAAGTTGTAAACATCTGAAACAGTAACGCATCACGTGCACGACTTTGAAAGGCCAACCACTTGCTTGATCAGCAACAGGGACTATGCGAAAGCACGACCTGCTGTTTTCAGTAGCGGTAGGCATAAAGCTGATTGTCTATCAGTCACAGCTCATCACACACGAAACAGCGATTACATACCTAACAACAGGGTTCCCACACAATTTTCAAAACCAAATTCCACGACATTCCATGACTTTTCCATGACTTTTCCATGACCTTTGTTACACTTTTTCCATGCGTGTTTAAGTGATACTTACACTTGCAAACTGGTAACAGTCTTATTAAAAATAGCTGATGTT
>JGI24159J19872_10000090_pt1 | contig 52333 bp, 36 predicted proteins | sample Ectturendosymbi4_FD_19872 | JGI IMG/M metagenome (IMG submission 19872) | reverse complement strand
GCAAAGAAAAAAAGCCACAAAAGTAATGTGGTGACGGAGGCTAGAAGTTTAAAGTTTTTATTCTTTGCAAAAGTTCTTTTTCCCTGTAAAAAATCGATAAAACAAGCGCTAATGAGATTTACATCTCAGAACTAAACATCTCATATTTTTGGAATTTTCTTATATGCGTTTGCTTTAATTGCCAGCTCTGGTCGATATCACCGAACTCAAATGCAGTGTTTCTGGGACCGGCAGCTTACTGGCTGAATGGACTGTGACGGATGTGTGGAGGAACAGCAGTGTGATATCTGACGTAAGTCGGCTGAAGAACCGGTCCAATAACTACCTGAACATAACTGGTAATTTGCATCAGCATCCAGTAACGCGATCGTGTAACTGTCCCTATTAATTCAGGCAAAAATGCATTTGTATTTCGAGATGTATTCACTATACATGGAAAGCAATAAATATCATCTCTTGTTTGAGTTTGCGGATGATGTGGAGTTGATTATAATCCATAATCTCAGCGGAATAAAATACAAGTTTTTCGTCATTTTCTGATTAAAGATTGTTGAGTTTGAAAACAAACATTTGATATAATTCAGTTGGTTTTGAGCTGGATCAATCAGAATAGCAGCAGCTCGCTGCTACAGGAGTTGAATTTGACTTCCAACCGTTCCATATCCTACACGGAAAGTCTGGAAAGACTCAGGGCGGTAAGCAATGTCAGTTTCATAGCTTATTTTCATTTTGGAAAATACATTTTTAGCCTTATCTCTGCTAACTCTTACTATTGTGTATTTGAGTCCTGGTCCACATAATAGTTTTCGAAAAACAGGAAAGAGATGATCTGTTTTCAAAATTGGACAACAAGCACAGTTAAACCTTGAGGACTTTAACAACAAAATTATAATTTATTTCTGGCATCATTTATGATTTATTTAAGGATTTAGCTGGTTTCAAGAGCTGATTTTGTAGATAAAGATTAAGAAAATTAAAAATACTGTAAGTCATTTTTACTCACCTCTGATACGTCAGTATTTATTCGTTTTCTTCGGGATTTTTTGAAAAGCTGTGTTTAAAATGGCAGCCTTCATCAGTATGCCTGACAGCCGGTACTGCATTGTACGTCAAAACCTAAGCATTTGTTTTCTAAACTTGTTGATACTCATTAAAAGAAACTCAACTGCCGCACAGCTTAGTTCAATTGTCTGAGTGTTCAGCTTAGTTTATTGTAATATTGACTAAGCATCCTTCGAAAATCTGACTGGTTCAGTGTCACTTGTAGTTTCGCACATTTACTTTGGTTGTGTGTTGCCGAACAACGAAAACATAGCTTCGCGAGTAACAGTACAAACGTATAAATAAGCATTTCCACGTTTAGAGCATTAAACGTTCAACGTCACAAAACCGTACACTATGGCTTAAAGCCGATCCTTTATCAATGAAGCAATTGAGTAATGCAGGGGACTTTTAGGAAAGCTGTGAAGAACTTTGGAATTCAGAAAAGTTATTCAGACACAATGATTTAAATACGTATCTTCACAAAGGTGCTCCCCAAGCTTGACCTGCAGTATGTGGTGTTTAGCAATTTTTTACGTAAAACAGCTTTTCAGAGGTGTCTCTTGTATCTTTTTACAATCTCATAAACAGTACTTTGTATAAAGGCACACGGACCTTCTTTACAATATGTAACTCTGGGCCGCACGAACAAAAAGTACAACATCACTGGTCTATCTGTGAGCACTCCATACCATCTTACCATCCGTGTCATCCATTCTTCTGGTGCAGCTTACGACACCATGAGGTCATGTTTGATAAGATCGAAGGACGAAGGTAAGAGTGACTGACGGTCAAGCGCGTGTGTGTCAGCCTTTTTTCAACGTGTTTTATTTTCTGTGAATGGCCAAGGCATGGTGTTGATTTTCTATAAAATTTCGATCTTTTAACAGCTTCGTCCGAACCTTTGTCTGTTTCCGTTGTGGACACAAAGTCCGACGGCCTGAGCCTCGTCTGGACAGCTCCTGCGTCCCCTAACGGCCGAATCCGCAGCTACGTAATAAGATACCAAGAAAGCAACAGGTCATGCAGCTTGAGAAGCAATCCGCAAGAGTGCGGTTCGACTTCCTACGCGATGGTGGGTGTTTTGCAAACTCCCTGTGTGCTGCAAGAGCATGTGGTTTAGGCGCAATGGCTTCCGGTTTGTGCTATTTGCATTTAGTGGATAACCTGCGTATTTATGACATGACTGCTTTTCTGTTTGCAAAAGAAATGTATTTCGGTATATCTTTCATTGAAAGCACTTGGCCCCGATATACAAAGTCCAATAAAGCAGCTGCTACAATTGAATCCATCATGATTATATGTGCTGGCAACGAAATTACAAGGCATTACAGGGGTCTTTAAATAAAAACGACAGTGAGAAAAAGCTCAACGTTTGGAGAAATGACATGCGAAACATTTGGCAGAACACTTTCTTGCACTCTAGATATCACCCAATAAGCTACACGGAGTTAACGAGCTGTACTACCTCGGTTTACACCTTTTTAAATGTGTTTTGTTTGACCGCTTGCGGCAGGTCCAGGGAAACAAGTATCAAGCAGTGCTGTCAGGGCTGACATCGTCATCGGAGTATGAAGTGCAAGTTGCTGCTGTGAATGGAGCTGGTCTTGGAAACTTCTCTGCCACAGTCAAGACTACGACAGGAGGTAAGTCGGAATTCTAAAGCAATCTGATTTGATTTTTTAGAAATGATACTTCAATCATAAACAAATGCATTTTATAGGTGTTGGAATGAGCAAGTCGGCCAAAGATCCATCACCACCACGTGAGTTTACTTCGTCTTATTTTTTGTGCTACAGCAACAGATTGATTGAAAATCATACGGTATGCACACTACAAGCATGGGGATCGGTAGGGAGGTGCAAGGGTGGGGTCAAGGTCCCTCTGATTTTGAAATCTGATATTTTCTTATTAACGTTTTAGTAGAAAAATGTTTTACTTTTAGTTTCAAGTTGGTTAAATGAAATTTCACAAATCTTGCTCCTCCACTGGAAAATGTTTTTGGCCACGATCTGAAGAAATCCACGGTTGGCCCCCTTCTGAAAAAAATTTTCCGACACCCATGACTACAAGGGAGTTTAATTTCTTAAAACTGGTTTCCAGTTAAATCGAAACCTCATAAAAACGTTTGTGAAACAATTCTACAGCGGTCGAAACTTTTTGATCAGAAATGCACTTTTTTTTGAATGTAAATCGCGCACCTATTGCCGTTGCATGTGTCACTGAAGCTGGTAATTGCATTGCTTGTTTTGAGCTGCAAATCAATGCACATTTCCGCTTTCGAAGGATGAACAACATTCTACATCCGCAGCACAAATTAAATGTTTGCCAACAAACGAAAGCTTTTTTGCTTGGTGTCGCAATGTAGTTTTTATTTGAATTTTTATCGCATGCGGCTGCTGCTGCCGCCACATGTTTACACGTCATGCCTGTTGATTTAAAAGGAAAAAAATGCAAAATGTGCATTTCAAACACTTACTTTGTGTTCAGGCGGAGCGTGCTTCGAAGGTCGATATGTTCAAGAAACGGCGTGGGCGAGCAGCGACGCGGATAGATTCTTGAAAGAAAGCGCAGCGCAGCGAGTGGTAAACTTTGTCATTTCAGAACTCTGCACTTTACGCCCGTTCAGGCCTGCGCCTTGTTCCGCTTGCGGAAAGGGTCTTGGTTACATGGACGGTTAGTTTTTTTATTGTTTAAGACTGTTGAACCCACAAATGGTTGTGTCCAAGCCCAACAATTGTCGATAAGCTGCTGTGAGGCAGTAGCATAGCCAGCCCAAAAATCTGGGGNCGGGTAAATATGTTTGTGGGTCCGAATATTTTGACTTGAAGCGAGCAACAGTATTTGGTTCNGGACACCGTCTCTGGAAGCAATTAACAGCAAAATATAGTAGAAAATGTGGGGGGACATGGCCCCCCTCTGGTTACGCCTATGTTGTGAAGTCCAGGCGTGGTGGACGAATCAGAAAAGTTGAGAGACGAAGTTTTGTTCGTCACGACTTATGAATGGCTTGACTGTTAGCCAACTTAGAGACAAAATTTTCTTTCACTCCACGAAACTGCTGGAACGTACACGAGTAACTCCGCTGGGTAAACAAAATGCGTACGTCCGAATGTTCTTGCCGCACTGCTGCCTGTATTGCGTAAACGCAAACGCGTTGTCGAGGTATTAGTTATTTTACTTTCGTGGCGTTTCAGCGGCATGTGAATCGGGCAAGAAGTACAACTTTGATGTGTTGGATTTCTACGTAAAGTTTACACTGGCCTGCTTACTTACTAAACACTTGCAGCCTGAGGCAAAAACTGCGGAGCATCATGTTTTATCAGCTATCTCCAAACACAAAAGCTTTATGACACCCTTCTTCAAACGAACGCTTGCGTCAAAATTGTTTGGTTTACTGGAACCAAGCTCTTTTCAGAATAAACACAAGTTCGACAAGTTGATCATCCCAATCGTGTTCTGTTGGCAAACAAAGCGATGATTTTATTGTTGCTTGATGCTTTTTTCCTGCAGCTGTCGACTCAGTTCGTTCGTGCTTTCATGAACGTCGCAACTGTAGAGGTCCGCAATGTAGTTTCATCGGAGAGCTCCGGAGCGACAATGTACAATTTTAATGTTTACGTTCAAGCCCAACAACAACTTGGTAAGCTCGATTTTCCAACGCATTTGGCGAAAGCAATGCCGCGTCGCTATTTTAACTCTCTTGTGCTTATTTCCTTAGCTGCTTTTTCTAGTTTTTGCACCCAGTCTGGCAGAATGGTCGACTAGGTTTTGAAGGAGGTCCTTGCAGTTAATTGCTTGACAGAAAGGAGATGGCCAACATTTAAACCTCATTATTTTAATTTTTTATTGGCAAAACCACTTTGCAGCACACGCATTGAGTGATTCGTCAAAATTTGAACAGCGTTTCTTTACATTCTGGAAGGAAATGCATTTGGAGAAAATGATATTGCTTAAAACAATTTTGCTTACGTAACCCTGGGTGTAACGAAATTGTAAAAAAAAGTTGTAATGTTAAGTAATTGAGTGACCCAATTAACATGAAACGAATTTACTTTTTGAAGATGAGCGTGGTCTAACGGAATGGATTTCCAACCTGACGCAAACCCTGAAGCAAGCAATAGAGACAGAATCAAGTTTGAGCGGCGTTGTGAGACCCAGCGTGAATTTTTCAGGTGACTACATAATTTTCAGGGGTTTTTGTGGCAAAGCGCCAATTCGCCAGCGCTGCTTCTACAACTGTTTAAAATTTTCGTAAGAAAGTGTTCTTTTTTCAAGTCAACGGTCTTTGTTTCCAAAGCTAGAAGTTGCGATTGACGAAAACATGCATACCTGGGTAAAAATAAGGTTGTAGTCATATGTTTGATACGTTCAGTAACATTTTTAAGCAGTTAGCGAGATGTTTTGGTAATACTTGCCGTATACCTCTTTTCAATAACCTTTGCAACTGTGGAGATCATAGACTAAAGTGAAAAGTTTCATTTCTCTGCACGACGCAACTTTACCTGGTGCCAATGCTTCATGTGGTTCGTAAACACACCTTTCCTAGCATTTTTGTGGTGACTACCTCTTGTCCCACTGCCAATTCCGGTGCAACGCGTACAACGCTCAAGCAACAGCCGCTTTTTAAGGAATGATCATAACAATTTCTTGCTTTATGTTACCAAGTTTAGTTTGTTCTTCAATGACACAGATTGTTCTTATAAGTTGCTGAAGATAATTTTTGTGTCTGAAAATTGTTGAAGAAATTAAGAAATTTATTGTACGCTCATGCCTTGAGCGCAGTCGTGTGTTGCCGGCGCTCAGGTTAAAAGGTGCAAACCGTTAGTTTTTTCTAAAGATTTTGAAAATGTAAAATCGTGCTCTTTATTAAAAATAGAAACATTGGAATGTTGTTTTTTTTCGAAACAAATCAAATTCGATCATTTGGAATATGTTTGTGTGCATACGTGCACTTGTGACAACTGCAATACTGCGTGTGATGTAGTCAACCAAGAAATGCCATCCAGCTCAGCATTGGCTTCAGAATCACAGTCTAACGACCACGATGAATAAAAGTTAATCGGAGAAGATAAGCAAGTTTTGCCCATTGCACTTTACTGTTTATTCGCAATTGCCACCGATTTTTTTCCACCAAAAAGATTTCGTTTAATTTTTCATTTCATCAACAAAGCAGCGGAAGGTAGGCAAAGGTACATGACCTATGACCTTTACTGAACATCGGCAGTTGATTTTCCGTGTACGCATACTTTTGCGTTCTATTGTTCGATAGCACTTGAGCTGGTGAAAAAATGTCTTAGTTATTAGTATTCCTTGAAAACCCCACAATTTGAAATTGCGCCGTGTGCAAGCCTATGTTTTCATGCCCATTCGTTCTTATAAACTTTCGTGACTAACCGTTTTTTCTTTCAAGCTGATTTTCCATTCGTTTAATTGTCATGGTTTAGAATGCGACGAGTGCCGCGATTCGAACCGCTGCCCTGCGAACTCGCTTTGCCGCAACGTACCTGGAGGGTACACTTGTCAATGTGCAGAAGGATTCGTTCCAGAGGTGGTCGCAAACTCGACTGAGCCGATAGAATGCTTACCGTCGATTACGCGAGATGCTGTCGCAGTGACGGCAAAACCGTCAACGGTACGTTTTTGCTTTTTTCGCCTGAAAAATGAATTGCGACACTCCTGACGGGGATGATTTTATCGGCTGTATTAGGAGCTGCCCTTAGCAGAGCTGGTCACGATCAGGTATCAACAAGAGGTTTGAAGGAAATGTTCTGGAATCTTCGGATTGCAAAGCGAAAACTACGCAGAATGCGCAGTTTAATTTTTTAATTTTTCTCCGGAAGGTTATTTATGATATGAAGTCAGCGAGCTAAAAAAATCTCTTTAAGAACGCAAAAAACCAAAAGCTTTTCTTCGCAAGATAATTTAAAAGTTCAAAGTATATAGTTTTGAGCAAAACGTTACTGATAAGGTTATTGCATTTGTCTAAATGTTTTATTGTTTATACCCGCAAAACCCACGATGCGGGCAACCAAAATGATTGCTTAAAAATATCGTTTTGACACCAAATGAAGCTTTAGCGCGAAGCAAGCACTTCCCATGTTTTGCGTAATTTCAAGAGGAACAGCAAATGCTCTGTACTGTGATTTGAAATTCGGCTTTGCTGCGTCAGCAAACTTTTTTCGCAAGGCATAAGATCTTGTCGTTTCTTTGTTGTCAAACTTTGCTTAGCCTTTCAGTTATTTTTTTCTTGTTTTTATGAAAACGGTTGATTTCAAACTGAAACAAGCAGGTGTCTTTAGCTCTCGTTAACTTCTATATCAGGAGGAAGTTCCTAATGAGCCGAATGTCCAGTGCCGTCTCGCGTCAATGGATATTCTGATCATGATCGACAGTGGTGCTAACGTGCGTTTTGACAACTACACCAACGTCATCAACGCCCTGGAAAACCTCCTTAAAGAGATGGACATTGGTCCTGGCAAAGTTCAGGTAGGTTTGGAGAGTCAGGGCGTCTCGTATGAATGACATGAAGCGCCCTCATCATATTTTGCGCTGGTATTTTGGTGCATATTACGCGAGCACACTAGCGAACATGTTTACAGGTTTAGTACACGGATGTCGTTGAAGACTCGAGCATACGCTTTTCGGGTCTTCGGACAGGTTTTTCAAGTTGGTGCAATTCACGATTGCACCTTACGAGTTTGCATCCTCTGCCATGCTCAAGTGAAGGCAAATGAACGTGATTCACCCGAAAAATGTTCGTCGCGCAAAACTGTGTCAAAACCTGATTGTTAAAAACAAATGTTTTTTATAAAAACCCGCCTACAAGCACGTTTTACTTTAAGTGTTTGCTGCGTCAACAAAAACTTCGGCAGTTTGGTCTTCTATTGTTGTCGGGTATTCGCCAGCCTTTCTTGCTGAAAGATGTCTGGCACAATAAAGTTCACGCGCGTATACCAGAAGTTCCTTACCACTGATTTAACGACGAAAAGTGGCGAGACTCATTTTTTGAAGGTCTGCGAATGGATGAAGTCCTTTAATTTGATTTCCAGCTTTTATTTGTTTGTCACCTTCGTGAAGAGTAGTTACTTGAATTATTTCCTATAAACGTTTGTTTTGTGAACAACGCTTGCTTTTTCAACTGACAACAAAAGAGTTTTTTCCCCGGGTTTGTGAATGGAAACCTACATTCCGTACTTGTGCCATGGATTGGTTCACTCACATAGTATCAGTATTACGATCATATTCTAAAGCACATTCGCTTGATAAAATTTAAGCAGTTGTTTTATTTGTTTGAGAAAGATGATGGGAGGATGTCTGATGGTTCGATCGTAGTTGTAGACTTCGCCTGGGGTTTACGCTGCACACGTGGGAATGCTTTTTATATATGCTATATGCATACACCTCCGCTTTTGCACTGATCAAACAACATGCAATCTATAATACTTCCATGAAGAAAAGAGAATTACACTTTATTCCATGTACAGAAATTTTATCAGCGGAACATCAACAATTCAGCAGGTTTTTTAACGATCAGCGGACACCTTAAGCCAGAGGTGGACGATTAATTTAACTCCGGGGCCACTTTGATGAGGCCGCGAAGGCCATACCCTCTAAGTTAATCGTGAAATGAATGAATAAAGCAAAAAATACAATCGCACGCACACAAAAGGTTTTATGTAATTGCTCTTGTGTGAAATCTAGCGTAAGCAGTTCACGGAGACAATTCTCTTTTCAAGTTAGCCTCAGCACTAACATTTAGGGTGTTGGTAAGCTGGAGGAAATTTCATGTTCGAGTATTTTCCTGAATGCTTCTGCGGGCCATTGAAAACACTGCGGCAGGCTACATGTGGCCCACGGGCCGCTAATTGCCCTCCCCTGCTTTAAGCCGTAAATCTTCACCTAGATAGAAGCTAATGGTAACAGATTGTTCCACAAGTTTGTGGAAACTGTCAAAAGTGACACACATGAATCCCGGCCACAATTTGTGTTGTGAATTCGTTGGCAGAGGCAATTTGAGACTAGTCAAAGGTCGTAAAGATGTAAACGAATTGATTAATTTTTTAAACGCGTTGTTTCAGTGATGCCCTTTAAGAGTCTAGCACATTACATCCTCTAACACCTTGTATTTGTTTGCTTTACATCTAGCGTGCTTCAAGTTTAATCTAGTTTTTCAAATTTAGATTTTCTGTTAAGGTTGCCCTCGTTCGTTTTTCATCGACTGTTGATGTTCTTTTCAACCTCACTTCCCACAAACCAGCAAATACTATCATTTCGACGCTGAAAAGCTTGGAATACTCGCCAGGTGACACCTACACGGGGCAGGGTAAGCATTTCGTTTGTTCTACTGAGGTTCGTGTAAAATTTGAATAAAAAAGAAGCCAAAGTCTGTGAAGTAGATATTTATCTGAATGAAGCTGCAATTATGACTGCGGCGTTAAAAAGATGTCTGTGTTGCTATGAAAACCGTTGCCAGGAAACGGTTTGTAGGCAGAACTGTTGCTGATTGTTACGCAATTGCTGCCGATTGTTACACAGTTTTTAAAAGTAATGAGCTTCATTTGTCGTTTTAAAATAGTTCTCGAAGTTGTGAATATAATTTTTAAACACTTCAAGGCAACTATAGGACCACAAGTGTCATTAACAACGCTGATTTAAGACTTCATATTTCGCAGCGTTGGAGTATGTCCTGGCTAACGTGCTTCCCGTGGAGCGGGGGAGGCGACCGGACAAGCTCTTGAATATCATCATCGTTACCGATGGCCGTAGCATAGACGACGTTACTGTCCCTGCAAAAGCCTTGCAGAAGGTAACAGAAAAATATAACTTGCCACTTAATTAACAACGCTGTTGCATTTAACCAGCGGAAAATTGTAATATTTTGTTATTGCCCTAGCTTACAAGCGAAGACAAGTTAATTTAACGGGGATGACGCAACACCAAAAGATTCTTACAGAAATAATAAACTCTTCCATCTGTGCCAGTTGTTGCAACACGTCTTTTGTGAGCAGCAGCCATCAGCTTCGTTTTAAAAATTGTCAAGTTATTTATTTTTAGCTAAATTCGTGGCAGCGGTCTTAGTTTGAATTCGACTTTCCAAGGTTTCTGTTTCACCAGAAAATGTTTTTTAGCGTGCGCTAGTATAAGAAATTGTACCGAATGACTTCGTTTCTTCCTCTACAGGAAGCGCACGAAGTATTTGTGGTCGGAGTGTCCAACAACGCCAATCAAACTCAACTGCGGGCTCTAGCCGGACCGAAAGGCAACGTATTCAGCATTACCAATTTCGATTCGGTGCTGCACCACCTGACACCGCATCTGCATCGTGTTCTCTGTCCAGGTGCTGGAAATGTTCTTTCGTTCATGCGCCGGGTTTTCTCCTAACTGGTTGGTCTCGAGTGAAGTCCCACCTCCGCATTCGAAGCCGAGACACGCCCTGACGTGAAGACAAAGGAGTGCGAATCGGGACAGCTGCTACCACAAAAATCATGGCTCTTCTTAAAACGCTCCCTATATCAGCACACCCGCAGACACACTATTGCAGATTTGTTAACCCTAACGCACGGCAGAGTGAAATCCAGGGTCGGAAACAGCTGGTAATTTCGGGGGTCAAAATCACTGCACTTAGTGCTGCACTATTTTCGGGGACAAAATGGTGGTAACTTGTTATGCCTAACAATTAAACATGATTTTGAAAACTTCTAGGGGCGGCAATTGCCCGGTTGCCCACCCCCTGTCTGCGGGCCTGACTCCATCTGCCTCCACTATTCCCAACTTTACCGAAATGCAATGTCCGGACATGCTGCGGTATAATGCAGATGATAGCCACCAATTTCGTTTACGGTTGAAATTAAGTCAATTTTAAGTTGGTAGTTTACTAAAGTTTAGGTTCTAATGTAGTAAGACAAATCATAGTGGAGATGAAACTCGATTAGTGATGGGAATTATAAAGAAGTTGGTTGAGAAGCAGTGTCCACTTTTAAGAGATCTTGTATACCCACCGTTAAGCTTCTGATGCTTGCTTAAAGCACTAATAAGTAGAGAGTTTTTTGAGAAAAATTTTGTAGCATCAATACGAATTTGATATTTGTTGCTGCATGGTCTTCTATCTCACGTAGGAACTTTTTTAATGCATAGATGGTTTGTTAAAAGTAGAAATGTACACTTTTTTCAGTTTCCCTTTGCACTACGAATGACTCCTACGTGGATATTGTATTTCTCTTGGACACAAGTGCTGCAGTGTCGGAACAGACTTTCTCAAGCTTTTTGGAAGTTGTGCGGCGCGTTGCAGAATCGAGCGTGATCGGCCCCAAAGCGAAACAGGTGCAATTCTCGAACAGTTGCTCTGACAACCACGCGCAGCCATGCGCATCCATGCGCAAAAGGCACGTTTTCATGAAAGACAACCATTTTTGTTTGTTTGTAGATTGCTGTCGTTTCATTCGCCAGCAGATCGTGGATAGACATTACACTTTCCAACGGCGGCAACAAGCGCACACTTATGGAATTGATAAATAGCGTTCCGTACCGCAATACAAGCAGCCAACCGTACCTGGGCAAAGGTATATTGCAGTTGTTTTGGAATTGTACGCTGGGCTTCGGTAATTTGTTTTCCGTGAAAATTTTTCTTTTCTCATTGACCGAATAAGATGTTGCTTACGTATTTCGGTGAGCTATGGTTTGATGCTTTGAGCAGCAAAGTGTTACTGCCGACTGTTCTGCGCAAGATATTTACAGGTTCTTTCACGTATTTGCGGTTTGCTGGTAACAACATTAATCCATTAAAGTTTTTTTTTCAGAAAGTGCATTTGAGATACATACGAGTTCAAACTATTGTATCAATATTGTTATAAACAATACCTATAGGGGGTAGGTTGACATCTTGATAGCGTAGCACTCTTATGTACAGCGGTATTGACAATGTGCGCGATAAGTAGCACTTTTCTGTCCACGTACCCGTGACCAGGCGCCTGTTAAAGTATACCGGTAGGCTTACTACCTGTAGTTCCATACCATTTTTTAATGGCGCTGTTATACGTAGTCTATATTAGGTACATTGTAACGAAATATAAATACGGTGTTTGGTGAAGACGTGTACTAAGTTGTGCAAAACGTTTCTGAAAGTTATTTTTTTTATCAACCACTGCTGCTAAAGCCAACACTTGGTCAAAGACCAAGACATGATTGTTTGGCTGGATTGCTGACGTTACTCTTCTCACAAATCATGTTTTGTTCTATCTAGCTTTCCATGTGGTGGCGGCCGATCTCCTTCTTACAAGCATGGGGTACAGAGTGGACGCTGGACTGTACGTAATAGTGATGATGGGCGGCGCATCAGCCGATAACTACATTCCGAGTGCCGTAACCCTCGGCAACAAACGCGCAATCTTCTATGCGCTGAGTGTGGGGGTGAGCTTTTAGGGGTTGCTGCGTGAAATCGCAACCAAATTGTAATGTCAACATTTGCCAACAACTCACTTCAGCTCCCTGAGAGCTGAGCTTGATTTGAGTTTAAGTTAAGGCCAGTCTGTTACCAACTCAGTGAACAACGTTTGTTTTTCTTGTGTCTCCAGAACGCCGCTTACGCGGGTTTGGACAACCTCGTGATGACGGGAGTAAAGGTCACGCGGCCACCAGCCGTCGCTAATGCGGACCGAATGGTTATGGAGCTGCCAAGTGTTTCTGGAAGTGTTGTGAAAGCGGTTAACAATTACTTCGTTTGCCCAGGTATTTAGCAAGTTTTGGATTCATACCAGGTTTGTCAGCTTGGGTAGCCGACCAAAATGTATAGTGCAGGAATCTGGGGAGCTTCAGAGGTCGTTACCGTTGTGAAATTTGACAACGTCAGGCGAATTAAAGCAGGATAGGTTAACTTTCGGAAGAAAATTAACAGCGGGACGATTGGAGACCAAGGGGATGACGTTGCTGCAGCTTTTTATTTCGCGAAACAAGATACTTTTTTGTTCTTCGTTTCATGTGTAGAAAGAACTACCGCAGTATGGCAACTGGACGTACATTTTTAAGTGAAAGGTTACATTACTACCAGTGTCCGAAATCGTGGCAATAATATTTTTAAGGCAAAGGGTTTCAACCCCCCCGTCAAACGCGGTTCCGTGCGCCTGTACTAGGTCGACGTGCCGTAGCCTTTTTTCAAGTCATTACCGCATGGATTTTTAGTCTCGCAGCCCAGACACCGCTGCCACTTTTGTACCAAAGCAAAAAATTTCCTTTTTTGTAGCGGCACGGTAACATAACATTTTCGTTGGCGTTGAATGGCGGAATAACTACAGGCTATGGGCAGTTTGTCAGTGTTTTCGTTTTGCAGTTGATCATAGCGTTACAAATTTTTCAACGGCTTGCTCAAATGCTTGCTTTTGCCCTGGCGCCCCTTACATTGTACTGCTCTGGCATCGTGGCGACTGGCGTATGCACGTGGTTTTTCCACAGTCATTCACGCCCCGATCGATCTGCGAGTGAACGTTGTGTCTGAAACCAACGCAATAATCTCTTGGAGACCAGTGACTGACGTTGCTTCCTACAGACTGCAGGTAAGACACTGAGCTTTGGACTTGAAAGCGGATGCTTACGTTTTCTAACCGATTTAACGCAAAGGTGTTGTAATAGTAGGCCTACATAGAACACACGTCCAATATTTTGTTTTTTTTGCGAAATTATTGTTGGACTGTTTTCCACCTCTGCGATTTAGTTGTGAGGTGTTATTAACTGACCCTCCACTCAGATTTATCTTGCTATTCACTAACTCATACACGAAATTGAGGGGTTTGCGTCCAATGAATTTTCAGTGTCTTGGGAGGTAGAGACTGTCTGCGGCTTTTCGTACCATCAAGACTAAATTAGGAACATTTTTTACGGTACGTAAAGTACGTGCAGTAGTAGGCTAGTAACTGTATTTTTGTATTGCATAAAGGTTCAGTGGTAATAGTGACATTACAACACAAGGATTCGTTTTTAAAACTGTGTAGGTGCAAGATCGGAGTAGAGCAGAACGGATTTAGTTTTCGTTTACGTGTGAGTGCTTTCAGCATTGACCACTGTACTTTATCAGGTGTATACATACACTTTGCACTTTTCGGAAAAAAATGAAAGAAATGGAAGCAATCCTTCAATATTTTCTACACCGCATGCCTCGAAGCTTAGTTTTTGGGAACTTATATCAGAAGCGATTCACAAAATGTTTACACAGCTCACTGATCATTGCAGTTATACAAAGCTCTGCAACCGGAAATAACCGAAGAATACGTGTTGGAATTTACTCAAAAAGAAGAGGTCAACCTGACTGCAGGGACCCGGTATTTTGTACGAGTGCAATCTATTCGGGGGCGCTATGGAGCTTTTTCTCCTCCGGTAGAGTTTTGGACAAGTAAGGACATGCTTGCCTGAAGCCAAGATTAATTTTGAGTGTGAAACTGGCTGAAACACACGCAGATGTGAAAAACATAATTATGTTAAATTTTTTCAGCAAAGGTTTATATTGGTAATAAATGCGAATGAAACTTTTTCGCGTTAGTTTAGAAAAATAATCTCATTGCTGAAGCTAGCTGAGACGTAAACGTATTCTTGGAACGTACCGCCTTACAGTTAATTATGTTGGATTCGCGTGCAGAAGTATTGGGTTACTTGAGTGGAGCGCCTGGAAGAACTTCAAAAAAGAAATTTCCAACTTGGGTGAAGCATTATCTCAGTAAAACAAACGAAATAAACATTGTAAAGTTATAGAAGCTTATTATGGTGCCACCATCTCTAGTCGTCTTAACAAAGTTGCTGAAATCTAAACAAGTCGGGAACGACTGCTTAAAAGTATGAAGAAAACGAGCACTGGGCAAAACAATTGTAACTCCGTGATGAGGTTTTCAGTTGGTGTCCGTTACACAATTATTTTATGTGGTGACAGTCAAAGGTTGTATAATGGTATTGGTAAGTTGAGAAAGTTCTGAAAGGGCTGTACGGTTCTGCAACAGACACTCATGTGTTGTGATTTGCGACTATCATCTACGCCCCGACGAACACACAGCTTGCGCTTCACATGTCACTAAGATGCATAGATTTGGGGCTACTCCTTTGTGTATCCTGCCAAACTTCACCCAACTCTTCTCCATTTAACTGTTTTGTTTATTTTGCAGAACCAGCCCAGGTCAAGAGTGTCGCCGTCTCTCCATCCACGAATCAGTTAAATTTCACGTTCCTGCGACCTCAAGGTCGATCGTCGTCTTTCTTTCTCCGGCTCTACCACGAGACAATGTCGAGCGATGTCGGAAGCATCACTGTCAACGCAACAGAAGGCCAAAACGAATACTCTGCTGTATTTAACACCGATCCGATAGGACAGTACGTGCTGGCCGCCTTAAGTAACAAGCTGCTTTCACCTCAAATGTGGTGCCTGATATTTTTTAGCAAAGTCAAGTGAATTTAAGTGAGCAAAGCACGTTTATTTGAACGTAATGCGACCTGTGCGCAAAACCATTAATAAAGACGAAAGAGGAGATTTCACAAAAGGGTGAAAAGATAAATTGTCCGATGAAACTGAGCAATGACGGCTCTTTTTAAACGGTGCAATAGGTGCATGCAATCGTTCTTGTCACGTAACTGCTTGCAATATTTTCTGTTGGTCAGAAAGGCTATTGTATCAGCACGTACAACCTTTGCGCCCCATTCTCTATTTCTAAACTTTGAAAACATGGAAAAGGGTTGATCAAACAAGTTGCCACAAAAACATATAAATCGAAACGGGAATTTTTGGTTTGTAGCTTTAGCACAATATATTTGGATGTGCGTAAACGCGTTACGCAAGCATGCGTATTTGTATCTTCGTGTACCTGCGACGATACATTTCCGCGTGTGTTTGATTTTTATTGCAGGTTTCAGTTCCCCAAAAGTTTAGTTGTAGTTGTTGAATCTCAAGCAGTCTATGATTTTCCAAAAACCTTGCACTCAGGGGTGGATAGTAGAATTTAGAGACCCAAGGCAAACGGTCAGAAAAGGGCCCAAAAAAGGTTGTTGAGGGCCACTTCGGCACATGTCCACATAATTTTTGCCTCATTTTGAAAAACACATGACTTGCTTCAGAGCTTATTAAATGTATCTCTAAAGTGTTTCAACAGCTTTTTAACAAAACAATGCAAAACTACAGTAAGTACGAAACTCTCAAAGGGAGCCCGAGGCGACCGCCTTATTCACCTCCCCTCATGTCCACACCTGCTTGTACCTTCCGAAAAATATTTCATTGCCAGGAGATAATCAACAAACCATTGCGAAAAGGCTCACTTCTATGCGCCAGATAAAAAAACAGATCATTTTTTCAGGTTTGTGCTGTACATTGACACAATCAGTGGTCCAGCCGTCTCGAGCAGGGCGAGATTCGATTTCACCATAACAGCTCCTGCGATTCCCACTGGACTCCAGGTCGCATCAGTCAACGCGACGTCCATCACTTACGTGTGGAACGAAATGACTGGAGTTAAAGTAATTTACTCTCATTTGTTATTTTTATCGCAATCATTTCACGTTGCGAGCTTGAGATGTCACTTATTATCAGTTAGCAAAAAAGCAACAAATCAATCAAATCTACATTTCTATTTATTCTAGTTGTACTAGCGATGGAAGCAACAGCTTTTATTCTTCAGGGTTTCGTAGCAAACTTCTCCGGACCTGGAATCCAGCAGATCGTCTACACCACTGCCAACAACATCACCGTGTCAAACCTCACACCTGGCCAGACTTACCAACTCAGCATTGCCTCATACGGGGAAAATCGTAACTTCCGAAGTCGCTTCTCGGAGCCTGTTCCTGAAACCACTTGTAGGTTTTTAATCTCACATTTGACACATAAGTGACTTTGGCACATAAAATCTCACATGTGACACATACTGTACGTTCGCTGCAAGGGACTGTGAGTTTGTCTTTGTTGGATTGTAACCAGCTGTAAACAATTGCTGTTGTTATTCGCTGCACGCTTCTCATGTCTGACTACGACCTTTAAAATCGGCAAGGATATATCGGCACAGACGTGCATAGACAGAATTAAATGAATGAGTAAAGAAACCCCGGGATTGACATTTTCCTGAAATGTACTGTGTCTGGTCTCATTGGTAGGTTATTGTCACATCATCATAGAAACATTTTATTGATCCGGGCACACGCCAGGACTGAGCTACAGATAGTGTATTCAGAATAAAGTTATTTTCGTGAAGTATTAACGATTGCAACTGTAGTAATAATTGTTGATATAATTTACAACTTATAAAATGAAACAGATGATTGAAATCTGAATTCCCAGTGAATATCGCTATTATGTTGTCATTGTTGATATTTAATTCTCTACTATGTAAAACAGACGGTAAAACACTGAACAAAAACATTAACCTAGGAACACATTTCAGTGGACTGACTGATGAACTGAGCGGTGAAACACGTTACAGTCGTAAATACAATACACAACAAGAATATGTCCTGTTAAGATGTCAACAATGCAAGTTCGAAATATCAACTATATCCAGCACAACCATTGGCTTGCACCCAAAATTAAAAGGGCAACCTGGAAATGAAATAAGATTGAAAGAAAAATGGATGTGTCTTAAATGAAATGTATTCATGGGCCTTTGTAAAAACAGTTGCCATAGTTCATTTTTTCCAAAATTAACTTCGCTATTGTTGGTTTTTGTTACACAATCAATCAGGAGCTTTTAATAGGTGACAGTGAAACTTGAAACACGCTAAAAATAAACAACCCAAACTCTTGCAATCTCATAACAACACCAGGGCATCGCGATGTCCCATTTGGGAATATCTGGCCTAAAGATAGGGCGAACTTAAACACGCAAGTCAAAAATAAGAACAAAAATATTTTTCAAGATATTGCTTAACAATAGGAGAGATTTTAGAAATAAGGACGGTATGGCAGCCCTGTCTATAACTACAATAAGTGCTTGATTGCTACTGGTGCAGAGCAGTCAACTTCTTCATTTAGGAAATTCACAGCAGTGCTAAAGCGACGGCTGTGAGCCTGCTGGGCAACTTCGATTGGTCGCGCGGTTGGTGAATCTGCAACATATGAAGCTCCGAATGTGTCCAGTTACTAAGCAACCCAATGTTATCGAAATGAAACAGAGTTTTAAAAACTTACGTCCGGGTTAAGCGACATTGGGACGGTATTTTTTGCTTAGATATTACACGCAAGAAGTTTTATTTCCAGTGAGATAAACGCATTCACACTGCTCAAATTCAAACTCAGTAAAACATGCTTTGTATTGATATTTTCGACCCTTTCCACTATGCACGAAAGTGTTTATTTAGAGACTTTGGAAAAAGTCACCTCAATGCGCCTTTGCGCGCTGAGAATCGTCGATCAAAAAAGTAACTGAAAATTCAGGAGGGCTTGAACCTCTTGTGAATCCACCTACGGTCCTGTTCTTTTAAAATAAGAACCACTTGCTTTGCCTCAAGTGCTTCAAAATTCCTTAGGTTCAATTCTCGCTTGCGATAAGCCATCGACTACTTGCGCCCTCAAAACGCCATAATTTCGAATGGCTAATATAATTGTTTCCTTTCACTCGGTGGAAGCTGTGCAGCTCGTGTCCTGTTCACTTTGGCGTGTGCTTGTAGTTTGAAATTGACAACCGTCAATCTGTTTGCAGCGGCGGGCGTCCAAGAAAGGTTAACAGTTCAAGTTGTACCTGCCAGTGCCAGCAGCGCTCGAGTGGCTGTCAGCGGAGGAGCTGGAGCGGACACTTTTCACATGAACCTGACAGTTTTGGGCCGGTATGGTTTTGGATCTTTTCACTGACTGCTGGATAGTTGGCTGTGGGGCTAACGCCTTGTTTCAACTGCATGCTGAAAACCGATATTGGTTGCCCCTACGTTTTAATTCGAAGTCGCAAAAGCAAATCACATGCAGCCATAGGCCTATCCAGGGGGGGCCAAAGGGGCCACGCCCGGCGAAATTTTCAGAAAATATAGTCTTTTTGTGCTTTGAGAGGCGTGTTTCCGAACAAATTAGTATTATTCGCCTAAAATCAAACAATTTGCCCCCCCATTTTTGGACTAGCTACGCCACTGCTTGCAGACGCTGAAAGCTCAGAGCTTTCGATCACAGTATGTTTTCAAAGCGTTGCCAAATTATATCGTAGTTATAAAGACCAGTTACTCATCAGCACCGTGTGCTGAGAGTTTTCGCACAGGTGTAGCGGGTGACAAATAACTTTCAGTTGATGCAGCGCCGCTTTGCCTTAGATTAAAAAAATTGGCGAACATTATTTTTCAGGCTTCTGGCTCTACAGTCATTTCCAGCTGTCCCCGGGCGCAACTTATTCGCTTTTCTTCTGCAAGGTCTGAAGGGCGGTTACACATACCAGATTAACATGTGGTCACGGACAGGAAGCCAGAATAGCCCAACTTCAACAGCGTCTTTCACCCTTCGTAAGTTGTGAGAAATGTTCAGATAGAGTTACAAAAGCAGAAAATTGAATTGGTGGTCTGCTTTAAGTTCAGCAAAATACCTGGTGTAAGTTTGTAGTGTTCAGTGTCACTTTTCTTTTAGCATGCAGCTTATCCTCGAACAACCTGTGCTACCGAAATCTCGCATAAACAACTTTGATACTATCAAATTTCGTCCATCGCTTTATGGTGTAGATCGAGTGTCTGAGAATCACTTGTTTTAAAATCAAAGCTGTTTAAACAGCAAGCGGTTGCAGGATGGAACAATATAGAAATGCGTGTCGATAGAATGCCCCTTAACACTATAAATTAATCCTGTGTAAATATTTGGCGTGTAACACATTCCAAATTTTGCCACTTTCAATGAGCCCTGGCAGACAGCAATGCGAAAACGACCGCTTTCAGATTTTCAGATGCTAAATGTGGAATTTAACCAGTGCCACCACGCAACGCAATTGAAAAGCATCAGAAAGCAACGTGCTTTTAAGTCTCATCTCGCGCTGAAATGCGAGATGTGCACTTTACGATGAAAACCTAGTCGTAAGTTTTGCACTTTACGATGAAAACCTAGTCGTAATTTTTAGTGATTACTGTTGCTGCTATTTTAACACTGCACGCCATCCACAACTTTTGATAAAAGCCAACATTTTGGCAGCGCAGAATATTCTCGCCTAATATGAAACACGACTATGATAAATGTTATATTTAAGTAACATTGTTTGATCTGGTTGGCCGGTACATATTCGGTAAAGTATTAGTAAAGTTGAGAGAGGCCAGTAACCAGGAAAGGAGCAACTGGGAAATTCCCCAACCCGAAATTTTCAACAACATTTTGAAAGCTTGAAAAGGATTTTAGTTGTTAGGTAAAACAACAAGTCGCAATCATTTTTCATGCCCCCGAAAAATCCACTGGTTGCGGCCCTGAGTTGAGATGTGTTCAAACTTGGTGTGATATTAGTATTGTTTAAAACAATTGCTTTTAGCTTTTGCGAAATTATAAAGCAAGCTTGACTATTTCAACTGTTCACATTTTAGCGCCGCCTCTGGCTCCGGCGGATGTCACTGGAACTAGAATTGGACCAACAGGTGTTCAGCTGCGGTGGAGCCCAGTTGCAGCTGCGGAACTGTGAGTATTACGTAGTTTTTGCGATTTTCAAGAAGCATAGGCCACAGAAACAAGGAACGCGGAACGGGAGGGCTTAAGTCATCATCACCACCATCACAAATTACGCAAAGTCCAACAAATTTCGAAAGATACTAAACGAATGTCGTTTCCAACAAAAACTTAGCCACAGTTCGCGTCAGAATTCGAGGCAGTGACAAAATTTTCAGGGCAAACATTTCCTCCTTGAACTTGAAGCGTGCCTTTTCCTATGCTATTGTAAAGAGGCAGGAAAATTATGACTTTGAATGAGCGTGGTCGTCGGCTCATTCAACAGAATACGTTGAAACATGGCCTGCGCCTTCTTTCCGCGTGCTTTTTTGCTTGCTTATCGCTTGGGCTGCTTAGCGATAACTTCGTTCAAAGATGCGCGGTTTCATTTTTCTGATTGTGTTAGCGAGAGTGCCATGTTTTTCCAGACCTGCATTAAAACACTACTTCATTTGAAATGACAGTAAATCCGCCGTTCGCGTGTAGTTCCGTTTTCATTTGTATTTGTTCACCAACCGCATTCATGTTGAAGTTTACATAATGCGCAATCTCTTCACCCCTCTTGTTTGTGCAAAGTTTCATTTCTATTCCTAGTTACAGGTTTGTATGATGCTGTTTTCATCCATCAGCTACAACTACACCATTTTCTCGGCCCACACCGGACAAACGCAGACCGGGCGGACGTTGCAAAGCGCCATCAATGTGACGTCATTGGAGTCCGGTGGAGACTACTACGTGTTTCTCTATTCCGTCAGTAACCGCGTGTTCAGTGCACAGCCAGCTATAGTGCGCATTACCAGACGTAAGTCGTTTTTGTTGTTGTCCAGTTTACAGTGGTGTGTATGGTGCAAATCGCGTTTGGTAACTAGTATAGATCTATTTCCTGGTTGCGTTCATAATCGTGTTCGTTACGTGCTTCTCTGCGTGTTTCAAACAAATGCAGCAATGGGTTGGATTGTTATCACGAAATATTAAATAACAAGCAGTTGGTTTTTGAAAAGCCGGTGGCATTTGAGAAAGTAAAGCCATGCGTGTGATGCCGTGGTTGTTTGCTAACGTCCACATATTTATAACATCATTTTGTTTAACACTTAATCTTGCTTTAGTTGAGAGCAGCTAAACTAATTGACCTAGTTTTGGTAAACTTTAGCTACTTACTCGTAGATTTTTTCTTGTACTCCCTGAGTGAAAGTAGTAGTTCAAACATCACTTTATGTTTGCAGGTGGTATCACTCAATCTGCAATTGGAGTCATTCCAGACAGTCCAACTTCTGCTGTGCTATTATTTACATCAAAGCAACTGGGAAACGGACAATATACAGTGTCAGTCACTGACGCGAAATCGTCTGAGTAAGTTATTTTTTGTTTGTCTTTGTTGCGTTTTGCAGAGCAGACATTCATGACAATGACTTTTTGTTGTTTTACAGGGACATGTTATCAGTTAATGTCCCGGCAACCCCAGGAAACAGCTTCTACAGGGTCACCTTGTCCGGCTTGCAACCAGCTAAAGATTACTTGGTAACAGTAACATCCCGGACAGGCGAAACAGTTTCCGAAAACCTGACATCAACCTTCACCCTACGTATGTCAAAAGTGTCTCTTTTGAAAATAATATAATGTTATTTTTATTCCTGTTGAACTTCCAAGGGCGTACGCAAGGGGTGTTTTAGGGTTAAACCCCATTTGAGTTTGATATTTAAAAAAACGTTATTATAAGGGGGGCGTATAGGGCTTGATTTTTTACAAAAATAAGAGGAGTGCGTGTAGAAGAATATGCCTCTTATGTCAACAAACGTCGCTTGAAAACATAAATATGACGTCAAATTGTGACGTCACAAACAGCGTACACCAAGTACAAATGACACCATATGCCACTGAATGAATCCTCCCCATGAAAATTTTTTTCGTGCGCCACTGTGCACTTATGTAGCGTTTGCACCAGCCCCTTTTGTGATTCTGTGTTGCTTTTGTTTTTGTGAGTCTCTACAGCTGTTTCCTGTGACAAAATGTCTTCTAAAATGATATTGGGAAATATATAGAGCAAATAAGAAACCAGTTTGAGTACATCTGTGTGAGATCAAAATTCTCAATTGCACAAAAATCGTCTCATGAAAATTTACCCAGGTTGCAGGAAGTAGTAAAGACACATAGTGAATTATGAATTGGACTCGCAGTGTTTTTTACAGACCAATGAATAAGATTGTTCTACAGGTGCTTCAGCAGGTTTGGTTGTTGGGTTAGAGCACAATACGGACAAAATCACCACCCATTCTCAGTTGGGGGGCACCAACCGCAAAGGGAACGGGCGCACCCCACTGGCGTCAACCCTGCTGTTTTCAAAAAACAAAAATTTTACTTCAGTTGCTGCAAACCAAGAAACACGAATCTCAACTACAATACTTCAAGCTGGATAGCCGTAAAACTTACGTTCCAGTTCATGTATAACCGGTTGCTAGGAAACCAAAACTCAGAGTGCATCTAAAAATAGTGCTGATTCAAGCGATAGTGTTATCCTATGTAAACTAAGAAATTGACTTGGGTCCTTTTCCGCGCTTGGAGACATGAATGCTTAACACTGGAATGTATTCTAAAAAATCAGAGCAAGCAACCTACTTTTGACTGTTTACAGCTATCCGTTAAAGTTCGATTAAGAATGCAAATGATTTTCAAAATTTTGTTTAGTTACGAATGCTTCTGGATTGTCTTTACAGCAGTACATATCATTTCTTTCAACATGGCAATACTCTTTCGGATTTTTGCGGCTGATCGCGTGCCTTTCTTTCGTTTATTTTGCTTTTTATTTTCTCTGGTTGCATTTAAAAACATGTGTAACGGTATGTCAGCAATGAATTTGCAGTTTGCAAAACTATCACATCGGTTACCATGGCAATGTTTCAACAGCACCTCCTCCGTCGCCGTCTTCTGTTTTGGTGGAAAGTCTCGCTGTGGGCCATATTAAAGTCACATGGACGCCTGTGCCCCAAGCGGATTTGTAAGTCTTGTTGACCCTTGAAAAACAGGTGGTTTTCTTCGACTGCACGCACTTGGCAGTGAGACCGTCGTTTTCGCGTTCAGGTACAACGTCACGCTGATACCAGAACACAATGTGAGCAGCGCGCGAGTTTTTGTGAACTCGACGTCGTCCGTCAACGTATACAATGTCGAGATGGGCGCGACATACACCGTTAACGTCTACACGGTCAGCAATGGAAAATCGAGCTTCACGCCCTCATCCTATCGTTTTACTCTGCGTAAGCTTTTTTGTCTTTTTGTGCAGCGCTTCGCATCACCTCCTTAGATGGGCCTGAATGAATATGTTCAACAATGTGGAAGTGTCACTGAAAATTAAATGAAAAAAAAAACAAAAATTGCAATCTGGATCTCATGCTTGCAAGACATGAAGTTTCGTAAACCACTTTGCTGAAATAATTTGATTGGTTAGCTCGTCCACTACTGTACTACCTGCATTGCATAAACTTCAACAGGTTAATGTGTTTGTCAGAAAGCATCTGTGTTTTGAATGTTGTTCCAACTGAAAAATGCTTACTAAAGCAAAATATGTTTTTCTATTAAGTCGTAATACAGAATGTTGTGTTTTACCTACTGATACAGTCAAGCGAGTCATCAAGCGAACATCGTATAATTCCCAAAATCTTTAAGAATACCCATCCGGGCGTTTTGACGCAACATTTGTAGAAAAACCATACGCAAAAAAAGCAAACCGCATGTTTTTCCGAAACTGCGCTACTTTATTATGACTTGACTGCACACCCTGTGAGAAATTTTCGGCTAACGTCAGTTGGGCTGAGAGTCTGTCAGTGCCTCTTATCAAGATTTAGGTATATTTCGCACAACAGTATACCTACACGCCCAATAAATTTGACCAGGACTCAGCTGTACTGCGCCACCACGTGATAGTTGATGTTGCATCAATGATGCACCGAACTTACTGGTGCTTCTGCAAGCACTAGCCAGCACAGAACGTTTTTCTTTCAATCACCACTCCATGATTTATTTGCAAACCCTTCCGCCTTTCACGCCAAGTTAAAAAGCGCGGCTGCTGCGCAATCATTTCTTTTTTACCCTCAATTGCTGCATGTCTTTAATGCGGGTGTCTACTGCTCTAGTGATGTCTCTATGTCTCTTCGGCTGCATAAACAACACAAGCGATTTACAAAGCTTCTTAAATCTGAAATCTATCTGTTTACCGTTTTTTCCATTTACCATTATTGTGACCAATTTCAGCCTGCGCCGTCAACACCGAAATAAGAGCTGCTCAGTCAATGCAAAGTATAGACCTCGAGTTCGTTCCACGCGGAACGTACGCTCATATTTATGACGTACAACTGACGTACCCCTCTCAACAAAGCAACGTCATACAGAGTGCACGGTTGAACACCTCTGACACAGGCCTGGTAAGGGAACCATCCATTATTGTTATTGAGGAANCTTGAGATAACTGATGGCGTTTTGTCAAATATACAATTATTGGTAAAATAAGATAAAAAAGTGGATTTGTAAAAATGACAATGTACTCATTTCGGGCAGCAGGTCTATTGGTGCAGAACTGCAGGCAGTTCTGTTGCTAACAGCTATCAGCATAGGTTCTTCATTTCGTCGCCTACTGTGGGACAATGTCCCTGTTCATGCGAACCGACTTTCCTGATAACTTTGCTGGTTGGAGCAATCAACGCAGTGCTCTGTCTAAAACTGTTAAAACGCATTGACACGTTCAGTGTTGGCCGCAGCCAGAACGTAAACCCGCACTTCTGCTCCATATCATTGGTATGTATTTTGTTTTCATCAGATCCGGTTTAACAGCTCTGCCATCCGTCCGGGCACTTCTTACGACGTCATCATTACTCGACGGTGCAAAGTGAATAGCGCCACCGCAAGGACCAGCGTAAAAACATGTTGGTTTGCTTGTTTCGTAAATATTAGATTTTGCTGAAGTTTAACTTGCTATTTCCAAATTTTTGCCAAAATATGTTCTGCGTGCTACCGTTGACGCGCACAACGTTTTTTAACAATAATTTTTAGACATTTCTGAGTGGTTTATTTTATAAATACTGAAAACACTGAAAAGTTTTGTTTGGTAAACCTTCACGTGTACGCAACAATGTCCTCCCCAATAGTTTACGTTGCTTTTGCTGAAACGAGAAAGTCTTTTGTTTTGGATTATTGTTATGTTCAAATGGCACATGAGCGTTTGTTTGCAGGCTTAGCAACGCGTGCTTTATCGCATGCGCTTTTGGGGACTGCATCCTAACGAACAAGCACGGATTTTTTAAAGTCAAGCTAGAAATTTGCAAAAACCCTCCAGTAACTCGACTAGGGACAGATAGATATCAGTTTTTCAATCGGTGCGATTGCCCGTGCAACCGAAGCACATCGGAGGATTGTGAGAGATTAACCTGTATGAACGACCGTTTCCAGCGTTAGTCACATGATAAGCTATGCCTTATTATGTAGGCTTCATGTCTTGCACGTGCTGCCAAAATTACAAACGTTTCATTCCGTTTAAAGCTTCAATTCCCACTCCTCCACCTGTACGTTTGTTCAACACCGAAAACACCAGAACTACCGCGATTACTGCCTCCCTGACCGGAGCAACAAGTAATCTTCAGGTGTGTGGGTTGTTCAGCGAATGATTGATTCATGTATTTTTTACTCGGAGTGATCAAATCTACCGTTCCCTGGACGCGTAACAAGACAGTAGATGGGAAATACCGTTCACAGATTGTTGCTTTTCCGCCGTATTTTTCATGTTTAAGTATATAGTTAGGCCACTTGGATAACCAACCTAGATCCTGTTCGCGCATAGCTTCACGTTGCAACATTCTGGTCGAAACGCTAAAACGTCTTTAGCACAATGTAACAAATACTGCAGCCATGGACGCCGGAAGGGGGTGGTAGTGGCAGGGGTGGGCCTTGTCCTTCCCTGGGTTTTGAAATTTGACTCTTTCCTATTATATTTTTAGCAAAAAAGTTGCTTTTTTACTTTCGAAAGGGGAAAGAGAAATTTCACCACTTTTGGCCCCAATGGAAAAACTCTTATTGATTACCCCTGGTAAAATCCATTATTCCCCCCCGGAAAAATCCTTTCGCCGCCAATGACCGCAGCTTGCCGTGTATACAGCAAAAGGTTTTTGGCATACTCGTCAATTTTCCTCTTCAATCCAGTCGCGCATTTAAAAGATTTCCGCGATGGAGTTGCTGATTAATACTCTGTCATGATGATGATAACATCATGACCTTTTACTTTTCGTCTGCGTACAGGTCACGAACGTAGCCTCAGGAGTTCGACGAATAATTGAGAATGTTGGCAACGCTCACATTATCGACGGTCTGTCACCTGACTCCTCTTATGTGGTCACAATGACCCACGTAGTTCGAGGAGTGTCAAGTCCGGAATCCAGCCCTGTTACTTTCCGTACAACGAATTCCAGGCCCGCTACCCCCACCGGTAAGGTGTTGCAACATTGTGGTTAAAGGTTGCGTTTGTAATCTTGAGTTCTGCGGTTCCTCAGCAAAACGTGAGAAAATTATCGCTGAAAAGAAAAACATTGATACGTATCGATGAAACCGCCAAAGGTTATGCAACTGAGACTCACCTACACGAGAGGACGCTGATAAATGGTAAAAACAGGATTGGGTAACGATTTTTTGCTGTTCGTTAACGCCGTTTTGCATTAGATGAAAGGGAAGGTATTCTCATTCAGAAAAAAACTGCTTAAAACATAAGTTTAGTCGCTGCTCGTTTGCTGTGCAAGATACTGTTCTAATAAAGATACTCTTCCAACGGAGTTCCGCAAAGTTTGATGCGTGGTGTTTCTCATGCTGAAAACAGTTTTGATATTTTTGCTGAAGCTGTTGTCTAATCCACATGATGTTACCAACACATATGCCACTGTCGGTACATTCCTAAAGACTGTATGCCGTTCACACACGCCATTGCATTAACTGTCTTGTGCGATCTGGAAAGCATTTAGTCCAGTTGTTCCCAAACTTTTTTAAGCGCGATCCAAATCTGAGTTTAATGAACATCTCACGACCCAAGCCTAAAACATCGAAAAATTTATTTTACAGCCATGATACTCCACTAAACTATTCAGCTCAAATACTTCCTTAATAAGACGAAGCCAAACGAAATGCGTATGTTGCAATAATTCAGTCTATGACGTAATTGAAAGAACTTGAAAAATGAAAAGAAAAAGTTCGTTTTGACATATTTGAATCACCTTGGCGTGACCCTTTTTTCAACTCTTCGCGACCCATGTTTGTGTCGCGACCCATTGAGATATCTGTGCAGTGTTTGGAATGGGTTCAAAAGATTGGCTTACAAAACGTTAATTTTTCGTTTGCCTAAAATTTTTGTGGCAGTTTGCACAAGGTTTAATTTCAACCAGGTAGTCTTTTTTCTGGTGATTACTTTTACTAGGCTTAGTTAGTAAACCTTCGCATTCCTATTCAAGTAAGGCAATATTTTCCACCAGCAGCGTTCAAACTCAAAGCAATTTTTGCCACTACTATATATAAAGTGGACGGCTGGTGTTGCATTCTTGTAACTTAAATCTTCTTACCTGTTATCTTTGCTCTTTGTGGGTTTTGCTTAATTCTATTTTATACTTCATGCACTTAGCAAAGCTGAAGACTACTGCTTAGTAGGTACTCGGTAAACATCACGTCTGATTGGTTGAACAAAACACAATGGTCAATGTTACGTAGAAAGACAAACACGCAAAATGACAACACTAAACGAAATGAGTAGATATATGAACATGAACATTTGTAAAGTAAAGCAGCGTAAAATGTACAAAATGCGAAGTGTTTGCGAAATCACTAAAAAGCAACGTAAAATGTGCAATATAGAGCAATTGAGCAGCGTAAAAAATCAGTATTCTGAAAATCTTTACAAAAACGCAAACACTTGTGCAATGGCCAGTTCAAGAAGCTCATGGAGCGATAAAGTTTTGCTGCTGTGTCAAGACACTACAACAGAAAACTGAGAAATATGCGCATTTATGATTAATAGATGACTAATAGTTTACTTTCCTAAATTAATGTACAACATTTCTAGAACAATATGTTTATGAACTGTTTACGTGATGTTGTACAAGGACGCATTCCCAGTTGAAAACATGACCACCTTTCATTGAGTGTTCCTAATTGAAACTGCTGTGGCCACTTTGGCCTGCGTCTTTGGAATTACTCAAAAATTCAAACAGACACCACTGTGAAGAATCATGCGTGACAAGAAACTCGAACCAAGCGTTGGAAGCGCTTTGAGTCACGTGATAGCAACAAAACAAGGGATTGGTTGAACACCTTTTCTAGAATCGTTAGAAGATGATGGTTATCGAAAAAAGAAAGAACGTTTATCTCTTTTATTCACATTTTTGCTATTTACAGCCGAAGTTCGTCCTCCATCACCGACTGGGCTGAGAGTTCTGCAACCATCTGCCGGACACCTGCAAATCACATGGACTCCTGTCCCTGGAGCCGATTAGTAAGTTTGCTGTTGAAAGTCATGAAATAAAAGCTGTTAAATTCCCTCCACACAGTCTTTGCCATCAATTTTCTTTTTACTTTCTGACTTTTGTGGGATGACAGTTAGGTCATTGCATTGCAAGTCGGCAGTCGCTGCTCAGAACTGATTACGGTTGTTTTTGTCCCAACAACGCCCCATCATCCGAGGGCAACTCTTGTTAACTCTTAACAATCTTTTTTATGAAACGCTCAGAAAAAGAACCGTTTTGTGCCAACGCAAGTCGTAGGAGTGCGCTGAATGAAATAGCTTGAAAAATGCTTCATTCTATACTTCTACCTGCACAGTATTCTTCTTAGAATGGTGTTGTTCAGGCGCGCAACCAGCTGATATTTTCGGGGAGGCAAACATGATAGCATCTTGTTGTTTTACCTAACGAATAAAAAGTTTTGGCGCTTTCAAAATGTTTTTGAAAATTCAGGAGGGAAATTGGCGGGCTACCCTACCTGGTTGCGGACCTGGTGTTGTTCAAGCCTTCATGCCGCAGTTTTTCAATAGAAGTGTGTTACAAGCTTCCCGTGTGGAATTGGCCGTGTTACAGGCTTGGTAAATAAGTTGTCACTTGGTGAGTTTTACATGAGATTTTCTATACAGTTACAATGTTACTGTTGTGCCGAGTCACGACACCAGTAATGGGAAGAGTTATAGGAACACGTCATCCGTCGTCAATATATATAACATTGAAATGGGCGCCACCTACGAGATCAGCGCATACACCGTCCGCAATGGAGTGCAAAGTATCAATCCGGCTACATCACGAATGGATCTTCGTGAGTGTTCACGTCTTTCTTTTGGGTTTGCATGAGGATTTCCACATTACTGTTTTGCTTCATGCGGGCAGTTTCACGTTTGCACATCATGACGTTCACGGATTACGTCTTTTTTATAGGCAATGCGCAACGTTTTCTGATTATGACGTTTCTAGAACTGGCGCTCAAAGAGCGTCACCACCAGATTTGGCAATTAGAAATCTCTTAATGGCATTTATACCCTGAGACTGAAGATTTTCGGCTATTCAGCAGCCTCCTGCCGTTTAAATGATGCACAAATCATAAAGCAACAAAATCACGTTAGTTGTCCAATCGGATCAAAAACAACTCAGCATACAAATTCACAGCACCGTTTTTCGTGTTCCATGACATCATCTTGTCACTGCTGTGAGAAGACTTACGGCATTATTTACGTCACCGAATTTTGCACATGGGGCGAGCGACAATGAAATAAATTTATGCCTAAAGCAATAAAATAAATTACGACTTTTTAATAAGCCATCTTCTAATCTTTGTCCAATCCGCCATTTTATTTTGTGTATTCCATTAAAAAACCTGCTGTGTTTTGTGAACGTTTAGTCAGATTTATGTCGGTTTCCTTTCATCCGAGTTTGCAATTTTGCATATAGCTCATATCTTTGTTTGTCTTGCAAGCCCACGTAAAGTAGCCCTGCTGGTTAAGTGACTAAACGTTCACAAATGCGTTTAGTTCTGTTTGCTCCTGATGTTGAGATTTGCTTGAGCGTTTCCCACCTGCAATAATACAAGTTAGGGAAGTCAACTTAAGTAACTGAGCTCATCACTGCAGATACGTTTTGCAATAAGATTCAACAATGTCGTATAGTCTGCTTCCTCAGACATCAAGACCGCTTGTTGACGTATATGCAGATAGAGAGGTTTTTATCGTTTCATCGTTCGTGGTCACATTGCTGTGCGACTGTATCAGCTTTTCGTTTATTTTTCTTCTTAAGTTCCCAAGAATATTTGGTTTATTTGTTTCAGCGTGTCCACTCAACGTCAGAACTAACATCGTCGCGGGAATGCAATCTATCAGGCTCGTATTCACGCCTACGGACGCCACGTCACACATTTATGACGTCCGACTGACGCAAGTAGACCAGGCAGATACCATCATCCAGGAAAAACGCGCCAACCTTTCGGAATCGCGAACTGTAAGTTTTCCTTAATGAGACAAACTCATCGCAACTTGTGTTTCTCTTATTTTTGCTTGCTGGTTAACTTGGGACTCGGGGACTCAGGCCAACTTCAGGCCAGGCCAACTTCATTATACGTCATATATGCGAGCGCCCAATCGTGAAAGACCACGTTAGACGAAGACCACACCGAGTTGTTGGCTAGGTAACAAGTCTGGAATTATCGTTGGTGGTGATGCAAAACACACGTGACACTGATGATGTGGAATCAATTGATTAATACAAATGGCATACACGGGCATATTTTTTGTGCAATCATAAAATTTGTCAATCTGCTATTTTGAGTGGATTAATCAATTTTGAGCTAAATTTTGATCTTTTTTGTCCACGGCAACTGTTTTACTGACTTTGTATGCAACAAATATTTATTGCCGTGCATAGCATTACGCGAGCACAATACTGCGTTGCAGGTGATCTTCGACGGTTTGTTACCAAGCAGTGCTTACAACCTTATTGTCATCCGAAAGTGCCTTGTTACATCAACCACTTCACGGTCACGTGTGGTCACAGGTAAAAACACGTTTTTTGTTTGCGCACTTTTCTGAATTTTCAACTCAAACATGTATTTTTCTGGTTGAACTGACGTACGTATCGCTTTAAGCTGCCGTCAGCACATTTTGCGTTTGACCTTTAATGTATGGAAGCGTGCGCAACCGACGTAATTGTGCGTAACCGACGTAAGCGTGAGCAACCTTCGTAAGCGTGCGTAACCGATGTAACTGTGCGTAACAGACGTAAGTGTGCGTAACAGACGTAAGCGTGCGTAACCGACTTACGCTTGCGTAACCGACGTCTTACGGCATTTTCCGTTACAGCGGCTGTTCCCAATCCGCTACCAGCGCAGATTTATAACATTGAACCGACGCGGGCAACAGTTGCAAGTGCGACCGTACCCGGAGCGTCCATGACCCTACAGGTCAGCTGGTTGTCTTGCAGCCGAGAATTTTGCGTTTTTTGACTTGGAAAAGTGTGGTGTTGCGCGTTCTTCGTTTCACGTTTGTTTTGATTGCTTCTTTGCTTCGTTGAACGCGACGTTTTTGTTCATTACGTCGCACTCTAAGGCGACAAGGTGGTGACAACAGTGGAAACGGCGATTTTCATTTTTCTGTCATGTACCGTGTACTGATGTATTGCCGTTACTTTCACGTCATAATCAAACAGGCCAGACGTTCCCTTAGCGACACTGGAATGATTGAAAATAAACAATTACGGGTAGTTAATGACAACATTGCTACCATGGGAGTCCGCAGAAAATTTTACAGAATAATCTGCACGCAAGTTTCCTAATCTGCCTGTGCAGGCAAATGAGCGGACGCAAGCTCATCACTGCGTGACACCAGGACAGAGAACCTAGCTGTGCAGTGTGAGTCAGAGCGGCAAATAAACTGCCATGGCTAGAATGAAATCAGTTATCGGAATTGAGCTGCTGACTTCAGTTTTTTTCAGGAATTTTTGGTTCTTAGTCCCGATTTCTTTTTACGCTCGACAAAATCGGTCGATACTTAAATGGATAAATAAGGCCATTGCCAAGAAAAAGTAACAATTTCCTTATGACTTCTTCAAGCTCCAGAATCTCCCTATCTCTTGCATACGCTGGCAGTCGATGAATTGCACGCTTTTGCTTTACTGTGAGTTTTTTTCTGGTCGTTTCAGGTCAGGGATGTTGCGGCAGGAACAGTCCGTACTGTCAGCAACGTCGCCGGAACCTACGTCCTCGAGAACTTGAAGCCGGACACTTTGTACGAAGTCACTGTCACGTTTTTGGTTGGCAGGGTGTCGAGCGCGGCTTCGCTCCCGGCGAGCTTTCGCACTGAAAAATCGTCCGGTAACGAATGACAAATATTTCGATCTTGCGTAATAATCGTGAGTAATGAACCTGCGGAATGATAGGTCTCCGTTTCTTTGCTTGTTGCAAGAATCGTCATTCGTAGTTTATGTAAAGTGCGTCTAGCGGCAACGATGAGCGAAGGAAAAATATTTAGAAAGTGCCTTACAGATGAAATTGCTTATAATGCAATGCTTGCCTTTTTGAAGCTAATATACCTATGCAGTATGCAATGACATGAAGGTAGAGGTGGACTGCTACAAACGTAACAAAAACGCTTCCTGAGAAAAAGACATGCCGTGCTAGTCAAGGTGGCTGTGAGCTTTTGGTAGAAAAATTCACAAAAATTGTCAATGAAGTTGCCATACGTCTGACGCCACAACAGAAGAGCAGGAGAAAGCCGTCCCTTTTCGAACATACGGGGACGAATTTCTCACGCGTGCTTCTAACTACACCACAGCGTGCACACCAATCTGTATCACGCACGTTACGCCTATTTTTTTATGATTTGATTTTGGTGACGGCAATTGGCGGCAGGCCGAAGCCTGAAATTTTACTTCTTGCCAGGGCAGTTGAGGTGAACGCCCTTGCCCAAGGGGCGCTACGTCGATTCACTCCGTAAATCAAACACGCGTGTCTTTCTTCGCAGAGGTGGAAGAAGTCCGACCTTCTCCTCCCACAGGAGTCATTATTCAATCGCCGTCGGTGGGTTACGTGCGCATCAAGTGGACACCTGTACCTGGAGTCGATCGGTAAGTAGTGTGTGCTGTCGTTTTGAGCGTTCAGCGACTTTGCAAAGTGCCCAGCCTCGAACCTGACTGTATGGCTTGCTTAGTTTTTCTTAAATGTTTTAAGACATTAAGCAGAAAGTTGGCTTGTTTTGTTCATTTTCAGGAATTTAACTGTGTTTGATCTGTGCTCGTAGCTCGAACAATTAAAGCGCGCTTTTTATACGATCTTTGTTAATTTTTGATCAATGGGTTGTTGGTTTTCAGCTACAACGTGACGCTGACACCAGACCACGACAGAGCGAATGCACGGGTGTACACGAACACTTCATCGTTGGTCAACATTTACAACGTCGAAATGGGCGTCAATTACACTATAAGCGTATACTCAGTCAAGAATGGTCTGCTGAGTGCCGTTCCTGCTGTCGGTCGACTGGCCTTGCGTGAGTACTTGAATGATCAATGCGACCCTCAAGTATTTTGCAGAAGTAAACCAGTCACGTTATCCATTCTAAGCCTAAAAGCTTCTTCCCTGCATCGAAATCAGCTGCAGGTGGTGACGCGAAGCCTGTGAAAATTGTCTGTGAATGCATTTGATACGAACACGCATGACAGATGCAGTCGGTACGATTACCCCGTTGGAGGCAAAAGCAAATATTTCGGAAGCAATAGTACAAAGTCAGCGTCAAGCAAAACCAGGCTTAACCACTTAGCGGCTGTCGCTCACAGCTCACAATGTATTAACTTCCTGTGATGCGCAGCTCGTCATTTTTTCGCGGTTTTAGTAAATCAAATGGACTTTCATTGGAACCAGCGAACATAATAATGGCACTACACTCATCTGTTCATATAATAATCCATCTACATTCAATTTTTTTCCTGTTACAATTTTGTCGAGAAACCACATAAACCTGCAGATGTTGCGAAGTTATCAGATTTGAAAGGTTGTATTCTACTGCGGCAACTCCGATTTAAAAAGCATTTCTACCCCAAAAGCAGCGATTTGTTACAACAATTGGTAATGCCAAAAATGTTTCAAACAATATCTCAACCTTTTTCAGCTTGTCCAATAAACAGTGATATCAGACTCACGACTCGATACGGATCTATTGGAGTTGAGCTGTTACCGAGGGACTCCAGCCATCAAAAATATGACATCCAGCTCAAGCTGCCCAGTCACGACAATCTGATTGGAACTTTTCAACTGGACACAACGCGATCACGAAGTGTAAGACTGACTTCTTTGGTCTGATGTTTGTTTTCTGTTTACCCTTGACTTATCATGAACTCTATCAAGCTTGTAACTCTCTCTCTCTCTGCAAATCTCATAGCAACCAAGTGTTTTAAAGGATTAAGGAGATAAAACATTTTTATCCAGAAAGCAGTAAACTACTTTGTGCTTGAAGAAAATGGATGGAAATTTTGAAAAAGCTCAAATAATTTGGGTGAATTCCGCGGTGGAGAAAAAACAGCCGATAGAGAAGAAAATTGTAATAAATTTACCTCTGAAAATTATCTAACCCTTCAAAGGCAAGCAAAGAAAGTTTTATGGAGTTTTCTGTAGAACAAAGCAAAAAAATACTCTGACTTCTGTTTTTGATCCCATTAAAAAGTGAAAACATGAGACAACACAAATTTCACAAACAATTCTTGCATTCAATAAATAATTGTGTTAACAATACACGTTCTTCATGACGTTTAAGGTACTATTCGACAACAACGCGGTCCAACCAAGTCGCCAATACGAACTGACTATAATTCGCCGTTGCCCTGCTGCTACCAGCAGCTACANGAGGCTTGTACGAACAGGTAATCGTGTTCTGCGCCGGTTTTTCTTAAATTCTAAGTTTTTTTCCTAAATTACTGTGAGTTTGACCTCTTGCAATTTGCAACCACTGCAGCAACTTGATTTTTTGTCAAAAGCAATTGATTGCGTCATATAAACAACTTTTGTCGCTCGCAGCGGCGATTCCGGACCCTCAACCAGTGCAGATCGTCAGCATCCAAGGGACTAAAGCAACGGCTGTCACTTCTCCTCCGCCTGGCATATCCATTACCCTGCAGGTATAAATAACAGTTCAAAAATCGTTGCGAAAAGTGAAAGTTTGTATAAGTCGTGATATATGGCCAAAATAATTCGCAGAAGACCAGCTAAGAAAATTGAATTTTCAAGTACCCTGAAAACATTGGTCAGAATCACATCAGATATGAATTTCGGCGCGCGTGTGATGTATGCAATTGAAATACTGAAACAAAGGAAGCAATTGCGAAAAATTAATGCTTATTTTGACGGAGTTACTTCAAACTAAAACGAGAGAAAAATATAGTCGCACTATTGAAACCAATGTAGTTGGAAGGTTTGCACTGCGTGGTGTTTAGACGGATCTTTCGTGTTAAGTGCCAGTTCTTGGTGAAAGATGTTCGGCTAGCGCGTGGTTCCTTTTCTACGTGCATATTCAAACTTGTGGGTGACTTCACCTGATTGTGTGGGTTTCAGGTGAAGGACCTTGTCACAGGCCAGCAGAGGAGAATCGAAAATGTCGGAAATATTTACGACATTGGAAATCTGTTACCCGATCGCGCCTACGAAGTTACCAGTATTAATGTTTTTCGAGGTGTTTCAAGCTCTTCGTCGGGACCGGTTCGATTCCGCACTTTGCAACAAGGTAGGCGTGAGCAGTGGTATAACTCAAGGTTTGAGCCAGGGCGAAAGCTTAGCTGAAGCGGGCCGACTAGCCAACACGCAGAAACAAGTTGAGAAATAAAAGTGAATCCGGAAGTGGATGTCTGATCTATACTAGCTAAAAGCCGAAATCACCCCGAAACACGCAAAAAACAACAATCTACTGAAAACCAAAAGAATACTAAACATCAAAATATAATCTGAGTGGGGGCCCGGTGTCAAGCGAAATTTCTAACTTGCGAAATTTCTGACTTCACGCCATGTGCGCATGCACAGAGTGATATTTTGCATATCAAATACGCTGAGAAAACTGATGATCAGGGCTAGGGATTTAGTGTTTTGGTAAGTGTGTAGGGTTAGGGATAGCTTAGGGTTAGAAAAAGAAAAATAATTGAGGTCTAAAACTAAGTCCAATATTTTTCAGTGGTTATGCTTATTCCCGTACTGTAGTTTGTTGTGGGTGTCTGACATCTAACCAAAAAGTTTTAATTTACACAACACACATCAAAAAAGTAAACACCAAACTTTAATCATTTACCCTGAGAAGCAAAATAACTGACAAACAATAAATGGTCAGAAATTTCGCAGAGGTCAGAAATTTGGCTTGACACCGGTTTTTGTATTTAGCTTATCAGGAGGGAAGCTCGCCCCATGTCCCCCCTCAAGTAACGCCGCTGGGCGTGGGGTAAGCTATTCAAATAAGCAATTCAACATGATGGCCTGTCGCTATACAGTGAAGCTGAAGGGCGTCATTTGGTGCGAGCCATTACCATAAGAACATTTAGGTTAACCAGTTATTCAGTCAGGAGGCAGGCTACGTAGAGAGCAATCTGCGTTTCGTTCTAGGTCAATTTAACAAAACTTGGTATTTTTCTCGAAAGGCCACACGGAGAAACAGTAAAAACACTTACGAAAATCACTGTAATGAACACTACAAGAGTATAGCTGCATAGAAACAACGATCAGGCCCTATTTTCTGTTAAACTTTTGCAGATCGAGCTGCGACCTCTGTCATCAGATTTCTCAAAAGATTTCTTGTAAATAATGGTTTTTACGTGATGCATTTGCAGAGCTGACGTATAACTTATAGTTGATTCTTTGTTCAGTAATTAAACGAATGAGTAAAAGCAGCTGGGTTAGGTTACCGCACAAAATGCAAAAAACGAAAAACTCGTTTGTGACATTTTAGGTGAAAGTTTGCCAGCAGCAGACTTCATCAAAATACCATTCAGGCGCTTGAGTGCAGTTGCTGATAAACAATGTTCAGGAGTGCAAAAACGTCGTAGGTCTACTAAAATTGGGGCTTCAGAAAAAGGTACAGCATATTCGGAAACACTTCAATCCAACGTTGGGCACCGCAGTAAGCATTAAAATCACCCAGCGCATCTTCTAGTGTTCTAGTGCAACCCCAGACTAGAAATGTTCCTGCTCTATGATGACTGCCCACATCACTCAGTGGCAACCTGCCTTGCCACTTGCAACAAACTACTTGTTACGTAACAGTGATGTTGCAAATGGCAACAGGTCCAATGCCAAGCGGACAGGTGGTAGAGGCCACTGTGTTGTTGCGGTTGGATGTGTAATAAGCTTGTATTCCGGAGAGTGGCCATCGTCAACTGCTTGAGATCGTTCTCTCAAAAGAAATGGTTTACTATGTGAACACCAAGCCATTTTGTTAGCTCTAACCTCAAAGACTAGTGGCGGATTTGTTGCAGGAGGCTCAGCTATCAAGCCCACTTGACTATTGTAGACTGCATGTTTAAAAAAACTGCAACCAAAAAGGATTTTACCTCACCCACCGAAATTGTAGGATTACATTTCGCAGCATTACTCCAATGTTATTGTTGGCTTGTTTTTTTGGATTGAGCGCCTGTTACCTAAGAATCGTAAGTGAAATGTAATTTCGTAGTGCTTCCACCTCCCAGCAACTTGAACATTATATCGCCATCTGCGGGGCATTTGCGGCTCACATGGACGCCAGTGCAAGGGGCAGAATCGTAAGTACTATAAGATAAGCTGTGTTTGCACTGAGTCAGCTATTTATATTTTTTTCACGTAGAAAAAACGTTGCTTAGATATTTCTTATACAAAATGTTATTAAATTTAAAGTATATGTGTGCTTAAGGCAATATAATTAACACAAGTGCTTGATACAATACAATTAAAACAAAACTATGATACCGTATTTTGCACAAGGTATTGTCAAATTTGTCGGTAAACTATGTCATAAAATAATGAAATCAATTTTTTGCATACGCTATATGAGTATTTAAAAGCCACCTTAAAATGCTTTGTAAAGTGTCATCTGCTGTAAAAAGAGTTGAAAGGAACGTTGACAAAAATATTTTGTACTGAAGAAAATTTTCTGCAGAGTTAAAAAAACATTCAACATAACATAGTTCAAACCCTTACCTAGCTTTAAAGCACGCCTTTTGCAGTTACATCGTATCCATTACACCGGAACACAACCTGTCCAGAATCCTAGTGTACCGCAATACTTCTTCGGTGGCCAACATTTACAATTTGGAACTGGGCGTCAACTATGTGGTCAGTGTTCAAGCGGTTGCAAACAGCTTACCAAGCCCGAACGCAGCACGACAAAGAGTCAGCCTACGTAAGAAATGCAGTTTTTTGTTTTGGTAGCATTCGTACGATGAACAGAAAGATCTAGTGGTTCTTTTTGCTCATAGAGCTAATCTTATTTTTCCCACTGACCTGTTCGTATCATTCCTCAATATAAAGCTGCTACAAGGCTCGTCGTGGTCCCTCCAAAGCCGATGCCATGCGAATGCTCAGTCGTGGGTGTTATTCAAACATTTTAGAGCATGCTTGTTGGTGTGGTACAGGCTTATTATAATATGGGCCATTTGTTTGCGTTCACCTTGGTTCACACACTATGCGGGGTGTACAATGTTCTGCAGCACCTAGCATCATGCGCCCTTACATATAGCGAAGTGAGAAATGCTTTGTTGTTTGTAAGAAAATAACAACCGGTCTGCCACACTATTGAAATTCCCAAAAACAAGTTTGAGGTAACCGGTGTGAGTCGGCTGAGTCTCACCTATGCCAAACCTAAGGTTTTATTCGCTTTTGTTTTGAGCATCACAGCACAACGATTTTTAAAGTCTCCATCATTAGTTGAATGAAGCAGCGCTTTCAACTTCATGTAACATGGATTATCGCTTGTCTGTGCAGATATGCTAGTTGCTACCCAGCGATTCTGTTTAGCGATCGTTTGTGGGCAGCAGCTGAAAGTTCTTGCATACAGTTTTGTTTGTGAGCATACGCTGTCAAAAGGTGGCTGGATGTTTGGAAAGAAAACGTTTCCTTTTCATTTAGAGTAGTGGCTCTTAACCTGTGGGTTAATTATCCCCAAAAGTGTAATTTGACACTTTTGGGAGTAGTTTGGGATATCGTTTTCTGGTTACATTGCGCTAAAATCATTTTAACTTTATAAAACGTAGAGTTTCATGTATGTCCAGATGTTGTTTCGTTTTACTTATAGAAACATGCCTTCAGTAACGTCGTCGTCATAGTAACGGAGCCTCTTATGTATGGTAGTCTCACTCTAGTCTAGTGACTAGTAACCAATAGTAGTGGCTAGCAGTGGAGGCCGTCATGTAATCTAGTGTAAGCTAAAACCTGCTAAGGTGACTCAAAAGGAATTAAGCTACAAAGAAGCTTATCTGAAGTTTGATTTTACAAGTGTTAATGACTAGGTTTGACCGCTTGATAGCGAGAAAACAGTATCAGCCTTCCCATTATATATTTTTAATGGACATTTCAGTGCAAATTACGAAGTCATTTTTGTGTTGTTTCAGTAGTAAGTGATTGCAAGCTGTAATTTTTGAAACGGGTTATTGAATGCCATTAGGTTCGTCTCATGGGTAACGATATTAAAAGACCACTGCTATAGAGTATCACAACCGCCATCAACTTTTCTGGTCTGTTTTTGCCAACAATGCGTTGATTTGCTCATTGCCGTTGACACTGCATCGTGGTACTGCCTTTTAGTCTCAGATACAGTTTAAGAGGCCTTTGCCAGCCTGGAACCCATCAAATAGCTAGGTTGGTATCTTGCAAACCAATGGATAATTTTACCATTTGTGTGCCTTACAGCTTGCCAACTGAACAGCGCTGTCAGAGTTCGACAAGGCATGCGCTCCATCCAACTGGTATTCGAGCCCGCAAGTTCTCACTCCCAGATCTACGAAGTTCAGCTCATAAACCCAAACCAAGGAAACAGCGTTGTCGGTCGATCATTGGTGAACACGTCAGAGAGTCGCGTGGTAAGTAGTGGCTAGTTCGCAGCTTCATCCCTAAAACTGTGAACTGACAGTTCTGCTGTTTTCAAACAAATCCGTCTTTCGCCAAACAAGCGGGCGGTTATGTTGAGTGGAGAAATGTCTCTGCCCGTGGTAACCGCCTTGTTTAAACACTTCATAATTCTGTACAGAGCTTTTTTCAGACGGCAGTATGCTGGCTGTTTTGTTGTTCATGCTTCTTGTTATCACGAGTTTTTGCTGTTACAGGTTACATTTAACAGCGCTGGGATTCTTCCTGGCCAAAATTATAACGTCACCATGCAACGACGGTGTCGCGTGGGAGTGTCCGGAGTCCAACGAACTTTTGCTCGGACTGGTAAGCAGTGTTGCCAGCAATCGTTTCATGTCGGCGAACTGCTTCGTTTATCATAGTGTTGGCGGGTTGTGAATTTTAGGTGCAACATCACCGTTTGGGTAGATTTCAAACTCGGAGGAATTTCTATCAGCCTCTGTCAATTTTCAGTGAATTTACTTTGTTTTAAGGTCTCCCCGGATACGTTGCTGAAACGCTAAATTAAACGATAGGAAGCTTGCTACCACACTGTGCCATATTACCTACATCCTGGCTTATGTTTTTAGTTCCAAAGATGTTTTTCTCATATGTAGCGGTTGCGCAGATGTGGGAAGCCCCAAACGTTTGTCCAAAAACTTGACTTACCGCATAACTTTCGAGCTCTTCTTCCAACAGCTGCGATTCCAAGACCTGGAACAGTTCGAGTGACGGTTGTTCCACCCACGAATGTAACTATAGTATCGTCGCGGCTGGAAGGAGCTTCTACAAATCTTCAAGTGCGTTTTCTTAACTGACTGAAATTTCTTGCTGTACCGTCTTTGCCAAAGAGGTGACAAGACTGATATTCGTTGTTTTTCTTGACGCAGATAACAGACGTGCGATCAAGAACAGTCCAGGTTATACAAAACGCTAGCTCTGTTCAACGCGTCAGCAACTTGCTGCCCGGTCGGTTGTACCAGGTCACCAGTTTGTTCGTCGTGGGAGGCGTTGCAGGCGCCGCCTCGAGCCCTGTTCCATTCCGAACCGGACACGCAGGTAAAAAGCTGCTTTACCAGGGGCAGAGACCAGGAGCGACATTTCTTACTGTGTTACCGCAAAGAGCCACATCATACACGTGGGCACACATGAACATCACCCCATCTCTTCCTCACTCACACACAGACATTTTCTCAGAGCTAGATTTATTGCAAATATCACAGACCAACATGACAATGACAGAACTTTACAAGCCATTTAATGTTATGCATGCTATTTAGCGAGACTTCTGTACTGGTAATAACGTAACAGCCGCATGAAACCGGACAAAGAACCGCATGCGGCTCGCGAGCCGCGGTTGGCCACCCTTGTGCTTTACCTTCTACTCGCAAACACACAAGACAAGTGCATTTTGCAGTTGAATACCGAATGCCTTTAGGAATATGAGATGATCATCCGCAGTTGTTCTGGGTTGTTGGTAATATTGTCGTTATAGGCTTGATGTGAGCGAAGTGATTTCGATTTTGTGTTTCCCTGAGCTTTGATTGTTTACAAGTATTTTTTGTTGTTTTCAACAAAACTACCAGCAAAACTAAGCGTTTAGGAAATCATTGCTGTATGTGTTTACATGCCTGCCTGGGAAAAATCTTGGTGCTACTTACTTATAAACATCGAAAAAACTACTCTTTTTTTGCCATGCGTAAGACACATTAATTTTATTAGGTGCAAGAGTAAACATCGTCCCTGTCAACGGATCAACCGTCAATGTTACTTTCTACCCGGCTACAGCTGACACCGACCTCTACACTGTCACCGTAACTGAGCTTACCGGATCACAGAGGTATTTTTTTGTTTACGCCTTAACAAGGCTCCAAACCGTGAAGCTTCCAAATTCGAGTTTGAATGTTGCAGCGCTGTCGCAATCTCGAAATCAATCAGGCTAGGTTGACATGGTTGCGTCAAGCAAATAACAATCTGCTCTGGGTTTGAGAACTACTACGTGTTTGGTGATTCTCGGGATGTGTTTTATTTTGAGTCCTAATATGTATATAAAGCATCTCTTTTGACACACGTTGATATTTCTGAATCGAAAGCTTAAAATTCATGTTTGTTTTCAAATGGAACTGTAAGTTTTCAATCTTTTTCATTCCTTAGAAAAAAATTATTTTTGTGAAACACGAGTTAGGTTGCTGTAACAGTTGGCTACAGTGCAGTGGCAGGGGTCTTACTCGACAGCAGTGCAAGAAAAAACTTTGCTGTTTTTATCCTCTGCATTTCCAGTCTTGTTTTTTTAACTGCGAGAGGTTTGTGTTGATGCAGGACGCCAGCAGTCACGACGCAGTTCAAACCGCAACCGGGTTTGTCGAGCTACTTGATCACGATCGGGCGTCTGAAAGCGGATTATCGGTACTCGCTGGTGATAAACAGTACGGTCGGTGGAGTTGTACGGGAAGTGATAAGGACAACGTTCGACCAACGTACGTGACTATCGCTTGTTTTTCTTTGAAAGCCTGCTTGAAAAAAGCGTTTTTTTCTCAATAACCTCACTTTTTGTTGCAGCCGGGTCGGTTTCTCCTCATCCTGTAACGGTTATCCGACGGAGTGATGCGCTATACAGTCTACGGTGGAATCCAGTCCCGTCTGCCGAAACGTAAAGCTGAACGTTTTGTCGCACTAGCGACGAAGATTTTCTTCCCTTATTCACTTCGTGCTTTTTGATACAGGTACAACGTGACCGTCGTAACTGTGCCAGAGCAAAAAGTTGTGACCAGCTTCGTGACATCTTCGACCAGCGTCGATTTGCCGGCTTTGAATCGTGGAAAAACCTATACCGTTTACATCTACTCAATGAGCAACAACGTGCTGAGCAAACCACCTACTTCTGTGCTCATCGCCGTCAGAGGTAAGCCTTTGGGAAAAATTCTTACTTTAAACACCTTCTTTAGCTTGTGAAGGTTTATGTAAGCGCCGTCGTAAAAGCCTCATCATGAGATTAAAGTCTATGTTNTTGCTGTCAAGAGAAANCAGCATTAGCTCTCCAGACAACAATTGGCAAATGAAAACCAACGCTAACACCTGTCCTGACAACCCTCATCCAACAAAGCTTGTACGAGAAACAGTTGCAATGTTTTATTCAGTTATTCATTTCCATCCCCGCTTTTCGTCCGAAGGGGATCGCGGGGACAGCAGCCCTACAGGATGTCTGGAAATACCTCACGTCTTCAGTAACCTCTGATATTTCTGTTGACTACACAACAAGACGAGACCAAGGCAGTCGGAGATGTAATCATATATCACTTGGTCCTTGGTCGACTTCTGGGCCACTTTTCTGTGGGTGCTGCCAGAAAGACTTGCCTCACAATTCTTTCCTGGGATATTCTGGACACACACCTGAATCATTGCAGTACAATAATTGACTGATATGTCAATCGTTCCGCCCTTTTCCTGACTTATTAATCTCGGAAGAAATCGATGATAGTTTTAATTCTCGCGGGCACATAAAATCAACGTCTTATTTAAACAAATGTAGACAATAATTGTTTTCTACATAAAATGTCTGTGAGCAGATGGCTTGGAAGAGTTTATAGGGCATTGCGACAGCGTACCAGGGAAAATTTTTAACCCTTTCTTTGGAAAGAAATATGCATTTTAATACAATATACAGCTGGTCAACACGCTGAAATATTTTTAAACGACACATTTTCTTTTGCCAGCGGGTTCGTGTGATTTACTGTATTCGATTTTATTGGCAGGTCCAGATCCTCCCCCAAGGAACGTTCGCCTACAGTCGCCGTCGCCCGGTCACGTACAGGTCACGTGGACACCGGTGCCCGGTGCTGATTAGTAAGTGCAAGAAACAAACTGCTGTGCAGTTGAGCTGCAGCTACTGTAAGAAGTGCTGAAATATGTTGACGATTAAAAAAGCATTTGAATCAAAGCACGACACCAGCTCTACTTGAAATGGCTTTTTGGCAACCTTGAGAAATGTTGCTGCGTATGTTTACATCACGACTGGACAAATGTGTAGCTGGGCGGATGAATATTTACACCACGACTNGGTAAATGTGTAGCTGAGCGGATGAATATTTACNCCACGACTGGACAAATGTGTAGCTGAGCGGATGAATATTTACANCACGACTGGACAAATGTGTAGCTGAGNGGATGAATATTTACATCACGACTGGACAAATGTGTAGCTGAGTGGATGAATATTTACATCACGACTGGACAAATGTGTAGCTGAGCGGATGAATATTTACACCACGACTGGGTAAATGTGTAGAGGAGCGGATGAAAGGGTCCTGTTCAACTTTAGGGTGTGTTTTGACTTGCTTGATCTCAAACACTGCTCATGGTTGTCCACACAGAACGTTAAGTTGAGACGATGGCGTTGCTCTTCGCTTTAGACAACGCTTGTTTGCATGCGATTAGGCCAGCAGGCTTGCCATGACACGCTAGGTCTGGTTTCTTATTCATCCCCACTATTGTAACTACTGCCGCCCAAGAGGTGGGCACAAGAGATCGAACTGAGGCATTGTAGCTCAAAGCTAGAGCTTTTCACCTCACCACTAAAGGATTGGTTTAGCAACTTCAGCGTTGGTACATGGCAAATAAAGGAAAATACCCTCGATTTTGTGGTACATTGCAAGACTTTTTTTGTCAAAAAGATACTGAAAAGCCCCTCAAAATATTTTAGCCTTAACATTTATATCGGTATATGCTTGCCAAGAAGTATCACGCAGGTTTTAACCGCTTCACGAAATACCCTTCACTTTGCAGTTACAACATTACTTTGATCCCCGAGCACGACAAGACCAATGTAAGCAAGTACACGAGCCCTACCTCTCCTGTCGACATCTACAACTTGGAAGTTGGCGCCTCTTACACAGTTCAAGTTTACACGGTTAGCAGTGGACAGCGAAGCACAGCTCCGGCCAGCGGTACAATAAACTTACGTAAGTATGACAAACACTCATTGGCATACATGGGGACAGTCCCGTCGCCACGGGGGGCTTTGGTTGGCTTAGCCCCCAAACAAGCTCCAAGCTCCACCAAACTGAAATATGAAACTATAAATCAATGGAGTGTCGTCAAATTTAGAATGTAAAGCCCCCCTGCACAAACGTAAAGCCCCCCTATTGAAGACTTTCTGGCGACGGTTCTGGGTGGGGATTTCAGTGTTGAGCTCAGGGCGGGTTTGTTTGAGCTGAAGCCGAATATTTTCAAAGTGTTCTTCAAGATTATTCAACTTTAATCACTGACTGAAAATCAAAGCGTTGTTGTTTTGTCTTAGATCAGAAAACAATGAAAGATGTGGTGTCAATACTGTAGGGGGCTGGTTTTATATAATGAGAGAACGGCTTGTAATGTTCAAAAGCAATTTTAACATTTTGCTATAAAGAGATAGCTGTTTCAACGTTTATGTTGTAGTGAAAAGACTGCACATGCACGGCAGCTCAAAGCACGTTGCTCAAACCGGTGCTCACAATGTCTCAGAACCTCATCGATATCAGCGAAGAAAGAATTTGCAGTCAAGTAATCCTTACGATTTGATATGCCTTTTCTTTTAGCATGCGCAATGAACGTTGATATACGAATTCAACGAGCGCTGACGTCAGTTCAAGTTGGTCTGGTGCCGAAAGACGCGTCTTCTCAGCGGTATAATGTCCAGTTAACTTTGCCGGATGAAGAAACCGTCATTGGAAATTTCCAAATCAATGTGACATCACAAACGAGAACTGTAAGTTCGTCTTTGAAGTTTGCTCCAACAAGCTAGTACATCAGTAAATTTACAGCTCATGATATTGTCTTGAACCCAAGCAAAATTGCATTTATGTTGGTTCTACCAAGATCTAAAAGTTCAGTTCTGGACAGGGCGTTAGCAAACGGAAGCAAATGTAAGATCAACTGCCATATAAGCAAACTGAAAATTTATCAGTGGATTTTGAAATTGAACATGGTGGTTCAACGCGACTTTACTGCTTAGTTCTTAGTTTTGTTCACACTGATGTGATTTTAATAGATGCAAGATAAGTGTAAATTGACGATAGATTCAAAAACTTTACGAAAACGGATTTTTCGACGCAGTAATAATTGTGACAATGCGAGAAGTGGAATGTTTCATTATTAACCTCTGTAGCTTGCAGAATCTGCAAAACAAATGTGCACGTTTAAAGGGCATTCGCTATGGGGGCGTTGCCTGTCTACAATCGCTTCATGCCTGTGTTTTTTTTCGCTCAAAATAAATGCAAAATTTCGTGTTGCATCGATCTAAAACGCTGGCTTCACTTTTTTCATCTTGAAAACCATGATTGCCAACAATTTTGACTATTTGAGGCATAACGGTATTTGCGACAAAGTATATTCTTCTAGAATGTAGACGAAAAGCGATACCTTCTCATATATTGCATGTAAAGAAACACATTTCGCGCATATCTTGCTTGTTTCAGGTAATTTTTGACAACGAAAACGTTTTGCCAAATGGTTCATATGTGGTTCGGATTCAACGCTTGTGCAGGACCGTGAATTCTCTGGTTCAAAAAGGCCACGTTCCTCCAGGTAAAACTTCTTTGTTTTCAGCTTTTTTTATTTTGGTAATTCAACTTAGGTTAAAATGCGTTAATAGCGTACGGTTGCTTTGCTGTGAGGTCTTATTGGCAAAGAAAATGGAAAACCTTGCTATTGCGTGGGTACATCACCATCAAAAGTTAATACATTGTTAATGCAGTTAGAAATCATTGTTGTTGCTCTTAGGCAAGCGCAAATATTAATGAATCTGTTTTAGCTTTGACTGAGAATGCAAAAGCTTTGGCTCGATTGCACATAAGTACATTGCGTTCGAAGTGGAATGCGAATAGTTTTACTGATTTTGCATGAAACTGGAGCTTGGACAGTGCAAATATTTAGACTTAACAATTGTGTAGGTCACTTGGCGTTGCGTATTTCAATAAATTGCTTGCGCTGCTTTCGCGTTTTTGTTCCGTCTAATTAATCCACGAGTGACATTTCAAACAGGGATCCTCATCGCTATCGGGTCTAAATTTTTTTGCAACGTACAACCTCTTTTCATTGCGATGCTGATAGCTTTTTTCCAATCTTGAATATTTTTTTTATTTTCCGGCAGCGTCCATTCCCACTCCTCAACCGGTACAGGTCTTGGTGCAGCCCGGTGTGGTTGTTTTTACCACGTGGCAATTACCTACAGCAGCAACTAATCTTCAGGTACTGTGTCGCTGTTGCTTAGCACCTTGAAGAAAAAGGTTTTGTCATATTGTACAAATACATCAGCAAACGTAAAACCGTTCTGATGTCTATATGTTCACAAGGAGTGCGCGTCTGGCTTTTAGCAAAGTTCATCGCTGAACTGGCAACTGCCTCTTTGGTTTGTAGTTATTTACGCCTAGTTTGAAAAAAAAAACGATGTTTTAATTTGTTGATTTGCTTTACGGTAGTTACTGTTAGTCCGAATGCAAAGCATCTAGTTGATTTAGCATTTGAGAAAGAATTTGTTTATAGTGCTGGACAACTCATTTCTCAAAAACGCCAGAAATTGATCTTTTGCTGCTCCTTTCTTATAACATATTTGGTGGTAATTTTGGCCTACAGCGTAATATGCAGTGAGGGTTAAAAATATGCCTTGATTTATTCAAATATTTAATATGACATTCGTAATCTGTAGCGTAGTGCGAAAACAATTATTTTGTCAACCTTTTTCTGGCAAACTATTGTGACTGAGTGTCTGCACTGGTTCCGTGTCAGTTTTTCACAAACCTTATGAAAGAAATATTTTGCGAAGATCACGGACGTCGTGGCCGGCACCCGCCGCGTCATCCAGAACGTGAAAAGTACTCACGAAGTCAGAGATCTTGTTCCAGGCCGTTGGTATGAGGTGACCAGCACATTCGTCGTGCGTGGTGTTTCCAGCGCAGCCTCGATTCCGGCAAGATTCCGCCCCCAGACGACAGGCATGTGTTTGTGTAATGCAGTGGTTTTCAACCTGGGGGTCGCCTGCTTTTTTTCTGGGGGTCGCGAGATCTTCTGATAAAAATATTCATAATTTCTTCCATATTTTATACTTAGTATATGGAACCACTTTTTGTTGCAGCCAAAATATTAGGATCACTTGGCAAAAATGATAGCCTACTTTTTCATTCAAAATTGTTTTAAGGTGATAATGACCATTACAAAGTTCTGAGTGTGATTATGGCCTTTACAGTACTGTTGCGGTTGGCAACGCACGAATATCTTTGTAACGTAAGAATGTGCTGCGTTTGTAAATTAGATATCTGAATGCGGTAACTAACTTGGGAGTTATTCTAGTTTTGAATGAGTTGCACTGTGGACTGATTTCCATACGGCACGAGTCTCTCTCACTCATGCTGTCATGTGCATGAATTTAATAAATGAGTCTTTGTTTCGACATCGTGATATCGTGCATTACTCTCCAGTCATTGTGATTTTTCTATTGTACAAACACAACTGCATTACCTATGCCTGACTGGAAATTTTCGAAAGGGAGTCGTTAGGTTAAATTGGGTTGCAAAATGGGTCGCTGCATGAAAAAGGTTGAAAACCACTGGTGTAACGCAATCCGCGGCGTCTGCTAAGAGTATTTTGTTTGATCAGTGTCGAATTGATCGTTTTGCTGCTGCAAGTTTCGTTTGATCGATGACAGCGACAGAGACGTCGGCAATCGTCATCTGCATGACCAGTGCATCACGTACCTGCTTTTGTTTTTTGGCAGACGCAAGAGTGGAAATCGTTTCGGTCAACAATTCGGCCATAAACATCAATTTCTACCCTGTAACGACGACCAATGTGGACAACTTCACTGTTACTGTTACAGAGCAAAGCGGACGGCAAAGGTCCCGCTCGAAATTTATTCTACAAACGAGTTTTTAACTTTGGTTTTCAAACGTGTTTCAAGCACCAAGCTTTCTTTTTTGGCGTTGGGCCCGCAATCATACCCTTGCTTTTGAGGGCAGAAGTACAAATCCCTTCACGACCTTATGTGCGTGCCGTGTGCCTCTTCGACATCTGTACGTTGTGAAAACGTTTGTTCAAAAATGGGAAGTAGGCGAAATGGTATGAGATGACTAAGGTTGAAANCGCAGATAAAAGCAAAGGTGCGAACTAATTAAAAAATTTGGGTTTCTAAACATGCGATCACTTTTTCAATCTTTGGATGCTCTCAGTTTTAGAAGACCAAAATCGACATGACAAACTGCCGGATAAGTTAAAGGACTTGAATATATTTGTTTGTTGTTTAAAAGAAATGTAATTGTTTGCTCGTGTTTTTTTCAAAAGGAGACAGTTGCTTCCGAGTGGATGAAAGGTCTGAGGTCTCATGGATAATTTTTTGGTTTGCAGAGCACCAACCACAGTTCAGTTCAAACCGCAACCAGGCATAACGCAATACGTGATTACGATTGGTTCGCTCAGAGGAGCTTACCAATACTTGCTGGTAATACGCAGCACGGGCAACGGGACTGAACGGGAAGTGATAAAGAAACCATTTTTACGGCGTAAGTAGTAGTCGTTGTGATAAACTCAAGTGCAAATGCGCGACTTTCCAGCAGATTTCATCAGTAGCTGAATGCGGGCACAAATCACCGTTTTGTGTCTTTCAGCTGCTCCTGTGTCCCCGAGTGTAGTGCAAGTCACGTCTCTGTCCTCCAATCGATTCCGACTTCAATGGGAGCCGGTGCTATCTGCAGACAGGTAACAAAACTCGTTTGGTCAGCATTAGTATTCATCCGATAGCGTTGTTGTTTAACAAAGAAAACGAACATCTGATTTCTTAAACGTGAAATGGAAAGACGCTGCAGATATAGATCTATTGTTTTTCTAAAATGTTATTGGTTTTGCTGTTGTTTGCAACACGCTTTGCTTTGGCTGATCCCAAGATCTTTCAGAGACGGCGTGCGACCCTTAATCCAACAGAATATATCGTCTCTAGTACTCCTAATTAGCAGAGAAAGAAGCAATCTGCCGAAGAAATCACCCCAAGAAATCAGTCGTTTTTTCCTCTCATTATAAACATATTACCTCCAATCAATAGATTTAACCAACCTTAACAACAGATTCTCTTTGCAACCGCACGCCTTGATGGTACAATACAGGCCCAAACGTTGATCTTTCCGCTGCTACGTGCTGCAGTGTAGCAAGTAAAACGTAAATAAAGTTTACGGCTTAAAATCATCTAGTTCTAAATGCGTCTGATCCGTTGATATCGGTGATAAGTGTTGATAATCTTTTGTGACACCATAATTTGCACATTATGATCAATACATTAAGTGACGTGCTGTATGTTGCTAAGGTTACGCAGCAGACATACGCAAGCAGCCTTGCGTACATAGCAAAGTGAGGAGTGACTTGCCACTTATGTTTAAGCCAACTGAAAGTAGCTTCGCGTGAATCCGCAAATTTCGGAAACAGGTTCACACAGAATCGCTGCTGAATATCGCCATTGATATTATTTCTTTCCAGGTACAACGTCACGGTTGTTGCTAATGCGGACAACGCGTTAGTGACGAGCATGGAAACGTCGTCAACAATAGTGGATCTGCATCTTTTGGAGACCGGAGCGTACACTGTGTACGTCTATTCCGTCAGCAACGACGTCCAAAGCAACCCGCCTACTATGGCGCCCATCACCGTGACCGGCGGTACGCGATTTAACTCACTTTATAAATGTAAAACGGGACGTTTAACGAGACCTCAATCGGGATTTAAAAAAAACATCGAACCTAGATTCTGACAAGCTTTTTTGATACCGCTTTCAATGCTCATTGAATACAATCTTTTTGAAAATCGATTTTTCGATGCTACTAAAGCCCTCTGTCATGACTTCGGCTGCTATTGACATTAAAACTGTGTTATTTTTGTGTTTCACATATAGGGCCAGATATTCTGCGCAGAAAAAATTAAATCATTTTTTGCAACTTAGATTACAATCCAATCATTTGTTGCGGCAGAGCTCCCGAAAGCCATCGCTTTTGGGTCTATCAAACGTTCACCACCCCAGCGAATGGCACATCACTGATTAAGAAATATCCCTGTCGATGTTAGTTATAGAAAAACATTACCAAAGTTTAAAATAATCGCTTCTTCAACGATTATGAAAACCAGCTGTTTTTGCACAAAAGTCATAGTTGTTTATCGCACTTTTGAAAAATGCAACGTACACAAGCCTCGCTGCCTCAAACTGAACAGCTTGCGACTTCCTCTGAAACATTTATTCTTTTTGAAATGGAAGAATGCCGCTATTAAATGTGATCATAAAATCATCTTTTATGTGTAGATAGAAAGTGCGAAGTTGCACCTTGCAACAAGTTAAAAATCGGAGGTGTGGTGGTGAATCCCGCCATGTAATAATTTCGTTGGCTATTTCGGTGACTACCACTTCAGTTGCGCAACAGTTGGCTTTTGGACAATACAATATGTTTTTTCACAACATTACTCTGCTGGAAGACTATTGTGCTAACTAATTTTAACGTTGGCAAACCAAACGTGGGTTAGTTGGTTGTCGAAGAAATATCCCAGCTGTCGTGTGTGGATATTATCCGCTTTGCTTTTTCTTTCACCATGGCAGTAAGCTTGGTT
>JGI24159J19872_10000087_pt1 | contig 52501 bp, 36 predicted proteins | sample Ectturendosymbi4_FD_19872 | JGI IMG/M metagenome (IMG submission 19872) | reverse complement strand
TTTTCACCTTTCAATAAATGTAATCATCACTGTGGTATCATTTAAAATCCTGGATTTGTGCCCAATCGCTTTGTTTCAACAATTGTGAAACACCCTGTACTGTGTTTAAGTAAGAAAAGCGATGCTTCGTATTTCTGAGCGGGCATGTCAAATGATAAGCAAGGAACCACTGTCAAAGTTATAAAAGATTTTCGAGACAGCAGCTTGACCGAAATCAATGGTAAGGAATTTTGAAAAATCATTTTCACAGGAAGAGATGATCTTCCTGAAACGTTAATTCTAACTGCGCAATTGTTAGTTGCCAATCGCAACTTGACATTCACTGATTTAAATAAAAGCAGAACGAAGAAAGCATTTTAAACAAAGTTTAATTGTTTCAGTAAAAACAAGCGCACAAGATTCAACAAAATCAGACAGACGTGAAAAAACGAATCGCCGAGATTCGTTTATTATCTGCTCAGACCCGAATAACTCTGCGCATGCGCTAACCTGAAAACCCGGCCCCAATTATGACGTTGCTGTAGACAGGATGCCGGTCGAGAACGAAGTCCTTGTCCGGAGTGTTCTGAAAACAATACAAGTTCGCTTCAATACGCAAAATGTGCATTCATCTATAAGGGCTTAATGCGTAGCCTCGTGCGGTCGCCTTTCATAAACCGTTAACGAAGGTGAAGTGTACGACACTGCAGAGCGACGTAGTTTCGACCAACGCTCCATCCTGCTTTGCTCATTTCTACTTTGCGCGTCCGTCTATTCTATGCCATGGTTATTACATTGGCGTGATCGCTCTGGCGCTTTCTTAATTGGTAACGATCAGATGCCCAGCAGAAAACCCTAGTTTATGTTGCTAGAAATACGCCAGAGTTCTTCAATACAGTTCAGTTCATTATCGCAAATATTAAATAGTTTCATTCAAGTTGAGGCCAATGCGTTGGGACCAGAGTTGTAAACGGGCCTCGTTTTGAAGCCCGAACCCGGCCCGAGCTGGTCATTTATTGTTGAAGCCCAATTTCAGCCCAAATGCCAAATTTACCAAGCAAGTAAAGATATGCGTAACTTCGGTGTATCAAAAACGTAGTGTACGGGTATAGCTGCAGGTATACGGGTTTATCACACCCAAAATAGCAACCACCTTGACCAAAACATTGACTTAAACCAGCACAAACTTAACTTGTCAGTCAACGATATTACTGCAGAATGTATTGTTTCTCAAGAAACAAAGAAACTAACACGAAACTATCCAGGATGGCGCAATAAGCATAAAAGAGCCCATCTAGGATAGACATGAAAAGCCTGTTTGTAGGCCATCGTATCTTTAAAACAAGCCAAGAATCGCGTGATTGACCTTTTCGAAGCAACGCCTTCGCGTGGTAATTTCCTCACCGCTGCCGTCTTCTCAAAAATAGCTTGAGACTAATCCGAGCAGAGAACAAATAAACGCAGCTGTGTTTGCAAATAGAATTAGCTGAAGAAAAATCACAATCACTTTACCCACAGAAGTCACTGCGGTGAGCACAACAAATCCTATCTGCAGATTTTCAACACAGCACAACAAATGTACGTCAGGAAAGAAAAAAATTGTTACTCTGAATGTTATAAAAAAGTTTTGTATGCAGGCCCGAACCATTTTGACAAACATAGGACCGAACCCGACCCGACAAGCCCGGCCCGTGCGCAAGCCAGCGGAGATGGGCGCCGCAGACTACTCGTGACACACCCGAAACGAGTACAGAAAGCGAGTATACAGTAACTGAAACTGAAGTTTCTTGGATGATCAACACACTGGTGTAGCAGTGCTGGGTCGCAACCTGTGTCTGTCGAGATTTTGCCCAGATGCCTGAGAAACTGAGCATGATAGAGAAAGTTTAAGCCCAGTTAAAATGCCATTCAGACAGACAGTTTTTACTCTGCAGCAGTCCGCATTGTAAGGGGTGTTTTTTAAGATGTTTTGAGACTGAGAGACCCTTTGGGTCTTGCTATCCACATTTTCAGAGATTCTCTTCGACGGTTGAGGTCCGCTGTCAATAAAACATCGCTGACATCAACATGCAAAGCATAAGTTGTTGTCAGACATACGTGATAAATACCAGACTGGGAGTAAGTGTTTTCAAGCTGTTTCGCTTTACCGTGTAAATGCACGATTCTGTAATCGCGGGAGCAGGATGAAGGCCTGGATAGTAGCGTTTGATGATGTCATCAATGAAACGTGAGCACATCGCCTTTTCCATCACGTCATTGCCTCTATCACGTTCATCAGGATCAATGCGGACACCGAAATGACAGCAAACCTTTAAAGAAAAACCGCATTGAACTTTCCACATGCAGATTTCACGTTCAGCACACAATACTGTATCAGGTCTGTAAGATTAGTGGTGAGCCGCAATGGCATCAAAACTGATGTAATAGCCATGTTTCATGCGACGCCAAATCCAGACTGTTATTTGACTTTCGTCACAGAACTTTTTCACTCAGCGAATTTCTATGGTTTACTTTAATCGATCACTCTTACTTTCGTATATGCATGGCAAGCATGCTTGCGCACATTCTAACGTCCAACCGAAGCAAACAATCATTAGGAAACAAATGTTAAACTATCAGGTTTAGAAGCTGATAAGCCAGGCAGAAACCACAGGTCACATTTTAAGATTGCTCGGTTCGTTTGTGCTTTGCCGCACTTTCGATTGAAATGAAATAGGAACCGCCATAAGCAGGACGGTCATCCGGAAATGTACACGCAAATGTGTTTACGTTAACTGGAGCTGTTACTGTTGTTGCGTCGAATTTATTTTTTTGACATGAAACTAAAATCTGGTTGCCAAGCAACATTTGCACTGGCGCTGCGCGAACATTCATCGCGCCACAAAACATTGAAATCAGTGTACGAGTGATACATGAAGGCCCATGAAAACAAGTCCACAGTTAAGCCTTTTACCTTGGGCCAAAAGGAACAGCTCGGATTTGACAGACCGAAGCGTTTACCTGCGTTTCAACTTCGCCATTTTTGCTTTTCACGTGTTGTACGCGAAAGAGAAATGATAAAACTATGAAGGCGTAGTGTCTGAAAGTGTGGGGGCTGGCATGAAATGCTGTCTTATACGAATGCAAACAACGTTTACCTACGTATTGGTTCATCTCAATTAACGCCAGCCCTTTTAACAACTGTTTCCTTTTCAACTATTCCAGGTGTGAAAACGTGGTGATCAGGACTACAAAAAACACTAGAAAAATGCCATTTCTCTGTTGAAAAAACAACAACAGCAAAATACAGAACAAACCTTCATTAAACCTGGATATTCCAAAATGGGTAATGAGTAATACAATCGTTTTTCTTCATCGGCCATGATGCATGTGGTTGGAAACGTCTTTGCATCGAAATTTGCAGGATTTTTTGCTTGCCAGTAATGAACGTTGATCTTTTCTATCTGAAAAGCGCATGAAATGATAAAAAAATACGACATATATAGCTTTTGATCAACAGTCGAAATTTTACTTGGAGGGGGAGTTGTAGACCCAATGGTTTCAGAAGTTTGTTGATCCACGGACCGCAGGTCAAAACCACAGAAGTTGAGGAAAAGACCGAGTTGTTGGTTCGAACTTGCACCAGGGTATCGCTGAAAACTCTTACTTCGTTGACTTTTTCGCAGTCTTTGATGTCGCCGCCTAGTGTTCTGATTGCTGCCTGGAACAAAGCAAGCCAGAGCTCTTGAAACAACCGACTGACAGTAGACGTGGGCAGCGAAACTGTGACTGTGAGAAAACGGTCCAATATCATGTCCAATAATTTATATCCAGAGGTGTCCCAACAAGTTTTTTCATGAGGGTTCGCGATTTTTATTCTTGCGCAGGTTGATCAAAACAGAGTTCAAAGCTAAAGTAGCATTTCACATGCACTTGGCATCATGTTGAGCGCGTATCGAGTTTCACTGGATAATCTGGTACAATGGAACAAAAACTTTCGCGAATCATGCGCAATGATATGCTTGTCCACAGCTAGCAAGTTTGTTATATTTGTGAATATTAAGACTGCATATAGATCGACAGCGAAGGGTTAACAAGTTCAACCAACTTTGAAACTTTCAAAACGCCAAAGTACGTTGTTAGAGCGGTTCGCAACAGTTATTTTCACATTGGTCAATGAATCCAAACATACAGTAGAACGTTCAATGTCACGTGACCAAGTCCTTCGATAGAGCAGAAAACCAGCAAAACAAAAAACAAACGTATTTAAAAAATCAACCTTACTATGAGCGCTTCAAGGCATTGCTGTGCCCTTAAAACGCCGCCGGAGCCTTCCCAAACAGCATCATATCGAGGCGACCTAAAGCCAGGGAATTTCTTCTCCACCTCTGAAGCGTTTATATTCTCATAAGGAATAGATACAGAGTTCAGCGAATTACGAAGCGTGGCAAGCACTTTCTCCGACGATAGTGTGATAATTCCGGTATTGCTGAAAAATGGTCAAACATCGTTTTGTCTATAAAAACGAACTTGAACAGATGTACACAAAAAATTGTTCAAAATGTTTTTATCTTCACAATAATAACTCAAGTCATGAAACAATCGGGCATAAGTTGTAAGTTGGGCTCTTAAAATATATGGAAGAAACCTTGTTCGTACTGTATATTAATGCAAATGTATGTTTGAAATAATTTTGAACCTGTTTAAAATAATTTTGCGCACAACAGCTAAATCAATCCCTGTCAGTACCCTAAACAACAACCACGAGATTCTTTAGATTTTAAGACTGATAAATGTTTGCACAGAGCCATTTGAACCTTTTTGCACCACAGCAAAATCAGCTTCAATTTTGCAATGAATCCACGGATAAATCAGAATGAGGAGCCGACACGGCCTGTTTTGATGACGGAATATTTAGCCTTAGGTGGTAATAACTGCGGATGTCCGGTAAAAAAGATTCGCTGCACGATGGCATCACGGTGCGACGAATTTTATCACGCCAAAGTGCACGAAAGTCACTGCTGAGATACCAGGATCGTGTTAACTGAAAGATACAGCGTCCACTTTTGCAACCGAGTTGTTGGGGATCAATCCACTGCCGTGAGCGCTGTCAATAAATCTTACCACGAGATGATTCGAACCCCCGAGATCGCCATGATTAAGATACGATTTGTAAACCAACAAGGGCATGCCAATAACGAATCAGAATAGAAGTGCTTGCTTTCGCCAAAAAGATTCGGTAGCTCGCTGAATACAGCGAACTGGTGAATGAAACTTAAGTTTTCACAAACCAACTTTCAAAGCACTTCACCTCGAAGAATTCGGCACAAAATGATTGGCATCAATGTCTAAGCACAATAACTGCAAAGATTTCCACCATACACAAAAAGCTTCTGTTTGGTGTTTTCTTCCAGCTCCTCCCATTTCCTAAACGCTTCCGGCATCATTTGAGCATGGTGCTTCGTGTCGTAAGTGTAGCGTGTGATGCGAGAGGCACCGTGAGAGCTTCCCCGGGAATGAAGCAAAGGGAACTGAACACAACGAACAAAACCTCTTTTGGATTACGTGACATAACGTCAGGTTTGTCATGCGTCTCCGCCCTGCCCATGCGAATAGGTACTTTTTTTCGCAACTCTTTTTATCAACCTTTTCACAAAAAACTTGACGGAACAAAAACAAAAACGGGTGACGTGCAAGTGAAGTCCAAGGGAAGTCAAAATCAGATTAATCAACAGTAACCATGAAAAAACAACTTTTGAATGCAAACAACCGAACCATTTTATTTGTCAATAAACAAAATTAACCGTTCAAGTGCGTAGACTGATAAAAATCATGAATTCCTTTGTCGAAATTAAACAATAATTCAGGCGCCAAATCACAGAGCTTCACTAAGAACAAATGCTGTTCAAGTTTTTGCTGCCGAAGGATTTCGTAAATTTTCTTTTGTGCTGATCATGACATCACACGTAATTATTTGCAGGAAGATTGAGCAGTGAACTACCATATTAGTCGACTGCACGAAACGCAGTCAGTTCGCCAGTAGATCTGCAATGAACACGCCCAGTTATAGCCTGACACGCCCATTTATACCGTGCTTCAGGTAACGGCACTGGGCTTGGACAGCTTGGTCACTGCAAAAAATTGGCATTTCAGATGAGAGCCTCACCAACGTTCAACGCCTATTTAATGCTAGAAGAATTTTTTCATTGCCTATTCGCAACCACTTCGAAAAAAAATCTGTCAAAAATTTGGTCTTCAAATTATATATTGAATTTTCCGTATGGCTCCTTGCTCAGCATATGCTGAATTGTGCTGAGAGAAGCAACTGAAGCTGCAAGTTAGTGCGTTGCCGTGTAGAGAAACGGCAAAAAATGCCGGTGCTCTGCTGATTGTTAAGAGATCCGAAATATTTCGTCAATAAAGTTATGTATGTTGCGCATTAATCAAGATTGGAATTATCACACCATTCGACAAGATATTTTGAAGAATCTGGTGACCTTTTTCTGCTTTAAGCATCACGTCATGTTAACGTGGAGTTGGCTGCTGACCGTAAGGCTGCAAAAAACTATTTCACTGCAAAATTGAGGGGATCCGAAGCCTTCAGAATACAATTATCCAAAATTTCAACTTCATAGCGTGAAGAGAACGTAAAAAGTTCAATAAAAACTCTTCCCGCCAACGTTTCGGTGTCCATGCATTCGACCTTCATCAGGGTTTTGCAATATTTTATGTGCACCGGTTTTATTTTTAAACAACACTTCATGTGGTGGCTCAGCTGATTTTGACAGCCTGTGTGGCTGCACGTGCTGTTAATTTGTTTGGGATTTTCAAAAAATGTCAAATTTCTAAAAAGTTTCAAACCTAATCTCAAATCACATTAGAGAAAAAATGGCTGCTAAATCTGCAAGGAAATGATCATATGATGAATCTTTTTCATAATTTGGTTTTGCGGAATTTGATAAGCCAACATGTGCAGCATGTGTGCAACTTCTCAGAATTAATGAAGAAACACAAACTGCAACGCCGTTTAGAGACATCCACATTGTGTCAGCAAACCCTTGAAGTTTTTTAATGTAAGTTAAAATCCACACAGGCGGGAAATGTCACGAAAGGATTCACCGAGGTTTCATGAAAGCATTTACCTAAAAGCGTTGTGAAAGCATTGAAGGTCATACTGCAAGTTTACGCAAATGCTGGGCTCCTGAGATTTGACGAAAAATCTATTTAAAAATGTTTGGGCTGATTTGATAAAAGGTGGGCAACCACTGCATTGGTGGAATATTAAACATACATTATCACATACTCCATGCCGACTGGCAGGGGCATTTTCATGGTCCGCTAAGTAAATCACAGCAATTCAACGCAAGATGGCTCACCTTACATTGCGAATATTCGCCAAACATACCTGCTCCAAAAGAAGGACTTTCTTGTTCTGCTGCAGAAGGTAATAGCATGTCCACAAGCCTTGGACACCAGATCCGCATACAATCACATCATACACCATCGCCAGCAGCTGTGATTGCCGTTTAAATGAAACACCTTCTTTCTAAAGCCTACTGCCTTATTGCTGACCTGCATAACAAACACACAAATCGTTACTTAACGAGTGATTGCGATAAACTTTACGCAGAAACAACACAGATCGATTGATTTTTTAAAGTTGCTACTGACTTGCAATGATACCAAGTGGAAAGGTGCCGGGCCAGAGGCACACAACCTCAATGACACCGTTTAAACAGCCGAACTTCATATGTTCTGAAAGCATACAACGTCGACAAAACGGAGCCTCAAAAATGCAACAACCATTGGCGAAGTTGGTTTACACTTCATCTTTGTTGAAAGTTGGGCCGCAGATCGTTTTTAGTGCAACTAACATGCTGCAGAATCCTGTTAAACTTTTGCTATGAAGGAATGAAAATCATGTCACGTCTGACAACCATCACATTTCGATATTTAATGTAAATTACAGAAAGGGGAAAATCTATACAGGCTGATTTACTGGGGGAGTAAGAGCGCCACAGAACGCATCTTGCAAACGCTGTTATGCCAAATTAATCGACACATGGCATAGTTCAGCGCAAATACTGACCCACGCATGGCTGCGTCATCAGTGTTTCGTTTTTTATCAAAATTACTCCCAGAGATTTTCAGAGGCAAAACGGTAAACCGTTGCTAGCGACAAAACCTCGCTAGATATTATGAGAAACACTAAAAATAATAGTTCATAAACTTTCCATCCAAGAAAGCAATGCAACTGATGCGTGCGCGGCGCAACAAGCTTACACTTTAATAACCATAACATAGCAATAGCAAGCTTTCGTTTTCGTAACAAGCAGACAGGAAAATAGTTCGTGGCGGAACTAAATTTCACACAGGAAAACACTACTGCGTTTCGAAAACATTAAGCTCAGTGAGTAGAGCGGAAAAACCTTTGCTGATTCTCGTCTGCACGACAAGAAACATGTTTGAGGACTCGCAAGAACTGACAGTTTATGGATTGCCACGCCTCGAATGTAGCAATGTTAAATAAAGTGATCCATGAAAAGAACGCTTTTGGCAGAGTAATAGTACTTTATTAAAAACGGTTTAAACACTTTTTAATGCTCCGACCAAACAGCACATACAGTTTGCAAAAACAACAAAAATGTTTATTATAACAAAAAGCAAAATTTGCACCCGTGATCAATTCCACAGAATACGACAAAAATTTGCCACATTAAAATTGATTCCGAATCAAAACAGCAAAAGGAAATCACTAAGTAAAGACACAAAAAGGATTTTCCATATTTTTCTAGAGCCGTCGTGCACGGAGCGTTTCGCAACATAGGTGTAGGAGCCGACAAACTTTTGGGTGTACGAAGGATTTTTTCCAAACTTGCCCGAAAAGTTTTTGTGCAACTTTTGCTTACAAATTTTCTCCCACAAAGATCCTGAAGACCTTTTTTGGTAGGACCTCCAAAAAAATGGTCTTCATGTGTTTTTCTGCAAACGTTGGGCGCCATTTTTTGAAATGAAACAACGTAAATGGTCTTCATGTGTTTTTCTGCAAACGTTGGGCGCCATTTTTTGATATGAAACAACGTTGGGCACCATTTTTGCCCAGATTTTCAGAGATTTTGCCAAAATTTTTAGGGATTTTGCCCTGATTTTTGACAAATCAAAACCTTTGGTGGTGCGCTTGCACCCCCACCTCCTACACCGCTGTCGCAACATGACACATATCATCGTCAAGCAATCTCATTTACGCCAAAAAGTCGTTAAAATTAAAGTTGCGAAAAGATCAAGAGCGCCACGATATTTCTTTTCAGTCGTAGACGACCAACACAACGATTTAACAACTCCTTAGAATGGCGTCATTCAGCTAACAAGAAAACATGTTTGGATATTTGCAAGGAGTAATTTATTGCCCTACATAAGGAAACCTACTGAAGAAACAATACATCTACTATCAATACCAGTGCACAAATAACGTTTCGCACTAAACAACTACGCTAATCTTGCACAATTTAATATGTGCGCTGTGGGAATCACAGCTTCAGTTGTTACAGTTTTATCAAGGGTGGGTTTGAAACAGTGGTTCTCAACCTTATTGGCCCATAGACCATCTTTTTCAAATATTCCCTGGATCACTTTGCTATGCTGACACAAAAATGGTCTTACATAAATCATTCTACAGTAGGCTGTAATTTTCAGGAACATTTTATCAAGGATTTATGGAACTCACTGTAAACTACTAGAAATTCCAGGTGGACTACGTTGAGAATCACCGGTTTAAAAGGACAGAGCTAGACGTTGTCAGCAGCACCATTTCAACATCAGCAGTCGGCACAACTCGAAGTTCAGTGCCCTATAGCCTTCCGTTGACCGGGGAAACAACTGGTCATGGCCCACATGACGGAAGTTTTTATCGACCTACAGTGTTCATAAAGCGGCCAAACCAAATCTCGACCCGTTCAGGTGTCGAACCCGTGACCTCTCGACCACAAATTCCATCCTTCCCAGCAAGTCGGTCGGCTTGCTGTCGTTTCTGATCGGATGAGGGTTTGCCGGCGTGACTTTGTTGCGCGAAGTGCTGGCATCGCCGTTAAATTTAAAATCCTGTACCAATTCACTGACAATAGGCGCTCTGTGGAGCGTGCCTGTTTTCACTGCTAGGTCGTCTAGAACAAGATATGCATAGAAGGAAACACAACAACGCCAAAGGGCTAAGAGTTTGGAGATTCATTAACGGTGCAGCAAAAGATGTTCTGCAGGCATTCGCAAGGTATCAGCGTCAACAACGCACTGCTTCGGTGCTTGAAGTTAGAAGCGAAGTATAGTCTGTGGAAAAAGGTCAATTCACTTTTCTCCTTATCTTTGCAAAACAACGTCAGCTGGATAATTGCGAACCATCCGCCCAACAATCTTCGTGACTACACGCGCTGTGTCGGTCATAGAAACCATTCATACATAACCTCACTCACTGAAGTCGAGTATATTCTTCTCCATGTAAATAGCTTCAAAAATCTGCGGCTGTAACGAACTGAGCTGTGTTTGCATTGGCGTTAACGACACAGAATGAGAATTTGAACACTGAGAATATTCTGACAAAAACCAGCGAAAGGAACGAAATACTAGAATTGCAACGTAACGATTTTGCAGTGAGCAATTGCGGCCTTGTGGAGGAAAACGCACCTGAAATGAATATACACATAAGATCAAAATTGCACATCATACAGCAGTGGCTGAAGCCTTTGCTTGCACAGGATTTGGATTTAAACAAGATTGCTTACGCAGGAGAACACAGGATTGACTAAAGTACAGGTATTTCGCCGTTTTCATTATAATTTTGCTTTGTTCTTGAACCTCGACAAGGTGAAGTAATGAAGAGGGTAGGCAGGCTCCTTGTTCATGACCAGGTCGCCGAGAATTCGACCAACGACTGGTGCGAGTTTGAACCCGTGACCTGAGAAAAAAACTTATACATACCAGATGAAAGACTTCGCAGATACCTGCAGACCAGTATTTTGCACCATATCACAGTAGCGTAACAAAACGAAATTAGAGTCTGACGCCAAGTCTAGGTCAACAACCAGAATCTGCGAGTTTGATTTGTTCTGACATTTAATAAATGATGTTCATTATCGACTGAACACCGAACAGTAATAGCACGTGTATGCAAGCAAAAATTGATGTAGAAATGCCATGAAATTATGTCTAAAAACAAATCGAATTTTGAAACAATGCGATGAAAAACGACTGCAGCGTTTGAACAGTTTTCTGAAAACAAAGTGTAGACGTTCGATCCCACAACTTATGCAAGATAAAGTTATTCTGCGCCAGATCGGTAAACTTATACCGATAAACAAGGAAGAAGGTAGCAACATGATAGGTGCAGCAATTAATGGTTAGTGCGACAAAGCGAAAACATTCGACTCAGAAAGCATATTTCCCAACTTCATTTCAATTTGTACTTCGTACTCAGTGCCGGCCGGCATTGCCGATATTGATGTGATGTGTAGCAGCCATTATCGTCACAGCTGCATAATCACAATCAACATCTACAAAAGTAGACATGATTGGAAGCGGGGTACAGTTTTGCATCAAGCGTTGCTGCAAACTTCAAAAAACATCCGAGAATTGCTGTAGATGCATATGCAGTAACAATTTCAACGGGAATGTGTTCAGACAGCTGGTTACAACTTTCGCACAACGTGAAAGCTGCAAGTGAAAAAATTTAGCGGCGATGCAATTCGTAGATGATCAGATGGATGACGAAATCGCAGCCGGCAACCTAATCAATGTGGCCAAAGACAACGATTCTGAAATTACTACCTGAAAATCCAGCACCGATTATGATGTTCGCGTGAGCGGGATGACGATCCAAAATGAAGTCACTGTCTGGCGTATTCTGCAGTACGAAAATGAGGTAAATATTGCTTATAACGATTCACAAATGGTTAGGAAGCTGACTTAAAATACCACTTAAAAACAATGGCAATATAGAAAGTTTTAATTTCGAGTGCAACAGCTTTTCGCCTAAAATTTTCTGTAAAAGTGACTTTCCGCCTTAAAAACGTAAAAGTTGCTTTACGTTATGCATTATTTTGCAGCTTTTAACGTCCACTATGTTCTGTAGTTTGACGCTCCGCAATTGCCTTCGCATGTTTGCTGTTCTTTTCGCTGAGACATTTCGGTCATTTGTCCCATAATAGTACTGTATTTTTGCGGGTTTTAACCCGCCATAACAGTATTCACTTGTCTACCTTTTAGGACATCGTGACGGAATTGACATAAGTTTTTTCGGACATTTCAAATAAATTTCGGTTGCGGTTTGTAACCGAAAAAAAACAGAATGGCTGTACTTTTTTTGCACGAAAACGTTTGATCAAAAGCACTGCGTGGCGTAAGTCAATCAAATGTTGTGCATTATGGATTTTTTTCGCAATTTGCAGACGTAAGACTCGCGATTTAACTAACGTCAAGGCTAACGAAGACAAAAAAACACGCCATTCGAAAAATGGAACACATAGCGTAAGCAATGAATGTTGTTTGAACAAAACGCTTTTCTTCGACGAAATCCTGTTAAAATACATCCCCAGCCAGCGTTGTATTGATGCGCGAAAGACCTTGTCTCTCACCGTGTAAATGCATGTCTCAGTCACAGCGGGCTCAGGATGAAGGTTCGGGTAGTGGAGTCTGATCATGTCGGTGATGAAGCGGAGACGGCGTTTCTCGAACGCTTCTTCGTTTTTCTCGTCGCGAGCGTCAGGATCGACATCGATACCAGTGTGGCAGCAAACCTACAGTAGAAGAACATTTCCCACACATTTACGCGGAAAGCGTAAAACCGCATAAGACTATGTTTATCAATACCCACACTGATATTAATTTTCTGCGAGCGACCACGCTGTATTTTTGAGCAGATAGGCCTGTTGTGTGGATAGTTGGTATGTAGGCTGAGGGATGCGGATTTCTGCAGTTATAAACTGGCTGTTTAATTGATTGAATTCAGAGCGCATTTTATGAATTTGTTCGTTGCGTAGTGTTGTTACTTTATCGCAACGACTTTTCCTTTATTTGGTGTTTCACTTGTGTTTTGTTATTTTGCATGAACTTGTGCGGACAGTGACCCAATGACAGCTGCGGCCGTCGCTTGCTACCCTTGCATTTCTGAACACTTACTCTCTATGTGGTCGGGGTGCTAATAAACTGAACACTGAAAAATCACCCGTTGCTCTCAACATTTTTATTCCGCAATTTTTATAGGATCTATTTCATTTTGCAAACAAAATTCCAGGACTCACTTAAATTAAAACATTTGTCCATAACTTTTCCATGACTTTTAATGACAATTAAGTTCTCAAGAATATCAATTAACGTTTGAACCCTACAAGTAGTCATAGGTCAATGACTACGAAAAAACAGCTTCGAAATAGCTCGAAAATACTTGCACCTTCATTAATCCAGGATACTCCAAAGCCGGTACGGAATAGATGCGAGAGAAATGTTCATTGTAAATTCTTGTGGCGGGAAATACCTTCGCGTCGTAAATTCGAGGGTTTTTCGCTTTCCAGTAGTTGACTTGGATCTTCAGTGTCTAAAGCAGCAGGCTATTAGTACCGGGTCAATAAACGCATGGTTGGGACGGAAAGCTTACATAATTAACTCATAAACAACCGCGGACCCTGAGAGGAAGTTGCAGATCCAAAGGTTTCAGCAGTTTGTTGGTCCACGGACCACAGGTCAAAACCAACGATGCAGACGAGTACGTGGCGTTGTTGCTTCGAACTTTCACCAAGGAATCGCTGACAACTGTCACTTCGTTGACTTTTTCGCAGTCTTTGATGTCGCCACCCAACGATTTGATAGCTTTCTGCAAATCAACAATTATCGCGATCTCAGCACGACCTCATGGCGCACACAGCAAATTGTCGTTGACTGACACACTGTGCTATAGTCCAACTGAAGTCTCTTCGGAGGAGTAGTTCTCAATTTATTTCGCAATCTGCACCTCCCACACACAAAAAATTATTTTCGCGCCTATAGCGGCAATAGCTAGTTTCTTTCATAATTGCCTGCCTCACATACTGGCACGAGATCCTGAAGTATCAGCCAGATCTGTGCCAAAGGCCCGAAAACTTCAAAGGATATCGAAACCATATTCCGCGCCTTGCACATAAACCACCTTTCAGTGACTTGACAAAATAAAATTATCGGTACCCTGGCAGAGCACTTCGCGTCCCAATAAAAACACTGGTTTAGAACGGCTTACCGTGCATCTAACCGTCGTTCGAATATAACACACGAATCACATTCGGACTTTTTAGCTATTTTCCAAATATTTTCATTACACAGCTGTACCTTGTGATTTTCACTTCCTGCAACACACTGGATAGAGGACTATCACAAACAGTTGTTTTTGATCGCATTGTTTTGTTTCCAATTTTCGACTGAATGTCGCGTTTGAGGAATTGTTTTGGCAGAAATTTGAAAGTCAAGAAGAGATTTTCTACTTCCGCTTAACTATGCCGGAAAATTGTACACTAACATTGAGTTTCACATTGGCATCAAATAAAAATATATATTTTTGAAGATTTCTGCAAAGCGTGATGGGTTGGCTTCGTGACATTTGTCTCTAAAGCGTCGTTATGCGTCTTGTGTCACCGCAGACAACCTTTGAAACGGCCTCTGATTCCTCGAACGAAATCTAAACATTGTTTCCCTGTCACCACGAACAATTATAAAGATTTTCACACATTGTAGCGAAACATTGTAGTTTGTTGCAAATACCGCGATGACCATTTGACCATGACATGCATGTGCCGACAGGAACGAAAAGGTGGACAACTGCAGGTAGTTGGAAAATGGCCCATTTGGCGATTTGTCTGTCTTGAAAATGCTTCGGCCGAACACCACATCGAAAATCCCAGCGAATACTCTCACATAAAATTACCATTCCGAATACAGAAATTAGCATAGGTTTTGAAACTAAATGCACTGAGGACAGTACAGTGTTAGCAAGAGGTCGGAATTCTGAAGTCAGCAAGAAGAGGTTTGTGCTGTTATTATTATTTTTAATAACACACCCAATTTACAGCCATTCGCAAAACTACAATTTTTTGGGGAAAACGCAGCGAAAGCACTGCTAGGTTGTCAAGTTACGGCAGGAGTAAAATTTAAATTTAATTGATCAGTTACAATATATTCAGCATTGGATTAAGCAGTCATGTTCAGAAGCATACAGTAAAGGGAATAGATCTGTGTGCAGTTCTTTCCCGCCGGCCACCAGTTTGTACCGACATTTTTTACAGGAAGGTGGAGTTTAGCTGGTCCAGGCAAGTCGCTTAAAGGTGTGTAAGCAGAATCACTCTTGCGACGGCTTCGTGTCCTTATTCGCCCTCAGCACGTTGAAACACAACAGGAAACGTTTCAACGTAGCCAGAAACCGCCGTCGCAGAAGCGTAAACCAGACTTTGGCGGGCAGTATGCAATGCAATCTGTATGTAATACTGTACAACCAAACCTGCTGGCCATGTGAAATGTGCCCTCGGGCCGCACGTTGGACCAGGGATGCGGAGCCGTCGTAGCCGTCTATTCATGAACATGGCCCCGGCTCCAGCTCCGGAGCTCTTGGTTTCAAGAGTATGACTCCGGCTCCGGAGGCCTCTTTTTTCATGGCTCCGGCTTCTGTTCGTTTTCACAATTAATATTTTCAATTGTCTTGGCGTGCCTAAAGTTGAACGGAAAATGAATTAAATCAAATACACAAAACTAAGAGAATATATCAAACTTTTCTGAGTAATTTGATCTGGTAGTTTTGGCAAGCAGCGCTCTTGCCATTGAGGAAATAGCGAACAAACAGCAATCACCGGGGTTGCCAGGTTGGCCTTTTTTATGCCAATTTAAAGTTGGTGGGCCTAAAAATTTTCATTTGGCCTTTTGGTNTTCTTTTGGCCTCATCTCAAGTTGGTTGGCCTGAGAAAATATGTTTGGCCTTTTGGCTCTTTTNACGCTGGAAAAGTTTCCTCCGAAGGACAATAAAAATATTTTATATTTTTGGGTAACACATTTCAAAATTTTTGCANTAAATGCTATATCAGACCTACTTCCGCGTTATGAATTGCTGATGTTAGTAAAATATGAAGGATGCGAGACTCGAAATACTTTTTTTGCGTAATCACTGGAAATGTGGGTGCACTCTGTAGGCCTAGTGTGTTGTAAGCAGTAAGCAAGCTCAACGCTTGCAGGCAGGTCTGCATCTCCGCGATAGATACGCGACAAAGACGTCGAGGAAGTGGAATGGCCCTTATGATTCTGATTATAAGTACAGGAGTGAATGGGAGAGACTTTTGTGCAGAAAGCTCCCGATGGATTAGTATGCAAACTGTGGCACCTTTGTAACCAAAGTGTGCGATGTCACAAAGCATGAAAATTCAGAGAAGCATCAGTGATGAGCTCCAGTACAAGCCCAAGCAAGACGTACTCCAAATTTCGAAAAAAATTATAATGATATTCTTGTAATTCAGATTTTGTGTGTGACAAAAGAATAGCAATGCCACAAAAAAGTTTGGCTTTTTTCTGGCCTTGAAACAATCAATTTTGTCTTTTTTCTGGCCTCTTTTTAGCACTGTTTGGCTTTTTATTGAAATTTTCATCTGGCAACCCTGACAATCACAGGTTCAGACGATTCAGAGAACAGTTACTAGCAGAAACGTAACTCAAGATAATGGTAATCTAAACAATTTCTGGAAAGGCAGTCGCTGGTTTTGCCGTTATTGCCTGAGAACCTTTTGTTGTTTCTTAAGACCAGAATCAACAAAATGGCTGTTTGAAAAACTACATATGTGTCCGAGCATTTAAATACAGACCAGTCCCAACTGACCCAGTGTTTTGTACTCGTTGCATGTTTTGCTTGTTGCAGTCTTGGCGATTCCAGCTAACAGCGCTGTCTGGGCAACCATGCAAAGAACGCAAAAGACAGTCGATTACCTCTCTCATGTGTTCTTTCAAAAATGCACACATTTGCATTAACACAAATGCGAAGATATGTTTAAGACCTTTATTCCAAATGAAATATGACTTCTAGCAAGAAATTCACCGATGACTTTTTAAAAATAGCTGAAAACTTCTGATTTCGTATCTTTTGCCCTCATAATAAGCAGCGATGAATCGCAGAGTAACGCACAATTTAATCTGCAAAGCTTAGGAGAAAATAACCGTGCTGAAAACATAATTTTTTTCCACACTTCAAGTCCACATTTGTTTACATTGCATTTTTATACCCTCCTGATAATGTACTACTATGCAAGGAATGCTAGTTCGCTACCAATTAGTTATAACTTTCATGTTATACTTCTGCTTGTAAACGTAATGTTTCCTAGTGAACTTTGCCAATAATCTAGTAAACCTTGCTAATAAGCCTAATGGTTTCTAACAAAAATTCTTATTTTACTGTGGCGTGCCGTGCACTTCACGCACAAATCTGTAATGGTATCATATCTTAATCATACTCGCTGCTAACAGCATGATTACACAGCTACAAAAGCTATGGATAGTATATTATAATATTACCTACTCATTATAGCTCAGTTCTGTTTAGGTCGCTACACTACTACAGACGCGGTTTGATCATTCTGACTAAAAGGTAAGATGTTGTGGTAGCAAACGTTTTTCTTCTACAACAGTGGTTCACAACCATTTCGCTGAAGGGAGGCAAATCCAGACCTACGATTTTGTTAGAGAGCCGCACTAAAAAGTTTTGCCACAAGTCAGTTGACACGTTTTGTTTTATTGCACTAACGAAGTCTGTTACACACAGAAGTGTTACTGAAAGACTGGTAAGAGCCGCACAAAGGATGCTTGGGAGCTGCATGCAGCTCTTGGAACAATGTTTGAGAACCATTGTGCCACAAGTAACACCGCGCCTGCCAACTACGATGTCACAGCCTTAGCGATTATTAAACCTAAGAAACATCAAAGGCTGGCAGATCCATTGTTGCAGTCTGGTGTCGTAACGCATAACAATCGCGTTTGGTGTGCGATAAAGAGCACTGTTTTAGGTAAAGAAAGTCTATTTGGCAACACCGTTAGTATCTAGGCTCCGGAGTTACCTGTCAAATGGCCATAGCTCGGGTTCCGGTACTAAATTTTAAACTGCGCTCCGGCTCCTCATTTTTAATTTGAGCTCCGGACCCAGGCAAAATACCCAGCTGCAGCGCTCAGCCTCCGCAGCCCTGGTTCGGACGCCAGTGCTTTGTAGCAATACTTGCCAAATATCAAAGGTCAAGAATAAAAAATGCTTCCATTCCCACAATCATCATTTTCTAAAATAAAGATGATGCTTTCGAACACTCACACTTACACTAAGAGCCAGCAGACACCTCTGTGCCTTTAAAATACCGCCAGTATTTTCGAAAATGCCATTGTAACCGTGTGATACAAGGCCTGGAAACCTCCTCTCCACCTCGGATGATTTTATGTGTTCGTAAGGAATGCATATTGAAGTCAGAGCAACTCGATCTTTATCAAGGATTCGTTCTGGTCCCATGCTGATGACGCCCGTGTTTCTGAAACAAACATAAGCAAAGTTTCAGGGGATGTCACGATTAACTGCTTTCGGGAAAAATTGCATTCACGTTGTTTGAATGTCGTTGCGCCACTGCAATTTCCTGTTTCAAATTCAAAGCTATAACAGTTTTCTAGCAATGCTTCGTTATGCTTAGCATGTTTCGCGCTCGCTAAATGTACTGGTTACAAACGACTACGTTTATCAAAATTCAAAAATTTTATATTTGTCAAAAATCGTATTCACATAAGGTTAGAACTCTTTTTAAACTTTCTAACCTGCTACGAATCAAGTCAATGTAAACTTTAAAACGTTTCCACGTCGCTTGTTATATCCTTGTGACGACGCCATGCTTTGCGGTAATTATCTGTTCGTCAACTGTATGTACTTAGCACCAGGCTGTATTTTGCTTTTCGGTTTTTAGCAGGTAAATAAAGAAATCTGACTTGTAGGTCAGTACTTACTCAAAAACTCCATACAGCAGAAACCGTTAATTTGCGCCAATTATAGATAACACACGTTGTGGTCGTTTAAAAAATTCACTGAAAGATACTCACGTGCTATCAACATGAGCACAAAATTAAGCAGCAACACACCTTTACACACCTGCCCATCTGTATTCTCGCATTAATTAATTTCATTCATACGCAAGAAATCTTATTGCCTTTTTCTAGAAAACATAGGTGCATTTCAAAATTCTTAAACTACTGCATACATGAAAAGCTCCTGTTCGGTTTTCTCTTCCAGCTCTTCCCACTTCTTAAAGGCTTCAGGCATCATGCTTGCATGATGTTTTGAATCGTATGTGTACCGTGTTATTCGTGAACCGCCATGCGAGCTGCCTCTTGAATTAAATAAGGGAAACTGAGACAAAAACATGAGCCAAGGTTTGTGTGGACACAGACACGGTAATATGTAGTGCACATGTTGGGGTACTCATACCAAATAAAAATTGCCTTGTTTTTAAAATAGTTTGTAAATTGACAAGGCAATCAATCCACAAATACACATTGCATGTTACAGACGGACTATCTCTCCTGACAAAACAGATTGCCTTTGACAAATATCAGTTCTGTCAAGTGCGGCATTGTAAGTGAATGAGATTTTCGCAAATATTTAGTTCTAAACTGATTTGCTAAATCTTCCTTCACAATCAACTTTCTACTATCTATTGTAACACATTTGAATTAAAGCCAGAAGCATATGCACAGAGACATGCAAATCCAAGCATACTAGCCATGCACTAAAATAGAGTGCCATACAATTAGTGTTGTGCAAAAATTACCAAATTTTTGTATTTCACAAATCTACGTTCATGATGATAGCAGGCAACATGGCTGAACAATGAACATCTCAACTTGTTTCCAAAAAAACGAATGAAGAATTTTCTGCCGACGGCCAGTAGGCACTCAGATGTAGCAGTTTTAAACAATAAGGCATGAGTTGTTGCTAGCATAATGATTACTGGTAAACTGTCATCACTCTTAATTGTCAAATTTTAGCCAACTTACGCAAATGCGTGACTGGGTATTTCAAAAAAAAGGAATTTAGGTGAGAAATTTTTATCACTGGTTATGTGATGTTCAAACGCATGTGCTTTAAACTTTCTAGGTTTCCAACTATGAGCATATCTGATCATCTACAATGAAAATCACTTTCATTGTACTTCAACAAAATTCCAGGCTTTAACACACAGACCTTGCAAAACGTGTTTTGAACTAGATAGGATTTTTGCATTGCAAAGAGCTTTTTTAAGAAATGAAAAATTGAACATAGATTGATATTTTTCAGGTAAAAAATTAGCCAAACACACTTGTTTGTATTATAACAGAGGCATCTGCTTGGCAGTCATTCTATAACTATTTATTTTAATCAGCTTTTCCCAAGAAAATAAACATGTTTTTGATTTGGGATGGGTTTCAGGTTCAAATGCTATGCTTGAAGTGTCTTAGAATCACACTTATCCATCCTCAACACCTCATAACGCTTGTATATTGTTGCTTACTTCTCTCACCTATGTGCATGATTCATCTGCTTATCTGTACATGCCGTAACTCTTCACCCATGGCTTGCCCATCATCATCTGTGTTGTTAAATGATTGTTATTTGCGTGATTTAACATTTATGTTTCTGTAATACACATTGTTCAATTTAAATGTCATGGGATTATTTCGTTCATGTTTGCTATGGTACCCCTCATTTGCTATTTTTGACTTTGGGGTATATTGCTTGCTTTTCCAATTTTTTGTTTGCATCTGATGTTTTGCAAAATGTCTCCCATTTTCTATGTTTTTTAATTTTTATATTTTACTGATCCATCTTCAACTGTAGCACAACTCTGTGGAACATTATGTATTCATAAAAATTTACACTTGCATAGAGTTGCAATACTCAAATAGAATTCAATCACTTACTGCACTAACAAGATGAAATCAAACTCTTCAACAATATGAAAGGATTTATATTTTTCAAATGCACGGTGCTATTACAAGACCCAGTAATGCAAAAACTGTTTCGTATGTGTACTATTTAATATAAATCACATGAAAAACATTGTGGATATTTGCCAAATGTAAAATTAAAAGTATTGAAATTCTGCAAAGAAGTTGTGATTCTGAGATCAGTTAAGCCTTTTAACTTAACATGTATATTTTAAAGCAAGCTAATTACGATGTACTGACCTGGTGCATAAGCACAGATTATGGTTTATGACATTGTATACATACATGTGATAGAGTATTTTTGGTAGCTTTTCTTGATGCACTTACTCAACTGTCACTTTCAATGCTGTAATGACAAAATCAAGCTGAGCATATTGGTAACTGACAGGCCCGTAACCAGCTTGAGACACCAGGAGGGGCGAAGTGTTTTCTGAGAGGGGCCCAAATTTTTTGAACTATGTCCAATATTTTCAAACTATATCCAACACATTTTTCCAGGGTGGGGTGAAAAAGTTTCTTGGGGGGGCTTTTCCCTCTCTGGTTATGGGCCTGGTAACTGATGTACCTGTTCCAATAGAAGAATCTTCTTGTTTTGCTGTAACAAATAATAGGATGTCCAAAGACCTTGAACACCAGCTCCACACACAATTACATCATAAATCATTTCTCTAGTGGTGGAACACCCTGGAAAAATTTTTGCACCATGGAATTGAGGATTTCTACAGTTGCAAACTTGTTCAGCCACAGTCCTGTCTTTAAGATTCTTACGAACAATGTAGAGTACTTGAAGACTGTCTTTTCTTGCTCTAGACAAAAATCTGGAATAAGGATGTGCTATTCAAATGGGACAATTCTTGGCATCCAGTTATTATTTTAAACAATAGTTTTAACAGTTAGGACCAACTTATGTGAATAGAACTCACCAGACATCAACAGCTAGTAGTAGTACCTTAAACCTCTTACCATCAGGGGCCAGCAGTTTCATGAAAAACAGTGACCACTGCCCAAAGCTCATGGTTGAACTCTACTGTTTTTGAAGATTGTGCGTATGGCACCTCTCCACAGTCCACTAGCAATTTGTAGTCACTGCGCCATATTCAGCCTCACACGGCTGGAGAGACGGAATGGATTGTTTTTCAGGTATTGCAAAACGATAACCATGCTGCAACAACAACCTCATGCATCCCTACTCAAAAACGGTGATCTTGCCTTATGATTTTCTTTAGCTCTGTTTTTAGTTTTAGCCGGTTGGAAAGCCACCTGCTCGTGATGATTATGCATTTTCATTGGTGAAATTCTTAGAATAACAACTGTTCTTAGAGCGCTGAACAATGATCTTGACGCTAACAGTGTTAGCGTTAGTAACACAGTGGTGATGGCGTCCCATGGCGGTTCAATCACTGTTCACTTTCACGCTGATTCTTGTTCGGTAAAGTTGTACAAAAGCCTTTTTCAATAGCGAGCCATGAGACAACTAAGCTTTCTATGTCAAGTAAATAAAAAGAAGATGCTAATACAATAAAAGCGATTGGGTGACGGAGAGCAGCATCAGACAGTCTAAGCGAGTAAAAGTTAATAAACAATCAGAGCCTATGTACGGCAGCTGTTGCCTCCTACGTGTGGCAAACACCTGCAACAAACAAAGTGAAGTGGTTCATTGCAGAGGTTGCACGTTCACATACAGTACTATGTGTATTTACTCAACCAGCCTTATATCCAACATTGGCAGAACTAAGTAAATGAGAGCAACCTCATGATCAGGGCGCTCACAAATGCAGCTTCAAAATCCCAAGAACAGTACCAAAAATCCCTATCTTTACATAAAAAATTCCTAAAATCTGTGGTGGTGCAGGATAATATCGGAGCACTATGGTAAATGTTAAAAATAGAACAAAACATGATTTACAAAATAAACAGAAGTGCTTAATTTTGCACATTTTCAAACTTTTCCGAAAATCCCCAAATCCCTAAAATATCCCAAAAAAGGGTCATAAGTTCCAACCTAGGGACAAAATCCCTAAAAGTGAGAGCACAGCTCATCATGATAAGCTGGCTACTGAAAGCACCCGAGCGTGTCATTTTATGACCTTTAGTAAACCCTTTATACGCAAGAAACTAACAAACATCTTTGTCACCTGACTGCGTGATGTTGTTATGGTTGGCTAAACTGGTAGGTGTTGGGAGAGGATAAAGAATGAAGTGAGGAATGGGGCCCTGTTAATTATAGGGCTTGGTCCCACTATGTGGTGCTTGGCCAGTGGCCACATAAAAAAAACAGTTGCAGTAGCTTGCGATACCCTTGAAGTGCGAAGACAGTAGCACGAGCTCAGTGGTTCTCAATCTTTTCGCTGAATTGAAGGGAGATCCTTCGATTTTCTTAGTTAGACAGCCACACTACAACTTAACTTGTAACACAATTCAGTTGACACATTTTGTTTTACAGTGGTGCGAAGTCAAAATATGTGAAAGACTGCTGAGGGCCATACAGAAAGATGCTTGGGAGCCGCATGCGGCCCTCAGAACCACGGTTGATCTTGAGAACCACTGCAGCAGCTGTATTTCAATCCTTATCCTGTTGGTTGACACACTGTCTGTTGCATGTCAGTACTGTATAGTAGTTATGCACTTTGTGAGTGTTGTTCCTGCTCACTCAGTGTGCCAACCAAGGACGCCTGAGTACTATACCAGGTAGCGTACATGCAAGGATAGGCATAAGGCTGCTACATTATGAAAGTTGCTTAACTAACTTCGCATAAAACAGGAATCTTATTCTTGTGTTGACCCATCAACAAGTGAGCAGCTGCATAAGGAATCAAAATAATTGCTTCAAGACATTGTGTCATAGCCTGAAACATGGCCCACAAGAGAAATTATTGGCTGGTTTTGGTTCGTTTTATATCATTCGTTTCCTTATGCCTTTTCATTTTTGGATACAATGTATTTTTGCTTCATTAACTGTTCACTTTCTTTGTACTGTAGTCTTTTACAACTATTTTTTTCATAAAAATTTGGTATTACTTAATTGATGTATTTAGCTTCCAAATACTTTACATTTTAAAACAACTGTTTAGATTTATTGGCAATTGTCATCAAGTACAAAGAAGACTTATATAACCAAACTAAACAACATATAAATGAAGGAAGTGACTACGGATACGCCTGGCCTGACATAATTGAATTCAAATAAAAGGGTCAGTTTGTCATTCAAATGGTATGCATCTATGATCTTGTAGCCAGAAGGGTTATTCGTTGCGGCTGTTATGCCAATGGTTTTCGGTGCGACTTGCACCTTGCCAACTTTTGTTTTTTTTGTTTGCATTTTTTCAGGTTTAGATGTTACCTGTTGGGGTTAGTGTTAGGTTAGCTTAGGGTTAGGTTAGGATTAGGGCTATGGTTAGGGTTAGGTTTAGGGTTTATCTTTTACATTTAGTTCGTTTCCACCAAGCCTATTGCACTCTCGTTGTACGTTACTATTTCATCACAAGTGGTGTATGAATAATTTCAAAGTTCAAGGTCCACAGGCGTATCTGTAGCCATTGCCATAATAAATCAAAGGCAGTGTCTATTTTGCTGCCAAGATGGCAGTAGCAACAGGCTTGACAGAAACAAAGTAAACATAAAAGATAAACCCTAAACATAACCCTAACCTTAACCATAGCCCTAACTTAACACTAACCCCAATGCTACAGTAACGCTAACCCTAAACCGTAACCTCTAAACCCTAACCTAAACATAAGACCTAAGCATACACTATGGAAAGTTTTGAAAAAAGAAAAAAAAAGGAAGTCGCCAAGGTAAGCGTCGAACCGAAAAGCAGTGGCATAGCAGACATGAAGCATAACTGCTACGCTATGAGCAGCACGCCGATTGCATGAAACTGACCTTTTTATTCGAATTGCATCATGCCACGAGACTGAATGTTTGACTGGCGGCACGATAGCTCCAGCCAATCTGTTGCTGCCAGCATCTTGGCGGTAAAGTAGATACTACCTAAATGAAATTGTCAAAACAAATGAACAGTTATGGAATGAATGTATCCAAAAACGAAGTAAACGTAAAAGTAACCTTAACCCTAACCTAGTAACTGTAGCCTTAACCTAAGGCTAACTGTAAACCGTCATCCTAAACCCTTACCCAAATGCTAACACAAACCCTAATGGTAACCCTTAAGTTTTGAAAAAAGAAAAAAAGGGAAGTCACCAAGGTGAGAGTTGCACCAAAAAGCAATGGTATAGTAGACGTGAAGCATAACTGTTATGCTACGAGCAGCATGGCGATTGTGTGACAAAAAGACCTTTTTATTTGAATTGCGTCATGTCACAAGACCAAATGTTTGACTGGCAGCACAATAGCTCCGGCCAATCGGTTGCTGCCAGCATCTTGTTGGTAAAATAGACACTACCATTTTCTCTCATAGTTGGTAATGTAAACTTCAGTCGATCGCATGTTTCATCATGAAGTGAAATGTTACTATTTGTGCTCCAACATCATGTATTCAGAGTCTTAATGATTCTATGCCAAATACAATTAACAGTCATGACATATTTTTTTCGGATGCTTTTATAAATTGGGTTATTATATGCATTCGTTTTGGAGGACATGTTTTCCTTTTTAATAAGAAAATATAATTAGTCTTAGAAAGATGATTAAAATTGCCCAAATGTTTAAAAATGCATTTTGGTTAAAATAAAATGTTAAAATGGTTAAAATAAAATGTACACTCATGCAACTTCATTCTTAAAGAAATATACATTAGTTTTAAAGGTAGAAGCTTATGTCGAAACCTGTGATGTGCAGGCCTATGTGTTACTGATTTTTATTGAAAATATGTCCTCATTTTTGGTGATGAAAATATGGTATCCCTACCAAAAATGTGTTTAGCCAGCCAAGTTTGCATTTATTTACATATCTGACAACAAAAGAAACATTACCCTGGCTGCAAGCTTCTGAGGAATCTGCCTACTTTTTGCTATTTACACGTTTGTCTCACATAAGGTCCATATGGCGTTAGTCAAAAGAACAATACAAGGGTATAGAAATGCTTAACACTTCACAGGATAAGAGTTACTTGGTTGTTGGTACATATAGTTAACTGAAAACCAACGAATATCAGATTAGTAACTACTGGATTTGGTCATTGTCATACAGAAGCATTATATAATGAGAATAATATGGAGATTTATAAAAAGCATCAGACATTTGAAGTGAGCAGGTAACAAGATTGGATGAAGATGCAGATCGTTTTAATAAAAGTATACAAATTGCTTCAAATCAAGGCATCAAATGTCCTAATCAAATGTGTAAGTTGATGTAGGACTACATTTTGATTCCTTGGGATAGGATGTAGTTCAATTTCAGTCTGGCATTGTTGTTGGCAACATGATGAAGGCATTTACTGGTAATACTAGACTTCACTTGTTTCTGCATCACATTTGGCAGGCATACATTAGCATGCAATATGCATGAAGCAAAATGTTTTTGACTGCAATAAAGTATTGTTGCAACCTCTCCGGTGGTGTTGAGTTAAATGTGTGATTTACCACGAACGGGATGTGCGTGAAGAACAATACCATACATATATGTGGCGCGAACAAGCAATAAAAGAGTGATCGTGGCGTGGAAGCTCTGCTGATATTAACGTGTGAAAGATTGAACGTAACGACCAGCGTACGCGGAGAGTGATCATGGCATGTGAACTCTATTGTTGCTTGCTGCCACAGTGCGAAGCTTTGCGCCCATGCCACTCGGGATTTCCGATCGCAACAGTATCAAGGAAAGGTATCTCTGGGATTATTTGCCATACTTGGACAACTAAATAATTCTAGTTATCTAATTTGATGAATTAGAGCTAAATGATGATAATTCTAATCTAATTTACAAAAAGTTTCAGTACTCTAATTCTAATTTTAATCTAATTTCCGGTTTTGCTAAAAATGCTAATTGGTCCAACGGTATTTTTAAAGGTGAAACGAGAATACATGCTCGTGCAAGTAAAGTGCAACAAAATGGTGACAAGTTTCATGCTGTCATCCCATCACTCACTTGAGCAGCAAAAACAGTAAAAACTCGATCAATATATTTTTTGATTCACAGCTGCAGTAGAAACCATGTGGCCTTATCAATGATTTTTATGTCACATTGCCTATCCACACACCTGCAGAAGTCACAATAGTCATTAGGTACTTAAAACAATCAGACAGCTGTGATCAGTGGTGCCACTCCTAGTGTTTTCCACTAGATCTAATGTTTTTGCATTTCATCTAATGTTCTAGTGGTTTTATATAGCTATCTAGTGTTTTTGTATGAGCGAGCTGATTGTAATTAATTGCACAATTTTGTGTAATTGGGACATTTTGATTTTGTGCAATTGCAATTTTTTTAAAATTCTACCTACTTGCATCTTAAATTACACAACAGCATATAATCTGTTTTGAATTGAACCGCTACGAAGTTACTGTGGTCAAAAGTTTCAATGATCTGTACACAAACCGTAGAACCATTGTCAGAAAGTTTTCATCGGTAGGGGGGATGGGGGGCCTTCACATTCTAAAAATTGACAAAAATTCAACTGATCTATAGCGTTTCGTGTTTCAATTTGGGGGGTTGGAGCTTTCTTTTTGTGGTGCTAAGCCCACCAAATCCCCCCTATGGCAACTGGACTGACACAAACACAAGCGTTGCTGCTCTCTCCTGTTTTCTTTGTCTCTGGTTTACAAGGAGTTAACGCAATGTGGTTGTTGGCATAGAAACGCATTCCCTGGCCATTTTCATTGTAAGTTTGTCTTTTTCTTTCACAGCTAACTTGCATTGAATTACTTTGGAAGGCTAATCAATATTGTGTATCTAGTGTTTTTTTGTGAATCTAGTGTTTTTTATCATGAAATCTAGTATTTTTTGTAACAGCAGAGTGGCTGTGATGTTTTATGGCAGTGGTTCTTAACTGGACGACAGGCCTCCCCAGGGGGGTGTCAATAAATTTCCAGGGGGTGCGCAAGCCCTTACATGCTTGCTCTATAACATGGGAAGTTTGATCAATAAATTTTCCAATAAATACATTTGATTTAACAACTTATTCAATGTCAGGGAGGCTTGAAACAAATTACCATTACTTGAGGGGAGCGTGGTAGACAAAAAGTTAAGAACCGGTTTTAGGGTATTGGAAAAATGAACACTGTTTCCCTTATCTGAAGGCTTCCCCTGGAGAACTCCTGGGCATGTCAGTGACATCGACTTTGTCGGAACAAGTGTTTGGCTATGCTGGCGAATTGTACAGCATGAAACGTGCCAACCTTGGCGTACGAATCTTTGCTATTCTCACTCTTATGAGAGTGAATCCGGGTTGAGGCGTGAATTGAATTTGGATTCAAAACTGCTTTGACTTGAGTAAATGTAATTCTAATTTTAGTTCAATTTCTGGTTTTCGCAAATCCACTAATTTTAATCCTATCTAATTTGTGCCAGCTGAGTTAGCTCTAATTTTAATTGTAATCTAATTTAGAAAAGCTAAAAAATTCTAGTTGTCCAATTCTGTTATTTGCTGCATAATAAGGCGATTTAACTTGCCGTTACTCCTCAACGTCATCCTTCATGACATAAAACATTGAGATATTTTATTTGTTTGGAAAGCTTAACACTTGTCATTCAGGCAAACTGGTTTGGCAGGCTGTTTAGAATTTTTATGGGGGAAAAACACCGACAGTCTTGTTACAGTTAAAAACAATTTGGTGTTCAGCAATATCACAAAATATTTACAAGGCTTTGAAAACCATCGAGCCTAGTTTCCAATGAAAACTGAACTTACCAACAACACATTGCAAACACAAAGATGGGGTACATTTCCTTACCCTCAATTTTGAATGCCATAGCAGGTACAACAAGTTATTATTGTATAATTCTTGAAATAGTGATATTGCATGATGGAATAAAAACAATTCAGGATGGGGTTTTTCTGTTTTCTTTAAAAAAGAACAAAATCTGGTTTCTTTTCAAAAAACCAAAAAATATTCAGGATTTTCTCAACCCTGGTTGAAGGTCTCAGTAGGGAGCGATGTATTATGAAAGGTTGAAGTTATGGTCAAGGTGTTAATTTCAGTTAACCTGGAAGCCTCATAAATAAAGTTCACAGATTGGAGAAATTGGTTGCTGGTCAATTGTTTATTATCATTATCATTATGGTAAGCTCTACCACTGCACTGTGCAGCAGTCACTAGCTATTTTTACATGTGGACTTCTTTCAGCATTGCACTTCTAAAGCAGATTTACAACTAAGCAGTCTTTCTCACTCATGTTTGAAAGTATGTAACATTTATTGAATAAACTTTGTAATTATCAATAAATGTCTTTTTTCATGGCCTCATCTCTGAAATGGCAATACTGATTGATTTGAAGTAAAATGGTAAAGCGCTCATATAAATTCTTTGTAGAATTTGTGAAATGCTGTCAAACCACATATTTGTTTAAATTACAGATGCAGTGCAAACAATATTGAAAAAATTAAAGCTTTGAGGTGTCATAAAATACGCATGCTGTTTGGTTTTCAGAGTGAGCTACATTGTTGCTTGGAATCAGGTCAAATAGTAAAAAAGTCAGAGGAATCTTCTAAAAAAACTTTGTTTTTGCCCTAAATAAATCATTGAATACAATCAGAGCTGCTTTTTGTAATTGGTGGCAATTTTTTCAATTTGCATGTCTTGTGCAGTTTAAGAAGCTGTGTAAGTTATTCTTGATTTTTGCAGTTTAGTTCACGTTAAGCAACACTGCAAGATGTTGGTTTTATTTGGATAGGTAGTAAATTAGTATGGTTTGCACTGTGGTTTATGCAGGTACAGTTTCAGTCCGAATTAGAAAGTGTCGGTCATCATGGAAGCATACATTGGGCATTATACATCCTTCCAACCATCAAGTTTTCAGAAAATCAAGTGATTTGTCTCACAAAAAAACAAAATTTGTGTCCAGACTGAAAACTGTGTTATTTGTGAAAGATTTTTCCAAAAGGGCTGCTGTAACTTCTGCAAGGAAGCTGTATGGACTTATTGTTAACAAATTCCAATCTTACTTAAATGCCCCTTCAGCACTTCCCGCTTATAAGATGAAGCCCAATATGACGCTTGCTCAGATTATCAAGCAAGTAATTCCAAGTTCACAGAATAAGGTTTCCTCATTGCAAAGAGATCTTTCTTTTACTGCATCACTTAATAATGCTATCAAAGACCAGTATTGTTTAGATCAAGGTCATACCAATGATGAACCTATTGTATACTTCTCTGAACCATATAACTACTTCACGTACACAAGCTCAAATTCAGCTTACAATGGAGATAATGCAAGTGACATACGATTAAGTGGTGAAACTAGCCATGCAGCCTTGGAAACATTAAATAAAACATCTTCTGACACAAGTTCGCATGCAGATGCTGGTGTTATTGGAGTCACAGGTGACTCTGATAGAGATAACAGAGCGAAAACAATGTCTAAACATCAAAGACCACCATCGCAATATGATTATTTGCTTGAAACAGCAGTTGAACAGCAGCAAAGAGGAATTTCTGATTCTTCGTTTTATTCTTCTTTCAAAAGCCTGGTTGAAATTCCTGTGAATTCATTCATCAGTCTTATTTCAAGAGCAAATTATTTTGAAAAGGTGGAAGCTGCAGGTGATACAAAAAATACTGATTCTGTTCTACCAAACGATTCTGCCAAAGAAAAGCATACAGATCTTAAGCAGCAAGAAAAAGTTGCTGCACCTGTATCATTGTTGGATACATTGATAAGGTACATACCTTATGGTTTCACATCACCTTCTGAACCAGGAAATGGGCAAAATGGTACCAAAAAAATGGATCAAGCAGAACAGCAACGGCTCAGGATTCAGGTAAGATCAGTAACTTTAGTTTGTATGTTTTTTTTGTTTTTATGTAGTCTGAGAGTTGCAGTAATGTATGTAATATCAAGCAGTAGTAAATTTCTTTTAAAAAAAATTTCCATGTTTCTTGGAACAGTGTTAGCAAAGTCAACTTCCACATTGGGTAAATAATTTCATGCTGGCAACAAATTGCCAAATCTGTTAAACAAGCTTTTATTTGATGTTTTCTCAAAGCATCATATCTTGTTCTGCAGAGTCAAAAAGAAACGATTTCCCGAAAAGTTGAAATTAACAACAGAACTCGCCACCTGATCAAATGTATTCGTACCTCCAACAATTTCAGCTTAACATGTCGGCACATTGAAGATTTCAAAAACCATTTACTGCTGTTTCCTCATACAAGAATTACAGCTGTCAAGGTATCATTGCAACAACTTAAAATAGAAGTTGATTTTTGTCAAAAACTGCAAGTAATCTGTGTTTATGAGTGATTTCAAGCATAGTTTCATTAGATTTTTCACTGTCAGTTCATAAACAAACTTACCTTTTTAAGTAACTTTATTATATTTTTCTGGTAATGTGTGCCAATGGTAACTTGATTTAGTTGGTTGTTCAGTATTTTTGTGGTTGCTTACGATTGTGCCACTCCTTTTTTGGTCAATTTGCACGGTTATCTTGTAAAATGTGCACAATCTGGCATTTGCTTTCTTGTGTCGAAACCTATAGATAAATCAGTTACCGTAAATGCTTGTTATTTAAGCAATTTTATTCAGACTTGTAGTATCTTTGCTCATTTTAAAATGTTTTATACACACTAGTATTGCATTTTTTGAGTTGCAGTCCAATAGCTCTGCTATTAATACTTTTATCACCATGGTAATAAAGTTGATTGTTTTTCACAGGAAAATGCTATTCGAGACTTGGTATACATCTATCGCACAACATACAACAAGGACGTTCTGCCTACAATCAGGATGTCTCTTGCACTTTTAGGTGCAGTTGATCCTCCTAAGCAGAAAGGGATTAGAGTGTTGTGCATTGATGGTGGAGGAGTCAGGTTTGTTCATTCATGTCGAACGTGTTATGTATTGCTACAACTGTAATTTCAAAGAACAGTCAAGTCTGTGCAGACCGGATCGTCTGTGTTTATTTATATGTCAAGTTTCTCTTCTTTAAAATAATGTTTAAAAAGATCATCAATGAGTGTGTGCCACGACACGAGCGTTCGTTTCTTTAAAAGGTGGTCATCCACGAACAGGGATGTACCGGAATTAAGAGTTTGTTTCAGACGTGAACTATATTTGGCCGGAAATTTCGAAAAAACCAGCCGGCATTTCAGTCACACCAAAATTATTGTATCAACTTCTTTTGTAGTTTTTGTTGTGTTCCAAATGTACAGAAACGCTGAAAGCTCAAGCTATAATTGATTTTACCTTATCGAACTTTGACTTTTAAGGTTTGAAGTGCAACGCATTTTGTACAAAGTCTTTGGTACCTCTGTATAAAAAAGTCTTCTATTGTGAAGTTCACCAGTCTGTTTTAAGTTAATTATCGTCATATCACAAAAATATATCCTGTAAACGATTGTGATACATTACCGAAAGTTATCTAATATTAGGAAAAACTGTAATGTAATGAAGTACGAACAATTTCGAACTCTGATGAAATATTGTTTTGTTTTTCGGTCATTGACCGAATTTTTTTAACTGACTGAAAAAAACTCATTTCGGTCATAATGTCCGAAAGCATAGACTAGTGAAAACTGTTACGGCAAGTTTTAATAGTGTCATGGGACAAATGACTGAAATGTCTCAACGAAGTAAAACAGCCTGAAACTACTTTATTTCCTGCTGCAACCGGAAATACATGCTGATGTTCGGTCCAAGCGGAGGTCCGGCACATCCCTATTTTTCACTACGTTCGCACAATTGTTTCAACCATATATTATGGTTGTAATGTTTGCCAACAGTACTTAGCTTTATGAGTGAACATTGGCTTATTAGGAAATGCTTTTATTGCCAACAACAGTTGTGTGAAGGAAAGTTGAATTTTTTAGAAATGCTTTTATGCCTGTTTTGCATGGCAGCTTTTCACGATTTTGTGCGGTCATGGCGTTGATAGCACGCAGCAGTCACGGTGTTATTGCGGTGCCCACAGCCCAGTTTGCTATCTTAGGTTATTACTCATGGGGATTTCGCTGATTTGCAGTTGGCGTATAAGCGATGTCCCAACGCTGTTGTTGGTTGAAGCTTAGTTAATTTAGTGTCATACATGTTTCAAAAAATAAAACGCTTCTTGACAGTCATGATTTTCGAAAGGTTTTCGGTTGGAAAAACCGCATTCAAGAGTTCGTAGGGATCATAAACGAGAAAGTTCAATCAACCTATCGTGCTGAAGGAGGTAAGCATCATGCAAACGAGGACAATTAGTGGAAGTCTTAGGTTGTACAAAAACAACAAATGTAAGCCAATTTCATAATAGATCTAGTAATCTGGCGAAAAGGTAACCCGTCGTCATTGGCAGAAATCATTCAATACGATGGAGACTGCAATAAACATGCATGTATAAATCATTGGGTAAACGCTGACTTGTTGTAACCAAGCGTTTTCAACCACTCGCTGGCCAGAGAAGCCGAAAATTTGCAAGAAGCCGAAAATTTGCAACGTTTTCTTTTCGTTTATCACGTGACCGTTCAAACTAGCCAGCGAGTTTGCAAAACAGTGTCCTTGCATCCTGCTGCATAGTAAGGTGTAAACAACATTCGTTTGTTTAACATGGTCGTATGTGATGGAACCAGATATGCATTTTTCATACCATCGTGAAATGGTTGAACTAAACCAATAGTCGCACTTTTTTGCAGCCAACGTGCTGAATAATCTCATTCGAAATGCAGGGTCAAGAAAACGTATCCACAGATAGTGAACTCCTCATTGCTGGGAACTCGTGTTTGTTGACCCTGACCTCCACGAAACGTATATTTTGCCTGTGACCGTAGAGACTGAAAAGCAGTGAAGTACCTCACTTTCCGAACCCCGATCAACGTTTAACAACTCAGGTCGCGCCAACTTTATTTCAAGCATGTGACATTTGAGTTTCCGCAAAATCGTTTCGAGCCTAGCAAGCAGCATACAAGACTTTGATGAATAAGAGAACATGTAGTTAATGTTTGTCACAACTCTTAATTGTAACGCTAGAAAGTCACTTTCTTTCGATCTTCAGCTCACTGGCAAGAACCTTCTTCAAACGTGATTGCAAGCGCATAACCAATGGTTTTGCCCTATAGAGCCTTGCGTATGAACTTATTCTTACCGGATTTTGTTGTAATCACCTCCGAGCTTCCGAAAAACATGGATTCATCCTGTGCACCAAACCATCGTCAACCCCCCTGTGGGCGCGATTTCGGCCAAAGTGGGAACTGTTGTCTTATAATGTGTTCTTCAGTGTAATTATGTCAATTCGTTTTTGTATCTGATCTTTAAGCGTACATTTAATTGCGTTTTGACAGTCAACACACGGACATATTTCTAAGGTGCTTTTATTTCGTGAGCACGCGTGCAGGCGTGGTCAATAACTTCAAGTTGATCACTGACACATGCAGGGGTGTGGTGGCCGTTGAAGTGTTTCGTCGGATCGTTGAGCTGAGTGGCCAACCCATACACGAGATGTTCGACTACATCTGTGGAGTAAGCACTGGCGCGATCCTGGCTTTTCTCCTGGGCATAAAAAAGATACCCATCGATGACGTGGCCCAGATCTACAGGTAGGTTGTTATGCTTATTTCATGCCGATTTTCGCCATTCTTAACTGACACCATTTTGAGCTAAATTTGTCCATCGGATACGTGTATTACCATGTAAATCCGCGCTGAACTTCCTTTGTTTCGGGTTGGTTAGTCGATTTATTAAACTTAATGGTTGTCTTGAAAAAATGCGTCCTGAACAACCGTAGATTTTAGCGAGGTTTACGTCGGGTAAAAGTAAGAATCGCCTTTGTTTTCTTTGTCACTTTCAAGTGCATACATCTGCAATTCGACCTGTGATGTGTTATGGGGGGTGACACGCATTTTTTTGACATTTTTCTTGCGTATTGTTTTTTTGTATGCAGAAATCTAGGAAAGGAGATTTTCTCCCAAACTCCGCTGGTGGGAGCTGGGAAGTTGGTTACGGCGCACGCTTATTACAGCACAGAAACCTTGGAGAAAATACTTCTTGCTGTTTTTGGTATGAAAATATGTAGCTGTTGGGTGTGGTTATTTTTCCATTTATTCAACAATGTGTAATGGCAAGCAGGTCTCACCACCAGAGCAAGAGAGCAAGTTATCTGTATGTGTGTGAGTGCTGTGTTTGAAAATAAGTTTTTGAGGCATGTGACAATACCGGCAACTGAGGTTGAATTCAGGACCGAGGTTTACGGAGTTTGTTTGAGCGAAACTCTTGACACGTATGGTTTTAAGATCAAAGGCCACGCTCGAGAACATTCCTTACGACGCCCGGACATACTTCTGCAAAAATTTTAAGCGTTCAGTTTTGTGAGGCGTAAATGTGGAAACACCACCTTTGGAGTAAAGTTTTACTTAGTAGTTTACTTGACTGAGAACAAGCGTTATCAGAATTTTTTATTTCCAGTACGGATACTTCTCGAGTGTTTAACACTAGATTCTGGGTGTATTAAAGCATTTGGGACCTAGAAGACAGCATGTTGTTCTGTAGAACACCAGGTGCAAACACCGCTCAAATTTCATTCTACCCTTTGCTGGGTATACTAATTGTGTTACTTAAACTTATTTAGTATCAATGCACTGCCGTTTTTGATTTAATATCCAGTTGATTATATTGTTCAGTTGCACAAACCGCGTTCAGACTACAGGGCATGACATTTAAACATAGCTGAAGTACGCGAATGAATTCTAAATCAACAGGGTAGGTGCGATTGCTGCGAATTTAAATCGGGCGGAGTGGTGACATTTAGAAAGCCCAGCGTTGAACAGCTTGACTGCGACAAATTCGACCGCCCAACCACTTGACTTATGCTAGTGCCAGTTCGTGCAAGTCTGAGAAAGCTGTTCTTTGATGTTTCCGCAAGCCGTATGTTGGTTTCCATTTGCAATGATCTATTTACTAGCATCGCCAAAAGAGAGCTACAAAACACCTGGTCAGCTTTGTAGTTCATTTCGAAATGCCAAACTGCATTCATTGCACGCAGATCTCGCAACTAGCGAAACAGGCGGGTTATAATTGTACATTTTATTATTTTCCATTGTGTTATATACTAAAATAAATCTGTAATAAATTGGGATGTGTGCGGTTTGATTGGAATGTTTACGTTGTACATGTGAACGTCATCTGCCTGACGTCATGCACAGGTGAACAGGTTATGATCGAGAGCGCCGCTGATGAGGACACTCCAAAGTGCAGTGCTGTGTCGTGCCTCGTAAACCGACTGGTGCTCAAACCGTTTGTCTGGCGAAATTACAGGTGAGCTAACTGAAGTTTGTTTTTTTCGCTGTAATGCAACTGCCGGAGCCAAAAACGTTGAGATGTTGGAGCTGGAGCCAGAACCGGAGCCTGAAATTTTTAGTTCCGGTTCCACAGCACTGGTTATTTTGATATGCCGCCTAAATGGCATAATGTCGAAATAGACACCAAATCGCTTTTATACTTATCCTAAAAAAGTTTAGAACTAAAAATTACTTTCAATTGGCTGAAGTCCAATAGAGTTCCGAGATAAAGTGGCGCCCAGGGCCAAAATGCCCCCTACTTTATCCAGTTACCTTGAGCCATCTGATGGTAATGCTCTAGTTTAAACCGTTGGACGGTCTGTCCCATGTTTAATTCTATAACTGCGAACATCTATAGGCTCATCTGAAAAGCTCTATGTTACCATTGAGAAACTGTGTTCTTCATGTAGTCTACCTGAAGGCATATTTGGATTAAGCACTTGATTTGTTACATCTAAAAGTTTAGGCGAAATAGTATAATGCAGTTGTCCAACTTAATGCATTTGACAAGGGCCCCATTGGCTTTGGTGGGCGTCTCTGCAAAATCCAGATAAATTTCACTTTTAATGGTAGGCATGTGTAACGCTTAAACTTACTGTATGTCTTGTTCTTGCTGGTAGCACTATGTTTCAGTGTTGATGTATTCAACATTGTCTTTGCAATGTTTCAAGCATCGTTCCTGGAACTCCACTCACCCACTGGCCTGGATCGTGCCGAGGAAAGATGTGGGAGGCTTTGCGGGCGTCTTCCGCTGCCCCGGGATACTTTGAGGAATTTAAGAAAGGCCACAATATTCACCAGGTTGGACAGTTGCTTTTTGGGCTGTAAGTCTTACGCTTTTAACGAGAAAAGCAGAAACAGCCAGGTCTGACTAAATATCGTGTGATACAGTTCTCGCACCCACCATCTAGTACAGTGCTTTTCAATTTTTGGAGGGATCGCGAGTAGGTATTTTATGTACACAACTGTATTACATATGCTTTATTCGAGTTTTAGATGGGGTCGTTGGTTTATTGGTGGGTTGCTATAGTGGGTCGCGGTACAAAAAAGGTTGAAAACCACTGCTTTAGTGGATTGTTTGCCAAAAAGGTTCCATGAAACATTGGTGCAGTGTTGCTTTCCCCATTTCTTTCTTGTGGTATTTGCAGTCTGCTCTTCAATTTTGACAGTCACTCGAGCTACGAAAAGTCTTGGGTCACTTCGACTGTAATCGCCAATATTCATCTTGCTCCAAGTGATATACTGAATTTATCGCGCTCGATTTTTATGTTTGGGCTAGAGGTTTATGTAATCGAATACATGGCTCTGTTGCAAACTGTCGGTCGGCGTAGCGTTGAATGCGTGATCCACCACGTACCGGATGTGCGCCATTTGCTACTTTGTTTTTATATTTTGTTCAAACGTTTTCTTAACCACATCAAATTCCTCCAACTAAATTCGATCCGCTCGTCTGTGTACATAGGAACGCGCTTTCATCTGTACATTTTCTTCACCATGTTCTGTGTTTGATTGTTTCCCTAATTGTACTTATTTGATCTCCAACTGTTGTTTTTCAACACTTCAAAAAGTGATAAACAGGCTTGGCTGACTAGATGACCGCCATGTTCCTTCACCAATCCTGTATGACACAGTACCCCTCCTTGTGTACTCTGATCAGCTATTATGCCATTGTATTTTCATTTGCTCTAATGTTCACTGATGGTTGGCTTTTTGTAGTGCTTCTGCTTTTTGGCTGAGTCATATGAAACAATAAACCGTTACCATTATATGCTATAGTTGCGGCTTGCGACAGTTTATGGCTTTGCCTGAAATCCACTGGTTTTGTACCGCTGATGGATCCAAATTGATTTGAGCGTGATTGGCAGCGATATGTGTAAGTCTGGTAATAGGGATTCGATTCAAAACTCAAAATTTATCAGCGTTACTATTACCAAGGGCGCGACCAGCCAAAATTTCAGTGGTTGGCACATGTCCGTGGGAGCATATTCTCCAAAGTTCGCCTAAATCCCTCGCACAAGCCTATATTTGATTTTTTTGCAAAATGTTGAAGGTGATGCGATGCCCGTCACCAGGCTGATTGCTGTAGCGGATCTAGGAAATTTGTGCAAGTGCCTCTCCCAAGCGACTACGGTTCCCCTTTAAGTAGCGCCGATTTTATTTGGTTTTAAGAGCAGATTACATGCAAAGAAAAGCAGTTTTTTGCATTTGCCGAGGTCAGTCTATACCAGCAAGGCAAACAGTAAAAAGTTCACGACTGTCAACAATATCCTGCTTTGAAAAAACAGATGTGTTTTTGCTCTTCGCTTTCTTTCCCACTGGTGAGCTGTTCAAGTCAACAAATGGTTTCGTCTGGAATATCGCTAATAATGTAACTGTGGCAGTGTTTTAAAAAACATATCAAATTTCGTAATGTATTTTGTCGCACCCATTTTCGACTGCTATCCCCAAAGGCTACGTTCGATCTTGGTTTCATTTTTCGCTGTGACTTTTCGGTCATTTGTCTCATCTCGCCGTAACAGTACTCACTAGCCTACCTTTTCAAACATCATGACCGAATTGACCTAATTTTTTTCGGTCTTTAAAAAAAATTCGGTCAATGACGAAAAACAAACCCAGGTTTCGACCCGCCACTGATTGGTTGCAACCATACTCGTGTTCTCCTCAGAAATCACCTGCGTGTACGTTGCTTTGGCTGGTTGCAAACGTTTGCAGGTTCGACAAGCTAGACGCATGGTTATTGGTTACGTTGCATGCGCTTATAAAGATGCTCTCGCGCAGGACGGCGGATTGCTGACCAACAACCCCACCGGCGTGGCGATGAACGAGTGTCGGCTGCTGTGGCCGAACTCCCCTATTCAGTGCGTGGTGTCGGTGGGCACCGGACGGTACGAGCCCTCCGTCGGACCAACCTTCGAGCACTTCCTCAGCTTGAAGGACAAGATTTTGAAAGTGCTTGACAGTGCAACAAGCGTGTCAGGTACGGATTTTCGCTCGGNTCCTTTCAACGATGAACTGTAGCATATTTGTTATCTTTTTTTTTCTCNCTGAGACATTTTTGTGATTTGTCTCAATCGTATTAAAACTTGCCGTAATGCTATTCACAAGTCTATATTTTCGGACATTATGACCAAATTAACTTAATTTTTTTCGGTAATTAAAAAAAAAAAAGCGCGATATCCGAAAAATGACCGAAAAAAACAAGTTTGTTATAGACCTTGAAAGTTGATATCCGGTGGCGTGAAATGCTTTGCCGTCGTTCGATCATGTTATCAGTCATTAAGCGAATGCGAGCTTGAAACTCCGCTACTCTGCCAGCATCCACTCCGGCCATTGTATGTCTTATGTGACGGACTGGCATCGAACTTTGGTTCCATGCAGGGCCGTAGCCATGGAGAGCATTCGGGTACAGTGCCCAGAAATGTTATGTTATGCCCAGAAAAATTTGTTTTAAACATACAATAACCCGTAAAAATGAATTTTCCCCACAAACTTTACAACCTGCCTACGAGCCTGGTTCCATTAGGAAGACATTGTACAGTGCAATGTACGTTTTTTTCCTTTCGTTGCACGCTTTTGCGATTCCGCTTCGATTGTGGTCGACTGAAATTACAATTGCGCATAACTCTCAACAAGCAACTTCTCCGGTGTCGAATCGCTTTTCAGCACGCAGTGGAAGTCACCACTAAACGTTCCGCCTGTCACGGCAGCTTTCTCTTGTTTATTGATTTGTCTGTTTACTGTTTGTTGCAGAGGTGCACACTGTAATGTACGACTTGCTGCCGAATGGAACCTATTTTCGCTTTAACCCATTCATTCGAGGTATGATGCACGTCTATTTATAACCTGCCAGCTTCATTATGGGAATGAAGTTGAACGGATTGAATTACAGACAATTGTAGAGAATTTGATGGATATTTTCAAAGTATTAAACATCATTACTGAAACAAATTGATGGCTTACATAGTTTTTTGTTTGGTGGCCATCTTAAAGTATTCGTTCTGTTTCAATATGTATTGCGCCTCAAGCGTTGAAGCAAAGCGAGTTTTGAGTTGTCTTTTCATTCATCGAAGTCTTACAGCTGGCATTTCAGCAATGCTCCGGCTTGCTGCGCAAGGTACACCTTGGGGAGTAAATGACCGCAATTATGGAAACCAAAATCATAAAGCCCATACTTTTCTTTTGTTGCAGTGGAGAGTAACGGCTAACCGGAACAGCCGGCCACATAAGATACGAATAACTGAAGCGCAAATTTATTTTAACAGACAACAGAGATGAGCGGAGTCACATTTTCAGACTCCGACTCCGGTCCTGTTCCAAATTTTTGAATACAGTCCAGATCCGGGTCCGAAAATTTTTCAAATTTGAGAATCCGACTCCTGCTCTGACTCCGGCAACCACCGATGCAACCGAAATTCAGCAATGCTTCTACTTAAGCAATGATATGTATAAAGACCAAGCAGACTCCTGTTACTGCCGAGAATAAAAAGTAACTCTGGGTCCGGTTGTCACAAATTTTTGACTCGGGGGGTCCGAAAGAAAAACACAGAATCTTGCCGGAGTCGACTCCGGATCCGTGGCCACCTCTGATAGGCAAACGCATGCTGGCATATTTCTAGTGGGTTGCCTTAAACTTGGTTGACTTGTCGGAATCACATTTCGACCTTTTTCACGAAACACCGCTCACTGTTCAAAGCGCACAGAATGTATTGCGCTCGGACTTTTCCAAGTAAGCGTAAGTTTTCTCGTTTTACGGAATAATTGGACAGGAGAAACTGTACACTACAGTTTATGACCTTTTTCTGCCATCCATTCCAGCCTCTAATCCAGTGATTCTCAAACTCTTCCAGTTTGTGGCGCACTAAGAAAATAAAAAAAATTCGCGGCACACTTACTACAAAACAAAGTTGTTTTAAAAAATTTAATGCGAATGCGATGGGTGTGCCTGTTTTTGGGAACAAGTAAGATTGAAAAGAGGCTGTTCCGTCGTTACCAAGCACGCCTGCATTTCGTCGTCATTTCCATAAGACTCTCTCGGTTTTTGCTTTTAATTTGTGTCAGAACAGAAAATCCATATTTAACGGAGCCATGAAGATTGAAATGGCAAGATTATTTTGAGGGCTTTGACACTGATCACTTAATAGGATTTGTAAGCAGATAACCAAAACTCGTCCAAGCTGTTTTGGGGAAGCAATGCTTGAAAAAGCGGGTCGTTTCGTAAATCAATGAGCTGCTCTTTTTCTTCGGAAGAAAGATTGCTTGATTCATTGATTCTAAATGGATCAACTGCCTAACTAAACATTTCTAAAAATCTTGTCATTCAGACTAAGTACATTATTGTTTTCCTGTTAGCCTAGCTCAGCGTTGAAGTCAGCATGGTGAAAGGCGGGAGCGGGATGGCTTGTTTCAAAATGCATTACTACATAGCAATTGTAACGTGACAATCCAATTATAATATGTTACAATCACCCTTACTACATCGGCAAGCCAATAGGCAAATACCATATTATCATACTGGCTATATAATCGTGATATTATTATCAGTAAATCTACTGGATAGTGTGCATTCAAGTTTCACATGCTTGCCTGCCTGCCTAATTGTAATACGAATTGGTTATTTTCAAAAAACCCAACAAGCTCCGCGGCACACTATTGTGTCGCGGCGCCCAGTTTGAGAACCACTGCTCTAATCCAAGGTTGGGGAACCTAGTTGCTGTCACGGGCAGTGTTGTTTTAAAAAAAAGACCAAAACAACGGTTTTTTAAAAAAATGTCCACTTAAAGAAAAACAAGAAAACCCACCAGAAAACTCACTCTACTTTTCCATTGAAAAATCTGTTCGGAAGTAAAAAATATAAGCAGGACACTTGTACAGCTAACTGAAAACGAACAGCAACGAAATTTGAAGGACTTGAAAAAAAAAATATTTCGAACAGTTAGATTAAATTCTACTGGTTATCTTCTTCAGCTCTGCACAATCGGTATATTTTAACCAATTTTTCTGCCTTCTCTGCATCTAAACTTTTTCTGGTTTTGGACCATACCAAATCATATGTTGAAAAAATACACTCTACAGATGCTGAGCTAGCAGGGCATGAACATAAACTTGACGTGAAACTGCAGAGTTTGTGTGGGAATGGTTTTTCTCTGTTTGCTTTGCGCGTTCTTGCCAAGCCTTACCACTTAGGAGTGAACTGAGCAACAACACATTGCGAAAACAAAGATGGGGTACATTTCTTCACACTCAATTTTGAATGCCATTATAGGTATAACAAGTTATTATTGTGTAATTCTGAAAATCGCGATATTGCATGATGCAATAAAAATTCTAAGGAAAAAGGGGTTTTTCCTTTTTCCTTAAAAGAAAGAACAAAATCTTGTTTCTATTAAAAAAAAAAGTTTTTTTTAAATTGAAAAAAAAAACAGGTGGCTTGTTTTCTTGAAAAAACCCCGGTTTTTCTCAACCCTGGTCACGGGCTGCACGATTTGTGGAATATCGCTGGCGGGCCGGGCCGTAAAAGCTCAATTTAATTTTATCTTAATTCTACCTTTATCTTCCTAAGGAAAATAAGGAAACAAAACTGTCAAGAGGAGCAAAAGAGAAACTTGTAGAGTTTCGTTTTGATGCGATGCTGTGTTTTAACTTGGGTAACGAAAATTATGGTGTGAAATGTTCACGGCCCATATGAAATGTTAACACCGCATTTCGCCCACGTACCGCGGAGTCCTCACCCCTGCTCTAATCCATTGTCGGACGAGTGTCCTGCGACTAAATAACTTCCTTGAACAAATACAGTGTATGTTTAGTCATGAGATCAATCCTTCCGTAAAGCTTTAGCGGTACAATGTATTGCAATGTGTCAAACTGCGATGAAGCGATGGTGCTGATCAGTATAAGTTATGTTGCTATGTTCTGCAGAACCCATCCAGCTCAGTGATTACGAAGAGAGCAAGTTGGATGTTCTTGTCGAAGACGCACAGCGCTACATCGAGCGTAACGATTACAAGCTGCGCGCTTGCGTTGACACTTTGCTTGGCAGGAAGCGCGTGTTCGCTAGGTGACGCGCAAGAGTTTTGTGCTCGACCTCGTTTTCATTTGCCTTTTCGGCCGGTTGGTTTTTTGAGTGTTATAGGTGCAATTGCTTTCATTATTGTCAACATAGCAACCTGATTTCTCCACAAACGATTTCCTTCGCTACTGCCCTCGCGAAAGACGAAAACGTTGACGCCTTGCTGAAATATGTGCAAGACGTAGCCTCGCAAGAAAGTAGACAGACCTGCCTCTCAAACTGCACGCTTCACGCTGCATCTCTAATTGAGACGTCATTTCCGTGTCGCTTCCGTAAGTGACGCCATTTCCGTGTCGCTTCCGTAAGCTGTTGTCTTGTGTTTGCGATTAGTGACAGAGCGTGAATCTATTCACAAGCAAGAAAGCGTTGATTCACCCCCACGCTTCTGACGCGTTCGGGTGCATTGCGTGGTTTCGTTGTAGGAACTGCGTGGTCCTCTCCGGAAAGTTTGTCCTTGGACTTTTCTTCACTTGCTGCGTTTTTTTTTATTTATAACGACATCTGCTCGACCGGAACACAACCAATTGTGAGGCCAGTGCTGCCTTCAACTGCTTGGAAGGTCAGAAGGAAATTTTCGCTATAGCGAAGTTGATGCTTCATGCCTGGGTCTGCTAAAATTGCTGGCGGGTTAACTTGTTTTATAAAAATAAAAAGTTCGAAAAAGTTTCGAACGGATCTTTTTGAGATAGGTATGCAGTATCGCATGCGCGTATGTGCAGCCCCTTTGGCCAGTAGCGGGCTATAAACTTGTGCTCTTCTGTCTTTCTCGCTTATGAGGTAACCCGTTGCAAAGCTGCGGCTGTTCAAAGATTGTAATGTTGATGCGTGAATGTGTATGCCTGGCCCCTGTAGCTCAGCTCATCAGTGTTAGGAAACCACGTTGCAGAGAGATTGTCCTGTGACGTCCCTCTCACATTAGAACTTTTACGTCAAGCGCTTGCATGTTTATTTTGCACTATAGTTCGTTACGTAGGCAAGTATATTTTTATAATACTGAAGGGTTTTATTCGCGACATCATTTACGTTTGTTTTCGACTGTACTTGTGTGTGCGCTGACGAGTAAGCTGGAAACGACGACTGCACGGCACTGAAAGCGATGAATGATGGCCAGATGCCTAACAAAGAGAACTCAGACGCAGCTCGTGCTCTTTGTCGGTATTCTTGTTGACTTTACCGAGGCATCCGTATATTCTTCCTACCGCAAACACGACCTGCAGATCTATTTCTGTGAGTTACTTTCGTATCAGCCAGCTTTGTTTTACAAGTTACAGAATAATGTGGGTTTGATTCGCAAAAGCAAGACAGCGCAGTAGTCCTAGCGGTCGTGGCGGATGGACCTCACCCACTAATGCGCACACACAATGTTTTGATGGAAAGCTACCAGAAACTACAAAGTTTTAATGGAAAGATGACCTCCAAGTTTACACGCCGAACTGTGTGTGGCATTTTCATGATGGTTAACGCCTGTTTCACTTTGCCATGAGGATTATTCAATGCGCGTTTCTTGTGCAAATTTGAAGACAAAACTTCTATAATATCCTTTTTAATTTAATGCAAAGGCAACTTATTTTTGCGGTTCGATCATTGCTGGCTGTCAAATCACTGTTGTAGCTTGAACTCTGAAACCCTTCGGAAATGTGATTTGCAAACGACGCATACACCTATACTTAAACGAACTCGTGTTGAACCTTTTTAAAAGCAGCTGTTGGTCGTCGGAAAAACTTATTTTATAAAGAGCAAGACACCAAATCTCGAAACATGCTCCTCAGGTTCACCGCACTCCCTGGTGTGCATACATGACGTCTTGCGTTGTATTCCCTAAATTTTGCTGACGTCGACAACAATTGCCTGGGACCTGACCGTTGTGGGACATCAAGACGGTATTGTCACCCTAACGTGTTGATATCAACTGTTATTTGGTCAGACCCTTTGGCACGCTACGGCAAATGCAAAATACATGGAAAGCCAAGGCGATCTGTAGACTGCGCAAAAGTTGGTTTCAACTCGTCAAATCTTTTTCGTATGGGGGTAATAACTTGCCTCATGGAGAACTTTCGTTTGGTGGTCAGGTACCAGAGATGGACAAAAGCGGACTCTACAGGGTTTCGGCGGAGTCTTAACACTTCATGTGCGGAAGAGTGTCATTTTTCGATCACATGCGTAAATATTTTGTACTGTTTAGAATTTCGCGGAGTCAAACTTTGGAATATGGCGGAGCGGATACGGAATCAAAAAAATGAAACTTGTTCCGCCTCCACTAGCATGGTTTCCGAGGATTGAGCACATTTCGTAAAACGTGTTTCAGCAATCACATATGTCTTCCACTACAGATGGTAATTAGGTGTAGAAGGCTAATTTTTTGGGGTGTGAAGGATGTTTTGCCCGAAAAATTTTTATACGACAAATTTCCATCAAGGTTTTATTGTCGTTGTTAGTACATTAAATTTTACTCTACCACTTTAGCCATACACATTTTACGTGTGGTGTGCTATTAATACTTCTACATAAATTTGACCATGACAAAAATTCATAATAAAATAAACACGAACTATGCGTATACTTGCATCCAAACATTACGTATACACTACAGCACATGTAAAGCTTAGCAGCTCGTCGGCTGATTGTTAAGCTCATCCACTTCCATAACTGCTTAATGGATTTTGCTGTTTCCGTGTTCATGCAATTTTTGAGGCTCCTTCCTATTTGCAAACAGTAAATGTGTTACTGGGAGGCAGTGGCGTAACTAGAGGTTTGAATCAGGGGGGAAGCTTAGCTGAAGGGGGCCCACTGATCACCGTAGAGGGACCCACTATCCAAAACTCAGAAAAAGGTTAAGAAATGATAGTGAATCTGTAGTGGCTGCATAGCACCACTACATGAAGAAAAATGACAAGTCCAAGGGGACAGCCCCCATGGAAATTACCTAAGAAAAGTCGAAACTTAGTAGCCTAGCCGCGATGCGACTAGGGACATGTGTCTTTGGTCGAATCGTCTGGCACGGTTACGTCATCAATCACTTCCTCAATTGCCCAGTTCGAATGTCCATGCAAGCGGAGCGATCAACCGGGAATTCCGCTTCACTGGCGCCCGATGCAGGACACCTTTGCGACAAGACTCTTAGAGGGCAACCATGAGCCATGTCAGCAAGGGGCCAAGGATGGTCAACATGTGGATCCAAGATGAGGCCGAGCGCGTTGTCAAGAGAACTCTGTGGATGAAGGAAAAAGAAAGCTGTGTGAAGAACAATGGCGGTCAAAAGGCTTGGAAAAGCGTGTACTTCGTACCTGGCTGAATCCTCAGAAAGAAACAACCAAAAAGAAGAGGGGGAAGTGATGTAGTGGCTGTGTAGCAACACTCTATGAAGAAAAATGACAAAGTCCAAGGGGACAGCTCCCATGGAAATTACCTAAAAAAAGTCGAAACTTAAACAGCCTAGCCACGATGCGACTAGGGACATTAGTCTTTGGTCGAATCGTCTGGTGCAGCTATGTCATTAATCACTTCCTCAATTACCCAATTAAGCAATCTCAGTTCGAATCTCCATGCAAATGTGTGGATGCTCATACTAGATAAAAAGAACGAAAACTCCGAAAAACGCAAAAAACAAATTAAAGAATACTAGATACCAAAATGTCAAATTAAGGGGACCCGATTTTTGTATTTAGCATGCCAGGGGGAGGCTTTCTCCCTTCCCCCGTCAGTTACGCCGCTGCTAGTAATATAAAACTCTTCACAAGAAAAGCATTCAAAATTCTGAGCTTTTGTTCAAATGTAACCATTGATAACTTTTACAAAATACTGAGTCGGTGTCCCGTTTACTGCTCTCGCCAGGATACCGTTTGGGATTGTATGAATCCAAATTGATTGAAAGAGTATTAAAGATCACTACAAATCAATTGAAAATTCGCTAACTTACTGCAGCAGATTGCTCATTTGAACAAACAGCAGTAACAGGTACAGGCTCAAACCTATGGTGCCGTTGAACGTAACCACTGGAGAAGCCTTATTGATGACATCAGCAGGTTTCGGCTCACTTGTAACATTGGCAGGTGTTGCAGGTATCTGCATCGCCTTGAACTACTGCGGCAGGCAGGCACAAGAGAAAGATGGTAATTCGGGGCATTAACTAGCAGGAAAGCACCAGCAGCAATAGAACTCCCTCGACGAGTTCTCTCTACTGATACTGGGTTGCACTATTATTACATAGGGAGTATGAATTACGATCTTTCGTTTGTGGTAACTACTATTACATTGACTTATTACTCACGGGCGGCACCTAGCGGTGGACATTTATTTACATGTGGCGCCGTCTACCGGCCGCCACACAGGTTTACGAATGCTGCACACTCACTGACAACATTAACATCACGAACAGCACTCACTGTTATGAGCTGTGCATCTTTTGCAATCTCTACAGATACAGACCTTCATTACTTCCTAATACCAACTGTGTTCGGGATCATCAAAAGTTTTAAAATATTTTCCTTACCACCATGCTGCATTTTCAAATGCTCTGCTTTGTAATCAGAATGAACTATATTATTGCATTTCTCACATTTGACTTTTGTTCGATAGTTTCTTTTTCTATTTTTATTCGATACATCAGAAATTGATTTAGTACTTGGTAAACATTGGTTGACAACCAAATAACAAAAATATACCACCTGTCAGACACAAGGTAGTGACTTAAAAAATAAATGTTACGATTAACACTTAGAAAAATAAATGCTTTCTGAAATAAAACTTTAAATTTGGCTCTTAATAACACAACTGCAAACAAATAAGCTAGGCAGTGCAAAAACATTTTCAGAAGCCAGGAAGCTCAGAATCTGCCTCATGGTTCTGAGGTTTGGAGTTTCATTCACAATTCAGCTGTTAGTGTCAGGAGGGAACCTCACACCTAGTTAAAGGTAGACCCAAAGCTGCTACCTTCCAGGAAGCTTTTGACTCTGAAAACATATGCGGCATGGGTCATAGTATTTAAATTTTTACTGTGCCGCAACTTGGGGTTGCCAGATCGCTTGAAATTATTTCAGACATTTTTTCAATGAGGTACGATCAGTGGCGTGAAGTGGTCTGGTGATACCCTGGACGACTGCTTGATTATATGCCCCCTAACAAATTCTCGTATTGAGCATTGGAGTGGCGTATGGTGGTCAATATAACTGGATATACGCTGTTTGTGACGTCACAATATGACGTCCTTTTGACCTTTGGCGTTGGTTTGGCGAAGTTAGTTGACGCAGTGTGCATATTATTCTACACGCACTCTCCTTACTCGTTACTGTAGCCTACAATGTGTCAGTGTAATACACAAATTAATCAGCGCTCCAAGTTCGGAGACCGGAGCAAAACACAACACTCAACGCTAAGACAGAGCAATTCGTTACTGTAAATATATCCGGCAACGCGTTAAAACAAGGGAGTAGAGCACACTCGGTGCTGCGTCAGAGGAGTTCACAACTGCAAAAGTATAAGGTTGCGCATTCAAAGAGTGCAGTAAAACACACTCAACGCTACGATGGGGCAGTTCACAAATTAAAAAAATGGCTGCGCGAATGTCTCGTCGAATAGCAGTCGAGCAGAGAAGGTATCCGGCTGGGATGGCGGACACCCCGGGTTGACAGCTTGAAACGTGCTGAACTACAGCCTACACAAGAATTGAAAATGCGCATAAAGTATGCCAGAAAACGTTCGTCTTTCTTTAGGTGGCTATTGTGTGTACAACTACTCGGGGTACAGAGCAGATACGCGTTTGTGTGAGCTGTTATCAGAGGCGCAACCAGCTCTTCATTTCGGTGGGGTCAATTTTCATGAAATTTCATTCGATGACGTCATCGTGCTTATTCACCCGTGGTACAACTTTTTCACAAACGGTCACAAATAAAGTTGAACCTTTCAGGTTCAATCAAGATGCAGACCGAACGATCAGGAAAGCGTAAAAATTAGTAGCCTAATACAAACACCTGGCTCCGTACTCAAGTAGTGCAGTCATGGTTGTATTATGGCAGATGTACAGGCTACTACAGTAGTAAACCTGCCTAACGTTTCGTCTTGTTTTAACAAATTCGTTCTAGCCCTATTCTAGCATGTGTTTTGACTTTCTATCACAAATGAAGATTCGAAACTTGAGGAATAGCCTATGTCAAGGGTGACGGGACCTTTGAATGCTACCATTTCGGGCAAAATGGATGAGGTGTCTCGTGTCTTTGGCGCATAACGGATTAGATGTGTTTGGGGAAAACAGCTTTTACTGCGGAATCCACGAGTTGTGTGAAAGTTTTAGAAGCAAGTTTAAGGCTGTGAGCTTTCAGGGCTTGCACTGATTGCAAAAGTTGGGTCTGATAAAACCTCATTTGGAGCCAAAGTGGTGTAGCAGGTAGGTGCGTTCAACACTTGAGTAGCACTCATAATGACACTTTACTAAACCATTTTTACCAAGCAGTGGTACTGGTACCAACCCAGGAAGACACGAAAACGTGAAACAGTCCTCACGCTAAATTTAGTTAAAAAGCATCAGGTTTCGAACCGAACTTGCAACTAAATAATGTTTTTTTTAAGAAATGTACTACGTTAATAATGGTGATCCGTTTTGCCCCTAACAAAAATAATGAAAAATTCGTAGAACAGCGGGTTTCATTCTTTTGCATGCAGTGACGCATTTTGCAACCCAATTTAACCTAACCACCCCCTTCCGAAAATTTCCAGTGAGGCATATGAAATGCAGTTGTGTTTGCACAATAGAAAATCATAACGAGTAAAAAATGACTTAGGATATTACTATGTTGAACAAGACTCATTTATTAAATTCATGCACATGGCAGCATCAGTGAGAGAGACCCGCGCCGTGCCGTGTACAAATCACTCCACAGTGAAGTTAGCTACCGCAATCAGATATCAAATTTACAAGCACAGCAGATTCTTATATCACAAAGTCGTTCGTGCGTTGCCAAACGCAACTGTAACGGTCATAATTACGCTCAAAACAATTTTGAATGAAAAAGTAAGATATCATTTTTGCCAGGTGATCCTATTATTTTGACGACGACAAAAAGTGGTTCCTCTAGTCTACGAAATATATGAAGTACCTGGTTTTTTTTAAGGTGTTTTAGGGACCCGATTCGGGCCCCTAGAATTGAAAATCAGGTCCCTAGAATCAGAGAAAATTATCGTCAGGTCCCTAGAATCAGAGAAAATCGGGTCCCTAGAATTAGATAGAATCGGATCCCTACAGGTCCATACCGGGTACCTAACATGTTCCTTGAAGAAACTCTGAAAGTATAGAAGTAATTATGAATATTTTCATCAGAAACTCTAGCGACCCCTAGACAACAGGCAAACAAATCCCACGGGTCGCAACCCCAGGTTGAAAACTACTGTCGTAGAAGACCAAGCGGTTTGACGTGGCCACCAACTTTTTTAATAACAACCAACATGTCAAGATTCCTCTTATCACTTTGAAAGTTTCAGCAGTTTGCACGGTTCAAAAGTACCCTCATATTATAAAGTTTCATGAGGCCAAATTGTGGCCTGTTTCAGAAAAATCTGGTAGGCTACACACGAACAAAAAGGATAAAATGCCTTAGAAATACCAACATTTCAAACTATCTCCCAAGTTTTGACAATTCCAGCATATTTGGTTAAATACCAATCATTTACGAAATTTTCGATCAGATGGCTTGTCTCAAGCTAAATGTTGTAAAGAGAAAGAAAATTCAAAGAAAAGTTAATTGATTAGAATATAAAATTTCATCTTTATTATTTGAAAGGCAATGTTTTGAAATTTTTGGGGGGGGCAAATGCGCGCCTGATCGTTATGATTTATCCGCCCAGAACCGTCTCCAGAAAGTGTTCGCTAGGGGGGGGCTTTGCGTTTGTGCGGGGAGGCTTGATATTGAAAATTTGTTAAAATCTCCAGTGAATTATAGTGTTTCATATTTTAATTTGGGGGCTTGGATCTTTGTCTGGTCGGGCGAAGCCCGCCAAAGCACCCATGTGGCGACGGGACTGAATCCGCCTGGACTGCCAATTAGTGACGAGGCTCGAAATGATGCACATATTGCAAGCACAGGTGTGAAGCTGCATTAGCGCACACCCAGGGTTGCCACATCAAAAAACGAAACGGGAAACTAATGATGCATCAAAAAGTCAGCTACACCAAGCAAGTTGAAATAGGACAATTTTAAAATTTGGCTCAGAAAATCAATTAAACGGCCGTAATTATTTTGCAATCCTTTTTTGAGATTTTCCCTTGATAGCTTGATCAGGGCAAAGTCACGTCACTATCAGTTTAATTGGGCGTGCGCCGCACACCAAGAGCATAAGCGTATGGGAAGACATTGTACTGGGGTGGCGGAAAAAATTTGCCCTGAAAATAAACAGTTTGCCCTGAAAATAACTTTTTTGTCTAATCCGAATGGGGCCTGAAACCTTATGTAAATCTGTTCTACAGAGTTGAATCTGTTTATAACGGCTTCGTCTGGAGCGTCAATTCACCCATTACGTTACATTTTGTTTGGTCGCGCTGGCATTTTTTACATGCATTTCAATTCGCTTATAATGTCAAATTGTCAATTCGCCAATAAAGTTCTTCATGCAATCCCCTAGAGGTGTCGTTATAGGCAAATTCTGTAGTTAGCTCGCTTGTTAACTCAAGGAGTTGAAGTTCCTTGCGTGTTGTGTTCTCCCAGACAAGAAACTTCGCGGCAGGGGTCACCAACGTGATGCCCGTGGGCGCCAGGTCGCCCGCAAGGACCATGTAGGTCGCCCGCGCGTGTGTTCTAAAATTAACATTACCATGATCAATGTCTTCACCAGTACTAAAATAATGGAAGGTAAATTGAGCAAAATTTTTATTTCAGAAGTGTGTAATGCACACTTGTATCAAACTAGTAGCCCTCCGCATTGATCGGTAGACAAGAAGTAGCTCGCAGTTTCAAAAAGGTTGGTGACCGCTGCTTTACGGTAATTGCTTTACTGACGCAAACAGATACACGACTTCGATGACTCAACGCAATGTTTTAAAAGCAACGGTTCCGGATCGTATGGTCTGACTCCCTGCACCTGCCTGTGTTATCGCTGCTGTGCGCTTGAGCAATGCACTTAAAGATGCGCACTCAAAGGAGCCAAG
>JGI24159J19872_10000086_pt1 | contig 52557 bp, 26 predicted proteins | sample Ectturendosymbi4_FD_19872 | JGI IMG/M metagenome (IMG submission 19872) | reverse complement strand
ATCAATTTCCTGTCCCTGTAACATCGGAGAAAAGTCTATCAAATTACCAGCCAGAACTGACATCACCAGAAGAATCGATAAATCTTGAAGATGATATCGAAACGCGAAGAGGTTTGCATGATCAAAACATTCAATTCCAAAGCGAAAATTTTGGAGATTTGCCGAGTGACGTAGATGGCAGTGCAGCGAAAAACGTTAGAACTGCTGATGAGTATTTGCTCAGTCAATCATTTCAACGGCGTGTCGAAGATTTCTCAGTGATTATCGCTGATACAGAAAAAAGAGACCTTGATGATGCTGAGAAAGAAGTTGAAATGTCCTACGAAAGTCATGAGGATGGATATCAAATTGACGACAAACTAATTAGAAGTAACGCTTCTGAAGATGCAACAACAGAAATTCTTCCTGTAAAAGATATGTTTGAAAAGCAAGAAAGCACTTCGATGGATCAGACAATCGCACCATCTAGTGGTTTGATGCATGATTCACTTGACGGCCAATCATTTGTGAGCAGCTCTACACTCAAAGATGAAAGTGAAGATCGCGAAATTTTGCTAGAGGGCCAGACTGAAAGACATACATCTTTCGAAAATGAGGTTACTGATAATGCAGATACAACATCAGACATAAGTGAAAGTGGCAAAATCGATGAAAAACCTCAAAAGCATAATGCGGTACAGGCAATGTATGTTTGTGGAACTTCAGCAGGACAAACATGGGTACAGAACGATAATTTTGAAAAAAGCAAAGAAAAGTCGGAACAAGAAATTCAACCACAGATTGATATTTTGTTGAATGATGATATTGAGAAAGTAACGGTGAGACCTGGTCGTTCTTATCAGACTGACGATCACCATTGTGAAAGGACATATGATGGTGGACTTCTTGAAAAAGGTGATCTCGTACATTTTTCGGAAAATGCTGTGAAACTTGAAGGTGAAGCTGGTGAGAAATGTTTTTCTGAAAGTGAACATGATGATCAGAGTTGGGAGGAAGATTCTCTAGCACAGCGTGAGTTTATGTCGAATGATGCTCCTGATGATGCAGCAATATCTTTTAATACTGCCGATGGCGTGTTTAAGCAACCAAACGAAGCATTAGACAGCCAGGTCCATGTACCGTACGAAGGTGTTCCAAGTAACATTCGTGTTGATGAAGATACAAGGATTGCACTTGATCGAAATAATTTTGAACCCGAAAATGTTGATTTTGACACTAAATGTGACGTAACATGTCAAGATCCCGAATCAGCGCATTTTGCAATTGTGTCAGATGTGACATTTCAAAACAAAAGCCTGAAAGATGAGGTTGAAGACGATAAAGTAGGTGAGCAACTGCCAGCTGGTCTTTCAGAAGGAGTGCAGCCATCTGCCGACGTGTTTGAAAAATTTGATGAAGATTCAGCAGATGAAAAGATTGAAGGTTCCGCATTGAAAGATGATACTTCTAGTGATGAATGTGCTGAGTTGAGTGAAACATGTGTCCACCAGATGTATGCGGATTTGCAATTTGATTTAGCTGACGATATTCTTGCTGATGATGAAAGGTTTTTAACGAAGTGCACTGAAGGTTCTCTTGGAACTGACCCAACCACAAGATTACAACCGGACCATAGAGATATATCACCTGCTTTATTCCCGGAGCATGCAGCACGTCAACATGATGTTGGTGATGCAAGCGTTTTGCGAAGTTCAGCCGTTCACACAAATGAAGAGCAGGGCCTGAAAGATGCAGCGTTAACCTCTGTGGGGTTTTCTGCTGTTGACAAACTTTACACAGACAACGAACAAAGTGTAAGCATGGACGAACCGCTAATGACGCATAGATCCTCTCCTTGTGAAGATGAATTTGCACACCCTGGGTCAGTTGGCATGTCGGAGGAACCAGAACAAAATTTTGCCTTGTCTGTAACATCGGAGAAATGTCTATCAAGTTATCCGCTAGAACTGACATCACCAGAAGAATCGATCCATCTTGAAGATGATATCGAAAAGCGAAGGGATTTACATAATCAAAACATTCAATTCCAAAGTGAATATTCTGGAGATTTGCCGAGTGACGGAGATGACGGTGCTGTGAAAAATGTTGGAACTGCTGATGAGTATTTGCTCAGTCAACAATCTGAATCTCCCGTCAAACGTTTCTCAATGATTATTGCTGATGCTGACAAAAGAGACGTTGATGATGCTGAGAAAGAAATTGAAAAGTCATACGAAAGTCATGAGGATGGATATCAAATTGACGAGAAAGTGATAAGAAGTAACGCTTCTGAAGATGCAACAACAGAAATTTTTCCTGTGAAAGGTATGTTTGAAAAGCAAGAAAACACTTCGATATATCAGGCAAGCGCACCATCTGGTGGTTTGATGCGCGATTCGCTTGACGGCGAATCATTTGTAAGCTGCTGTACAATCAGAGATGAAAGTGAAGATCACGAAATTTTGCTAGAGGGCCAAACTCAAAGAAATTCATCTTTCGAAAGTGAGGTTATTGATAATGCAGATGCAACATCAGACATAGCTGAAAGTGACGAAATCGATCAAAAACCTGATAAGCAAGGTGTTGTACAGGCAATGTATGTTTGTGGGACTTTAGCAAGAGAAACATGGGTGCATAAAAATGTTGCAGTAAATCGCGAAGAAAAGTCGGACCAGGAAATTCAACCACAACTTGGGAATTTGTTCAGCGATGATATTGGCAAATCAACAGTGAAACCTGATCATTCTTATCATACTAACGATCACCATTGTGAATGGACATATGATGGTGGATATCTTGAAAAAGTTGATCTCGTACATTTTTCGGAAAATGCTGTTGAGTTTGAACGTGAAGCTGCTGAGAAATATTTTTCTGAAAGTGAACATGATGATCAGAGATGGGAGGAAGATTCTCAAACAATGTGTGAGCTTATGTCGAATGATGCTCTTGGTGATGTAGCAGTGAGTTCGAATCCTGCCGATTGCGTGCTTGAGCAACCAAGCGAAATGTCAGACAGTCAGGCTCGTGTACCCCACGAAAGTGATCCACCTAACATTCGTGTTGATGAAGCTGCAAGTCATACATTTTATCGAAGTGATTTTGAACCTGAAGGTGTTGATTTTGACTCCACATGTGACGAGATATGTCAAGATCCCGAATCAGCGCATTTTGAAATTGTGTCAGGTATGACATTTCAAAATAAAAGCCAGAAAGATAAGGTTGAAGAAGACAAAGTAAATGAGCAACTGTCAGCTGGTGTTTCAGAAGGAATGAAGCCATCTGCCGACGTGTTTGAAAACTATGGGCCTGGATTTAAAGCTGGAACGTTCAATGAAGAATCGGCAGAAGATGATTCTGAAGGTTCAGTAGTGAATGCGGCTGTTGTCCGAGATGAATGTGACGATTTAAACCAGGCCTTATCCCATGAAACATCTGGTGATTTGACGTTGTATTTGCAAGATTTAAACACAGAATATGATTTTTGTAAACAAGACGTTGTAAGAGATGATGAACACATTGTTCGTGAATGCGATGCGTTGCAACAAAAATTAGCACAGAGCCTTCATGCTGATGCACATTCGTTGAAAGTTGTCGATTATCAAGAACAAGCACAAAATTGTCCAACTGCGTTTGAGAAAAAGACTCCAAACGCCCTGTCTACCTGTGTTTCTGCCGACCCTGCAATGACACCTTGCGCTGCTACAGAGGATGCATTTGCGCGGGTGACTGACAGTCACGCAGAAAGTTTGATGAAAGAGTTTGTAGAAGTTCCGAGAAGATATGGATCCACTCCACATGGCGAGGAGCATCGCAAGATACTTGAGCAACAGAATGACGTGCAGAGCGATGTATGTTGCATCGTGACTACACCGGAAAGTATTTCGACAAAAAGACATCTTTTTGAAAGTGAAATTGAAGAGCAAGAAGCTGTGAGGGAAAATAACTCAAAAATACTATGTGGACATAAACTAGCTTTTGATGTTGCAGTGGAAGTTTTGGAGAATGATAAAACAACAGAAACCGAACTTCCTGGAATTGATTTTGTTGAAGCTGCGGCCGCAGACCCTGCTATTACGAGAAATGATTTTGAACTTCCAAAACTCACTGCGGTTGAGCACAGTGATGTCTGGTATGAGGAACATGAAGTAAGTGGCCATGATGATCAAGGTTCTAGCCAGAAAGACATTTTTGAGAGACACACTCGTGAACAACAGAAGACGTTTTCGACCCAAACTACACCAACATCTAAACATTTTGAGGCTGAGACAAGCACAAACACTCAGATGAATGATGACGATTCAATGAGCGATATAACTTGTGCTTCTGTGCAACATATCGAATTGAAACATGATTTTGAAACGACGAACGATCAGGAAACTCAACTACAGTATGAAGGTTCGACAAATAAGACTTCCAGCAACACAGCAGAAGAGGCAGAGATCTTTGGTACTGTAAAGACGCAACAATATGTTCCAAATCAGGATGCGGGTCTAAAATGTGACATGTCTGATCGCACAGGCTTAAGTATTGGCAATCAAATGAATGTTTGTGGAAAAGATCAAGAATATTTGAAGCATTTTGATGATGTTCAGTCCTGCAGTTCTTTTTCTGCTACTGTTGATAATACAACGACACAATCTGGGACCTCAGGGAAAGTCTGCAAAATGCCAAACGTGCATGCTGAGGAACTGACTGAAGATGAAAATCTACAAGACCAAGGTGATATTAAGTGCTTCGCGGGTTTGCCTCGAGACGCAAGCGGCTCTCTACTCAGTACTGACGTTCAAATGCTCGACAATTGTGATTTATATGAGGATGTGTCGTATGCTAGCACAGACGTAAACGTATATCAAGCAAAGAAAACGTGTGATGAAAATGAGGAACCAATGAAGTCAGCAGAAGTTCAGCTACGAGGCGATCTTTCTGTTTCCATCTTGGAACAAACAGACATGAAAACACTCGAAAACATGGAAATGGCCGCTGCTGCAACCTCGTTTGAAACGTTTGCTGAGGTCGCGCGTTCAAATAGAGAAGAAATATCCCCAGGTGGTCTGCCTGAGTGTCGTGTGCCTGAAAATGATGAGCATGCAACAGAAAAGACGTCAGTGCTGCATAGCTCTGGTTGTTCGCTCCCTAGCGCAGCAATGCAATCAGAAGAATTTTCGGCGCTTCACCTTGCAACAGACTGTGACGCATTACAACAAGAAAATCGCAAACATGCCAATGAAAAATATGTAGAGACTGTAATTACCTCAAGTCACGGGTATCAAGATAACCAAAATTATGCCTCAATGGCCACTGAACCAGTTGAAATAACGGAATCATCTCTGTCTTTCATTGGAAGCGAGATTTGTTATGATGGGAACGAAGGTGATACCAAGAAAATTAAACCGTTCGATGAGTGTGAAGCCACAACGCTATTCCCGGACGTCAGTGAAAATTCAGAGCCTTTACAAACTTATCCTGACGTCAAAATCATTGTATCGCGTTACAGTGATCACGAAACTAATGAGGTTGGGCCTTCCGGCGGAAATGACGAGGAAAGGCGTGATGGATTTGATGATGACGTTTTCAAAGTGGAGTGCTTAAAAGACAGTAGCGATTTAACATCCACCGGAGCCGAAGACAACGGTTTTGTAAAAACATCTTCGGGTTATGAAACAAAGTCATCAGAATTTCAGATGCCTGCGTTGCATTTGGATGAAGGTGATTCTTCAGGCGGCGGTTTTTCAACTGAAGTTGCCGCATTTAATGACGAAGCGTGTAATGCAAACGAGCACAATATAATTCAGCTTGATACAGCAGGCGGAGAAGATAGCCATTGCTTTCGCAGATCATCAGAGGTCCACATTTCAGAAGCTGAATCTGAATTACAAAGCTCACCTTCTGCTTGGGGCAACAAACCACAAGAAAACATCAAAACTCAACCCATTAGTGAAATTGAAGTTTGCAAACATGAAAAAGACTTGATTGAAGCCGTAATGCCATCTAAGGAAAGTGAGTCTGCGGCAAAGTTGATGAGTTCAGGTTCTGAGTACGCTCGTGGTGAGCCTATTTCTGATCATACCAAACACCTGGAGGGGGAGACGCTACTCTCTAAGCTTGACGATGATTCGAATGCATCAACAGAATTCAGCAAGGATTCTGAAGTGTGGGATAACAAATCGGTGACTGCAAAAGAGGAGACTTCACGTGAAAAAAGCACTCGACCTTTTCTGGCATCAGCTACTGTTGTCACAAACAGTGAATCGTGCGCGAAAACGGATATCACTCAAACTAAGATTGAACAAGGGCATGTTTGTTACGAAAAAATTGGGGAGGATCAGTCAGTTGCGGATGGAGCTGATTCCATGCCAGTGGAAAATCAAGGCTTTGCGCATATTACATCACCTTCTCAAGCAATGCTTAATAATCCATTTCCATTATACCAAAGTTGCGAACCAGTCAAGCGCGAAGAAGTGACGATCGACACCACACGTTTGCCGGATAGATGTCATGACGAAAGTGCTCGTGGCCAATCAGCGGACTCTTTTGCAGTCATCAGCGGCGAAGTTGGGATTAAAAGTTCGCACGGATATTACTTTAAAAATGCTAATGGACCTTTGGAAATTGAAACGGGAACTGACTTCCGCAGTCTTTCTAGCAATGCAGAGACGATACCTGTTTGTCAAGACACTGACAAGTCAGTGGAGCCCGCATCTTATGATGATATTCACGGAAGAAATGAAGGAGACAGAAAACCGACGCAAAGTTTTGACAGTTCAGTTGTTTTGGAACAGGCTGTGCTCAGCACAGGCATTTTCGATTGTCCCAAACATGAAACAAACGACTTAAGCTTTAATGCAACTGGTGATAAAAACGAAAACAACGTGCGTTCTGTACGTTCAGCTCAGGACACAGGAAATGCCGGTTATGCAGTCGAGGAGGACACTTTGCAAACTGATGAAACTTGCTTCACTGGCCAAGGACATGGCAAAGACGTTGCAGATAAGGCTGACGTGGCAGAAGACGTTATGATTCTGAACCGTGATGACAGTGTCACGGGTTATATGCAAGCCTGTGCATTATTTGTGGTGCCAGAAAGTTGTGGGTTCATTACTGAAAGTGAAAGCAGATCCCTCGATCAACATGCTTGTCGAAAAACCTGTGTTTCATTGAAGTCTGAAGTTGACGCTAGAGATATACCACAAGAAAGCTCATCGCAAATTGGTTACTTCGGTGCTTCAAGCTTTGAAACTGCTCCAGAAACCGAAAAAATTGATGTCGTTTGCGATGACACCAGTGAACCACATAAAGAAGAAATTTGCGTAAGCAGTACACGCGTTCAAGACAGTCGACGCTTCGAAAGAGATGAAAGTAATTTTTCCACAAATGTCAGCTCAGTTACGCAAAAAAACATCGTAAGCCATTCTTCATACTCTGCCGCTGATGAAACCACAACAGAGATCAAAAGCACATACGATCTGTATGTTGTGGATGACCACAGATTAGGACTAGACACAAGAGAATCGGAAAACGTGGAACATCTTGCTGATTCGTGTCACTGGCACAAAGAGTTTAGAGGTGGTAGCGATACCCGTGGGTCGCTTTCCACTTCTACCACTGATTCCGAAAGGGATCGTGCATCAGAAACTTTTGGTGAAGCCAATGCTATTAAAACAGATGACGAACCGTGTTGTGTGGGCGTCAGTGTTGCTGGATCTGACCGTGAAAGTTGGGAAAACAAATATGGCAGCTTTGGTTCACGAGCGTTAAACCAGCGATCCGACGACGACTGTTCCGTAGTCTTGTCACAGCCGAACTCCGAATCGGTGCTGTGCGAAACGGTTACGTTGCCTGATGAATACTGTGCAGGCCACAGAGATATTACTCCAGGCGTTTGGGAAACAGAATCGAACCGTAATCCTTTACCTGGGGTTGCTGCAGTGTGGGCGGTTACGCAGCCCGCAGCATCGGAAAATGTTGCTGACGTCACAGGCGAACTGACCAATAAAGTAAAAGAAATGCCTGGTGTGCGTGATGGCTCGTCGCGTGAATTGGACATGCCTGGTGGTGACGTCAGCTCCCACGTGACCAAAAACTCTTGCTCACCATCAGCAGCAAGTGAATATGTGGGGCAAGGATCGGATCAAGCAGGTCGCTCGTTTTCCGAGGTTGAGGTCGGTGGTGTCAACGAACCCGAACAAGAATATTTGCATCTTTCAGCTTCTGTAACCTCTGCTGAGCAATGGCTGCCAAGTAGCCAAGCTGACTGTTTGCATAATACTTTCGACGAATCTGATGTTGGCTTGTTTCGTGGTACCGAAGTTGTCAGCGCTAATGCAAATTACCACACTAAAGAAGACTTCACCACATTCGACACAGAACAACAAAATCAAGTACGTTGTGGGATTGCAAGTCTGAAGCAGAACCAAGCCAGTTTTGATGCTGTGGTTGATCAAGATGGTGTATTTGCAATTCTTCCTGCTGACGCATCTGACGAATCCGACCAGCAAAGCTTAGCAAGCAGTGAAAGCGTTCCTGATTTTGGGACCAATGCGGCGGTGGAACGATTTGCGCAATTTATTTCCTGCCAAGCTATACATGATGCAGAGATTGAGGTAGATACGGAGCCCGCATCATGCTCTTCGTTGCTCAGCGTGGATGTAAACGAGAAACAAGGCAGTGGCAGCTATTTGAGCGCAGGCAAGACCCGGTCCACAACGGAATTGCAGATGGGTGCTGATCCAACACTTCCTTCTGCTGGAAACCTTGAACGTCCTTGTTTGACCGCATCGTGCACCGTGGTTGAAAACAACTTGGTTTCAGAAGGAAGCCAGTCACGACCTCCAATCCTGCCTGGCATCAGCGATCCGGTTTCCGCGGATGTTGCAGTCGATACACTTCCAGCAGTGGGTTCTTACCTTGATGCAAACGCAAACCAAGGCAATGCATTTGCAGCGGATGTGTCACACAGTGAAGCATCCTGCCTGATCTCGGATTTTGAATTTCAACCTGGGCTCGCAAATAAAAAGCCAGATAAGGCATTAAGCTCTTCCGCACAAAATCAAGCGCATTATTTGGTTTGTGACGACAACAATGGGCGGAATACGTTTGCAGTCACGGGGGACAGTAAAAGCGAACAGTTTTTTCCACAAATAGCCGAGGGAAATAAGCTACTCCATAAAGATGGTACTCAAACCGTGACCGATAACGAACCAGCACCGAAGCTGTCAATTCCGGATCATGCGGATGCAGGTCACGCAAAGATAACAGACGCAAAACAAGACTCTGCACTGAACACCAATCGATCAGAAAAGGGTTTACGACAGTCAAAACCGTCACCTACTGATGAATCGGAAGTCGCGAAATGGTCACAACATGATGACGTGAGTGACTTTTACGTTTACCCTGGTGAAGAATTCCACATTGACCCAACGAGCCCCTCCCTTTCTGACATGCAAGTTTCTGGTGAGTCGCTTGCTAAAGAGTTGGCTGATGCTCTGCAAAATGATGACTTTCTCACGGATCAGGAGTACGATTTTGAGGTTGATAGATCATCGGACAAGACACTGTCTCCAGCAAATTCAGAGAAGGAATTAAATAATGAGGGCTTTTTGTCTGAAAGTGCTTTGAACCAGGATGCAATAGGTGGTAATACAATGTGCAGGAAAACTTTGCAAGATGAATCAGGCTTGCATCAAGCTGACCGAAGTATTTTTGAAGGTAGAATGTGTGAATCATCTATGACTCGGGGTACGTCCCTTTTTCCATCTGTTGAAATTTTGCTGAGTTCTTGCAGTGAACACCATGTTGAACATGAAAACATCCTGAACTCTGCCTTCGCAGAAGCTCAAATTGAAGCAGATGTTTTGCATAGATCTATGGTTAGCCCTAGTGTCAGTAATGAGGAGATTTTGGACAGGGAAGGCTATTTTCAAAACAAACCACTTGATGACCTGAAGCCTGCGTCCGAATGCTACTGGAATGTTGAAACTGACGTCAAATACTTTGACGATGAAAACAGCCTGACTTTAGGGGGGGATGTTCAACATTCTTCAGTTGACAGCAATGCTGTTTCTTCTGCGGGAGATGTTTCTGGGCAACCACATTCATTGCCGAGCACAAGTACATATGTGGACTCCGATGTTGAACACATTGCAGAACATGCAGCGACAATGCACCCCTGTGCACAGAGCAGCTTCTCTTCCAGTGACGAAGCAAGAAAAGATACGGAACCTGATGTGTTAAGCGATGTAATGGCAATGCGCGGCATTGGAAAAGATAGGCAAGTAGCTTCTACTTATAGTAGGTTAGAAGGCGTTGGGCATTTGTCTCGTTTTCAAGAACACCCATTTTATTGCGATGTGACTGAGGTTGATGAAGACCTTCATTCACCTACTTTTCAAGGCGCGGTATACGAAAGTTCTTCTGCAGCTACTTCACAGTCGATGACATCAAGGTTTGAGCAAAGCTTGCGCAACAGCAACGAGAAGGTGACCTCCGGCAGAGTAGTTGTTGGTGAACCCAAAATCTCTCATGATTATGATTTCAAGCCGAGTGAAGCTCATCCCTTGTCCGTTGAGTCATTGCTTTTCACAACCACAGCACCTGGTGACAAAAGGTCTTTGTTGGTGCACGAACAAGCAAACTACGTGGCGAGCTCCACCGATGTCATTTCTGACGTAACTCGCCCCACCCATGTGGTCGAACCAGCTTCAAAGACTTATCCAATCGATTCAATTGACTGCATCTTCCAAACGTCTGGCCTGTTTCATGATACGAGCGTCCATGAAGACGTAGAAGTAGCTTCACGCGATCTGCAGCGCCCTTACAACGAAAGCATCCACGTTGCCATGTCAGGCGAACAGCTGACTCACAACACAGCTTCTGTTGTTGAAGAACTTCCCCAAGATTCTGCAGAATCGGTTCCGCTGGATAGTATGGCGTTTAGAGGAGCTGACATTCTTGCTTTGCGGCCAAACGCAGCTGATCAGATCGATGTTACAGAAACGGAAGCATTGGAAATCAATTATCGATCAGTCGAACACGTTGATGGAGTGTCTTCTCAAAGAATGTACGATCAAACCAATCCGATTGCGACGTCGACGACCAGCTTCCAATCAGGCGTTTTCACCAAAGAGGAAAACAGGGAAGAGCTACTTGCAACGGCAGTTTCAGAGAACGCGGAGGAAACGTCGCGATGTGTGCAACAGTCTTTCCGCGTTTCGTTTTCATCAGATTTTAACCAACGCATGGAAACTAGGGAGAGTAGCTGTCTGGCTAACCTCCACAAAGCGTTTGAAAAGCCTCATTCCACAACTGCACCAACCACTTTTCATTCAGCAACCTCTAACTTTGCTGATTTTTCAGTCTTTGAACGAGACCACGGTGTTGGGGTTCTCGACGAGCTGATTCGTACAGATGATGGAACATTAAGAAACTATGAAGGCCCTGTAAATTCATCAAGGTATGTCAACCCCAGCCAGCCTCCTGAATCCAGCACTGATGTTAGTCAACGTCAACATGAATACGAACAGCGTTCTGAGGAATGCAAAGCAAATTTACTATCATTTTCCTCAGCGCTTGGGTTAGATTCTTTGCTGAGCAATCAGTTGCCTCGAGTTGATCCAAAATACAAAGACGAACCCGAGGGGACAGTCGGTAAACCATTCTCTGTTACCAACACACGTGATCCAGTGGACCAGGAGCTAGGCTATTATGCTTGCGAACATCAAGTCAATGCAACACCACGTCCAGTTTCACCAATACCTCCCAAATATGATTCGGAAACAGATGAAAGTATGCGGCGACCTGAAGATGATTGTGGTTTCCAACAGGTTCACGAACATTTACTTCTGCCGCACAGTCATGATCGCCAAACGTCTGGCATTTTCACTCCTGCTCAAACAGTAACCAACGCGGATCGGCTTTCTGCTGTGCTTTCTGATGACAGCTCCATGCTGTTTTCCATATCTATAGGTGGTGGTGCAACAGGTAGTCAGTCAGTTGGTGATACGACTGCCAACGATGAGTTTTCCTACCATAAGGTCGCTAAACAAGTTGATCGTACGTGTTCTGTAGATTCCACGGCCACATCACGCCAGTTTGACTCTGCAGAGTTTTGCAGTGCCGAAGAATTGTATGCAGCAATGCATACACAGTTTGCCGCCAAAGTCGACCTCAGTGAAGCAGTGAACCCCTCTGCCCTGCAGTCGCAAACCTCAGAAATGTCATCAAGCAGCGGAGGAGCAGCAACAGTTGTGCCTGCAGGTAATCCGCACCTGGATGAAACAACTTCGAATGATGCTGAAGCAACATGTGGTAACATGATGCAAAACCAATCCTCTGGTTACATGGCTATGTCGACGTTCGCAGCTCAGTCGATCCCGGCCCCGAATCAGCACGCAAGTGATAGATCCATTTTGTTTGCGGATGCTGGTTGTGCGTCACGGTTAGACAAAGACTTTTTGGTTACGGATGATGACGTTGATACAAGTGCTGCAGATGGCCAAATGATGAAGACCTTTGCTGAGAAGTTCTCAATGTTCAAGGCAGCAATAGAAAGCAGTCAACATGCGCCATCTTCTAACCGAACTGCGGTTGTTTCTGAAGCGGAAAACTACCTTGAAGTAATGGATAGACAGCAAGCATGTGCCCAAGCTGCACGATTTGAGGATCTGTCGTACATGGCACTCGCTTACGACCAAGCAACGAACAGAGAATCATACCTAGACCAGCAAAGCTTTTCTGATTCGACAGATTGCACGGCTTACAGAGGAGAGGAATGCGGAAGGGAGCAAGATGATTTGGACTGCATTGAAATGGACAGTGTGGACGCTACAGTCTGTCGGTTCGTTGGATGCGACGAATCTGACCAACGTTTGCAACCTGCGGTCAACCTGTCTTGTTTTGGTTCTGGTTCTCAACCGTCCTACAGCAGTGAGGTTACTAAAGCACCCAGTCGGCAAGAGAAAACACTTGAATTTAAAACCCAAGTGACCAATACCTCAGCACGCAAAATAAAATGCTCCAGCCGGATACCAGTGGTGAGGAGGAGCATGTCAGCAACAGTAGAATCAAAATCGTCGCAAAGAAAAGACAATCCCGATTTGAAACCGATGCTGCTATCTTCCTCTTTGCCGTCGAGGATTCGGTCGTTGAATCATCATCCAGATGGTTTTGCAACCAGACAAAATCAAAGTGCTTTCGCAGTGCGTCGCTCCACGTCCGTGTCCAGACTCCCAGTGCGAAAAGCGCCCAGCCAACCTGCGAAGAAGGCTGTGGCTCAACGACAAGAGCGACTCGGCTCAACAGACGCCCCACTCAGCCCAGGATCGGGGTCGTCCACAGTGTCCAGGTCGTCGTCAACTGGTTCGTTCACAGCCCGGAAGTTGCGTCGCAGTGGCGTCGCTTCCCCCAAACAGGAAACAAAAGTGATCCGAGCGGATCCGTTTGTGAGCCGGACGACCAGCAACGAACGGTACATCGCTCTGCGTGAGGGCGTTTACACGTACAAGCTGTCGCCTGCTGAAGAGAGGGAAAAACGTATTAAAAGACGACAGGCCAGGTGCACGACTGTCGTGACCACCTCGCACGTTGTTTCTTCTTCGGTAATTCCCCCGAAACAACACCCATCGGGTATCCCGAGGTCTCCCAAGCCACGCAACAAACGTGATGAGCAAAAATCGACTTTTGAAACTGACGATGCAAAACAAACCCTTGATCCTTTTTTAGCGAAAAGCCCGGGGTTTGCTGAACACCTTGATCGTGAAATGACCCCGGGCATGCTGACCCTCGACCCGCTAGTGACCATAGAAACCTTGTCATCCGGGACATTTGTCACAGAACAACCCACCTATGTGTCATCTTCCATTGTGGAGATGACGAAAAGTCGTTCTCTGCCTGTGATTTCGCAAACAGGTGCAACATATTCTGTGACCCACGAGCTTGAAGCAGATATTAATCAACCTTTGCAAGACGAGGTGGCACCTTTTTTAGATTCCAAACAAGAAAGGATTAAAATGTCAAGGCGCGAAAAAGATGAATCAACTGAAAGTGAATCTAGCACAGATTTATCGCCTGACTTGACGCCAAGCAATTGTTGGTCTGTTATAAGGGAGATTGAGGAAGAAGCTGATACTTTGTCCATCACTCCTGATGTTTGCAGTTCTCCTTTAATTAACGATAGCCAATGGAAACCAGAAGATTCAAAAAGATCGGAACTGACAGTTGAAGGGGTTAGAGAGGCTCAAAATACTTCTGGCCTTTCAGAAAGAGAGACAGAACTTCAACAGGATCATTATTGTTGTCCTGGTGGAAGCCTTCTTGCGTCCAGTGCATCAACTAGCTTTCGAGAAAATGTTGCTGGGGACGATTTAGTGGTTTCCTCGGAATTAAAATCCTCCACCTCACAGAACAATTCTTCTGCAACTGACTTGACAAAACCAAGTTTGTACATTTGGCGTCTCCCTGATGTGTCAGTGTTGTCTACAACGTTGTCAACTGTTGTGAAATACCGGTTCAACCAAATCTGCTAGCTTCATTATAACATTGTCATGGTTTTGAGTTGTCGTGGGTTAACTACAGTTTGATGTTGCAATTTTGCTGTCAATCAAAACTATACCTTCCTGGTTATTTGTTGCAAGGCACAAAAACTATTCTTATCAACCAAACAAATTGTTTCACAGTTCCTCAATGTTCTTTTGTCAAATAGTACAAGCGAGTTTTGATACGCTAGTTTTCCTGGGTTCACCTGCATGATTGTACTTTGTTGGCTTTCAGTGCATGCGGTTGTGCCAGCAGGTGTCTTGAACGTGCAGCGCAAAAACGATACTGGCACAGTAAAATTAAATCCTGATCACAGATAGACAAGCGATATTTTCTGCTAGCGATTCCTCTTGTCGTACACACCCACGAGCATGCTATGAGCTGCACGAGTGTAATTAAAACCAGGCACGGAAATTTCTACGTCATAAATGCAAAACAAGGACTGTTTGAAGAAATAATGGCTTCTCAAAATTTTATGCTTGTTTTTAGAATGAAAATGACTTTCGGACACCAGTAGTCAAACTTAAAACATTCAGGTGACCAGAAAGGTATTTGCATGATATACATTTAAATGTATATATATCAACTGTACGCTAAATGTTTCAACAGCTGGAAACGTGAGAGCTTGATAGTGCTTAAAATTTGATCAAGTTGTCGGCACCGTAAAAATAAGTTTTGCTTTGCAGAACACTCCAGCAAAAAAAATATTTTTTTGTCTTCCATGTCGCTTGACTTTAGGACCACATATGAAGATCAATTGCTTTCTGGATGAAACCGCAGACATTGGCCAATGCGTTTCAGTTTCTAACGCCAAATCTATAAGTTGGTTGTCATTGCGGTGCTTGGATGTAGTTACCGAATGAGACAAATTATTGCATTGTTTCTTAGGTATGTTGACTGATCTTTTTTCTCAAACAACCTGAATTGTTGTTTCAGGAAACGTCAACAGCAAGCTCGCAGAAGCACGGCATCGCGCTCTAGCGTCACAGATTGGCATACAGTGGCCGCAGTTAGCTGGCGCTCTTGGTTTGAGTCCCGATGAAGTGTGGCATGTTCAAAAAGAATGCGACGGACAAACCGCTGGCGAAATGAGCCTTGCCATGCTTTGCTTGTGGATGCGCACCCAAGGGGATCAAGCTTCTGGTAAAAGTCTAACATTTTCTACAATCATAAGTGTCACATCCACCTTAGTTTGGTCTCGACTGAAGAATTGCAATATGCAAGGGCCTGTGTATTTAAAAAGATATCTGTGCATGGAATACCAGATTTCACTTTATGTTCTCAGAAAGTATTATGCCATTGCAAGATATGCGTGAGGATTTTAACAGTTGTTTATAAAGAACATTGCTTTAACTGACAAAGTGTCACACTCATGCTTGATTGCTGAAAAAATCGTAAACACTTATAAAGAACATCATAATTGTTTTGTTTTTGACTGTAATACGTTTTCGAAGCGTCGCATTTTCAGAGACTCTACACAAATGCAAAATCCAAACGATTAACGTTCATCGGTTACATGCGCTTGTGGCTGATCGCTTACATGTTTGCGATAATTGTCTGTCTACTAGCAACATGGCCATGTAGAAATTTGACAACTTCAGTGCTTGAGACATGTTTCCCTTGGTATCCAACTAATGCAAGTAATAACGTTCAGGAGAGCGGATAGCGCCTTGTGACGATGCCAAGACAAGTTTGAGGGTGTTTGAAAAAATTTGGTCATTTTGCGTCTTTTTCCTCAAGTCTTTTCTACTCACACATCCTCTTTTTATTTCGACCATACTATCAACATAAGATATCATGGCCGTTTCATTGCAGGACGGACAGTTTGTTATCCTTGTATGCACATTGTTAATATTCTTAAGCTATAAACATGCTGTATTCGTGAAGCCAAATATTTGATCAACATTGCACGTAGGCAGGTAGTCTACGACCAGATTTCAAGACCTCTGACATCAGCTTTATCAGCAAAACCAAATGACTGGATAATTTTTTTTTCGGCAGACGAACGCTTGAGCTCATCTCTCAAAGAAATCGGAAGAGACGACTTGCTTCCTCTTCTGGAAGATTCTGCGTTTACTGACGAACATGCGAGCGCTGATGAAAGTGCACACAACGATACGTCAGGTTTGTATTTGTGTTCAGCTTATGTTCTAAATGTCAAGCCCAGAATTTAAGGTTTCATTGCAGAGTTTGCCAAGCCAATATAGGATTTGTTGTGAACGTGCGCAACGATGGCTGAAACTGAAACAAAAAGAAATAAATTTAGTGACTCAGTTCACATTCCCGACCACGTGGAACAAAAAGCTAACTAATTAGTAAAGTCAATTACATTTGACTGATGTTGGCTGCAAACCCCCCAAAGTAAAACCATAAACTCGACTGCTGCTGTATAAAGCCAGCAACAGACAGACCTCAAATGAATATGCGCAATAGGTTATTCATAGGATCTTTCGCAATGGTTTGCGCATTGCATTTTTCGCCGAACAATATTTACTGTTTTTTTGAAAAAGTCATTTTCGTGCAGCTTTTAACGCCCTGGTGGCGGAACTCGGCTCCCCCCACCAAACCCCAGGACACGTGAGCACGCCCTTTCCCTTCCCTGCTCCTGACCAGAAACTGACCATGGAGACCTCCACTCCCACGCAAGCAGTCAAGGTATGCATTGCGTGCATGATTTGTTCACTGGTGACGTGCTATCGCGGTGCGCTCCGCAAGTCGCATCGCATGACCAGTAATGCTCATGCTGCTTTTCGCGTTGTTGTTGATTGTGCGAAGGTTGTGATCAAACAATGACCAAATCCGCATATTTTCTCGTTATTTCGCGAGGCTGCTTTTGCTTTGACGTCATCTCAGCAGCCGATGGTTCGACTGAATAATTTGTTAATGAGCATTTCAAAAGCATCAAGAATGGTAGGGAGCTGGTGAAATGTCTGTCGATGTTAAGAACCACCTTTTTGTTGTTGTGTAGATCAGGTTAACATCAATGGTCGCTGTTACGCACGAAGTACGAATTTAAAAAAAATTGGTAATCTGGCAAAGATGACGGTAAAAACATTTGACAACAGACAAAAAAGTGTCCAAGGCCTATGCTATGGGATTTGATCCATTTTACAAGACCTGTACTATTTACATGCGAAGTGTCAATCCACCTCCAAGTCGTATGTTCTCCTGAAGGTTTAGTTCTTTATTTGTCCCCATTCCAGGCCAGAAATGAAACAGTGACCGATGCTAGCGAACTTTCTATTGTGGTCCCCGAAACCCCAGCAGACGACGACGAAGAAGACGACCCCGACAAGCCCCACTTCATCTACCCCTCAGATGACGGTAAAGTTTGCGCGGGTTTCTCGCCTTCCTGTTTTCAAGCTCGTTGAAATGCATGCAGCGATGAACACAGTGTAGCTCACTGCAGCAGGTTGTAGTGATCATGGTGCAAAATGTTACTTTCATTAAAAAATGCCTGCAAACTACTATAGAACTAGAAGGGTGTCTGATGCTTTGCGCAGCTCGCACGAGTAGTGGTTATGCTACAGCCGTCCAAAGAGACCGCTTACCGGCTGTGTGTGTCACTTTTTAAATCACTTGTTGAAAATTCCCTGCATACAGTAATGTAAAAGCAACATCTCAACGTTAATCTCCTGGGGTTGATGAACGTTTTCAAGGTTAATTGTCGCCTTGCATTTGGAAGTATGGGTTGTTTTCAACCTGTCGAACAGACAAGAACAAGTGCAGGATACAGACTGTTTAGGTTGCACTTGAGACCAGTTTTGTAGTCTTGCGTTTAATCGATTCGTTTGTGATTTATTTGAAGGTGTTGCTGAAGACAGAGTGGAGGTAACAGAGACGAAAACGGAAAGGTTGGTACTTTTTCGCATCGTTATCATATGACTTGTTTGTCAAAAAAATCCTTGAATACATATTTAATAGCGAACCACGCCCGCAGTACTTGATGGTAAGAACGTCGACGAAATTTGCGCTTCGTTATTGAGACCAGTGAAGTCGAACTGCGGTCGTCTGGAATTGGAAATCGAAACTCATTTTACTTTAGTCATTCTCAGCCACAGATCACGTGGCCAATAAGGAAACATCTTTGTGAAAGAAGTGTGTGCCACTGGCCAAGGAAGCGAAAACTTGTTTAAAGGAAAATTTTAGGTGTCTTTATTCCCTTTATTTGTTTATTTATTGTTTCTACGTTTTTATTCCAGTGCCAGCGAAGTTGAACCTGAAGCTCATTCCAAGTCTTCGTCCTCTTCCGACAATGAAGATGAAGGTGCTCTTTTAAAATCAAACTGTGGCATTTTCTGCTCATTTTAATGAAATTAACATTTTGTGGTTTGCTGCTTGGGTGTTTGCGAAACGCAGATTATTTTGCAACAAAATTATTTGCGCTGGTGGTTGAAGTTTTTCAACTGATACCAAAGCCCTTTGATGTCAATGATGGCGTTCCAGTTTGACTGTGGAACAAGTTTTCATTCCAAGTCGATGATTTAATGTTTCGAGCCGCGACACACTTGAACACAAATCCAACGTAATTCAATGTCTTTCGCCGATTTTCAGAAAAAGTTGAATCGGTCGCCACTTGCGAAGGATCCGCGGATGAGGAGGATGATCTTGACAAACCCCACTTCGTTTACGTCCCCGATGAAGGTTAGACTTCTGAACATTTTCAGTTAGTTGCGTTCACTCAAACGAAGTGAGATTGTAAAACACACCGTGACAAACATGAACGTCTTTGCCCTTCTTCAGAATGACTGACTTCTTCAGCGTCTGGGCGGAAATCCAGCTTCAATATAATTTATTTAGTAGCGCGGGCCAGGTAAAAAGCGCCGCGTATTACATTTGCAATTGTAGGTATTTTCAGATTGAACAAAGTATATTTCAAACGCTTTTGCAATATATTTAAAAAAACATTAAATAAGAGTCTAACAAACTGGACTGTGATTTGATACGTTTAATTGTGTCTTTTAAACGCCTATATTTCATTTTTGGCAAGTGCAGAAAACAACTCATTAGCCAGTCTCCATATTCATTACGTGTTTAGTGTCAGAGTCTTGTCTTCTCTTGGACTGTCTTACGATGTAGTGCACCGATTTTTTAAAAGAAAAACGCAACGTCATTTGATGATGAAGCTTCCATGACAAAATGCTCTCAAAATACACTCAGTCTTTGAAAGAGATGTCAGCAAGGTTTTTAGCCAATTTTGCAAGTACAAACGTACCTGGCATGTCATTTGTTGCCTTTATTTTCCTCAAAAATAAGATTTTTAATGAACTCAGAACGGTCTCTGCAGTCAACTGTCTCAGTTGTTGAGGATTGTTTTCCCCTTGTTTTCTATTTTGCCTGTAAAATGATGCTTCTATCAATGCTGTCATCCACATTAAAATGAGTTGTTTATTACCGGTCTTTCGTTCGTTAACGCCGATTATTTATTTCTGAGTACTGATACTAATCTTGAAAGAAGATTGGAAATAGTCCTATCACAGATTGAAACCAAACATTTTATTTGAAGCAAAAGGAAACCCTTTCCTGTCTTTTATAAAGTCTTTTGCAGTTTTGTTACATGTTCCCGATCATGATCATTATCCTTTTTCTGAGTCACGGGAATTTTGATGCCAACGTTTCACATCACTTCATTGATCTTTTAGTGTAAATATCGGATGGCTCTGTATTTCTGACCAAGCATCAAAGAGAGATGCGCCTCTGCAATGCGGTCCTTTCTTTTGATCATTGCTTTTGAACTAATAACATATATTTTGGCTGAAACTTTGTTGGAAATGCTATTTTTTTCAGATCTTGACGACGATGAACTTGAGAAAGAAAAGCGGGCAGCAACTCATGGAACTCATCGCGGGGGTGAAGATGGAGAGGATTCTAGAAACGAAACGAATGGTTGGTGGACTTGTTGCTAGCGTGGCAATGTATCGGCACCATTACATCGAAGTTCAAAGTTCTGAGGTTTTGCTGACTTCGTGCCACGGCTGGTTTTCACTGAAACTGATGTTTTCTCGAATAAGCTTCTGTTCGGCTAAATCAGGGCTTCCCAACCTTTTTCTTATCATGTACCCACTTCAGCATTTCAACAGATGAATATGTACCCCTAGAATTTCTTATGACAAAATATTTTATCATGATTATTCATAGATATATTCAACAATAAGCATATAAGGATTTTGGAAAACATTATTCACTGATGTATGATATATGTATAAATATTTGGAAATAAATGGCATGTGCATATAATTTTCTCTTCTATTGCTAACTTTAAATGTACCCCTTCGACCAGGCGAATGTACCCCTGGGGGTATATGTACCCCAGGTTGGGAACCCCTGGGCTAAATCAAACTTGCATTCCAAATGTTTTGTTTTGTGCACCTATCATGCTGGCATCAATCGTACATTGTGTTAAGTATTGGTTGTAGTTGCTGTGTAGCGTTGAACATCTAATGATGTTCGCGCCATTTGCAAACTAACTCGTTTCATGGGCAAGACTCATTCGATACATTCGATAAAATTTATTCAGAAAAATTTTTTCAATAATTCTTTCAAATTTCAAGAATTTTTTTCTCATTTAAATAAATTTTTGTTGGTTGTTTTCAATAAGCACACCTTTTGTTGCTGACAACTGTGTCAAATCAAACAAATCAGTGAACCCGGGTTGGCGCTTGGACTGTTGAGTTGTGTGGAGTGTGCGAGACTGTGTGCATATGTACAGCTGTTCCATCACAGGCATCTTTTATTATCTTTCCATTGAACCATGGTGAGGTTTGCACCTGGGTTTGTAGTAAATAATGGAATGGCATCATTTGCTTCTATAGGGAGTGGCGGGCAAATCGTGAATCACTCGAGATCTGAACGACGATAGCTTTCACTCGAATGATGCCGTTGGGTTTAGTTACTACAAATACAACAAAAGCATTGACGAAATGCCAAAGAAATTTATCATCTTTAGACCTGTGACATTGGTCAAAATGCAATATTAAGAAAAACCTTCCCACTACTGACATTGCTTTTTTCGCAAAGGCCAACTATTTTGTTAGTTTTGCCAAATAAAGAGAGTCCAATGGCGGCGTTTTGCAGTGTACGTCACAGTCTACGTCATTCACTGAGAAAACCACACGTGGTTCAAAACCGCACTGCGGTGTCATGAGAATCACGATTGTGACGTCACAAACACTTTTTCAGGCGTGTCGAAGAACGACATTGAAGACTCAAAGAGCGAAAGTTCGTCTGATGAAGAAACCAACAACCATGACAACGGACACTCTGCACAGGACCACGTTAACGGCCATGCTGATGACGCTGGCCAGGTGATGATTGATGTGTTTGGTTTGCTCAGTAAAAACGAACGAGTTGTGAAGTGCATCGTTTTTGTGTTAAAATATAACTTGGATGAAAGTAAAACAGAAGTCCTTTTTTAAAATGAAACGAACGAAAACCTTTGAAAGTTTCTGCTTGCAGATGATGGTGGGGTCATTTAAAAGGGTATTCGATTGAATATTTAACGCTACTTTCTTTTCGCCACAACAAAACGAATATTCTTGTGGCAACCTTGCAATTAGGACCCTTTTGCATCTTTCATAGAGGTAAAGGAGGCCTTGCATAAACCGATGGATCTCCATTATATTTGATAGTGAGGTTAGAGCTACTATGTTTGTAGTCTTCAATCACTCTCGCTTGTAGATGCCATTAGAATATGCAATAAACGTGTCTATAAAGAAGACGCCTATCCAAATATTATTTCTGGGATGAGAGAAACCACTTCAGATGTTTAGGCGGATCCATCATCTGCCTTCATCGACCCTGTAGCTCATGATGGAAGCAACTTTTACTGCTGCCCGCGCTGCGAATGTCGCTTCAATAGATAATAATGAGACAGCCATGGAGATTGACCGAAATGTTTCCATTATTCGTAGAACCATTGTGGCTTATAATCAGCTGAGTGTTGCCCCTTGCAATGCATGGACTTTAACCGCTGTGTTTCAGAACACGCGTGTTTGATTGATTACAAGAGCACAGGGATGAAACTGTAGGAGACGGATATCCGCAAAATCCACTCGATGTCTTTTCAGCCATGCGGGAAGAATGCATCGTGGAGAATTTAGGAGAATATTTTCCACCTATATATGCTGCATCTGAAGCGACCAAGAATACTGTGCGTAGGAACTCGTTTTGTGGAGACAATTCACTCTTTCGCACTTTAGGAGCGATTAGTTACTTTCAAGCATGACCAGTGCAAGGTTGTCACTTGCATCCATTTGTGAAACAAACTTTCCGGTGGGAAATGCTTTAATTTTGATAATTTCCGTAGCAAAGCAAATGTTTGCATAATCCTACACAAAGTGAGTATAACGGAGGACTTCGGCAAACAACGTACACGTCACGAAGGTATGACAGGACATGGTGCTTGACCTGCTTCCTAAGTCAATGAACCAGATTAGAGTTCGGCGTTTTATTTTCGTTGACATGAGATGGTAGGTTCTGTGCGAAAAGCAACAGCACACGTCGGCAGCTGGAGCAAACATCACACGCTTTGGTAAACCAAGAAGATGGTCAGTTTTTCTTTTCGCCAGTATATTTCTTCCCGTGTTCATGTTCACGCACAACAACCTTTCGTTCACAGCGATTCATCCACGCACCCCCCACATTCACGCCGAAAATTAAGTCTCGCCCTCAAACAGAAGAGGTTCAATGCAGCAGTGTTAACGTCCAGGACTCACCTCAGTCGTTTGAATGACGCTGATCGAGTAAATGCCGGACGTCGTACGTGCAGAGAATAGAATGTGGTCATAACAGCACGTTAATTATGACCTGAACAATGTCTTTTTAGTGGAATCATAAAACATGACTTTCAGATTTAACAATCATCTTTATTTGTGGTAAACAGTTGGAAAATGCTAGTGCTAAGAATGCAGGAAATCGGGGCATTTTGCGAAATTTAGTTACAAATTTTAGCCAGAGATCTATGGCACTAAACCATTAATAAGATCAAGATTTTTCCCACTTCAAAGTGCCAGTTTAGGATTCACTTCCACATATCCCTTCCCATACATCTTTTCTATACATGACTTCAAATTTAATTTTATTTTTGACAAGCCATTCGTGTGCAGTCCTACTGTGCACCTCTAGCGGCTACAAACAGCAATGACAATCACGTGAAATTGATAAAAAAAAAGCTATATCTTGGTCTGTTTTATGAATAAACTGGTCTAAACACGGTTTGCATGTTGCATTGTACAATTTGCAGCCTGTCATTCCTTTGGATCATCGAGAAAATGGCGTCGATTTCGAAAAGAACGACCCTGGCGTGAAAACCATCGTTCGAAATATCGTCGTCGAATCACAGGAAACATCGACGGTATGATCCGCGCGAATGTTTTGGGGAAAAATTCTTATTTTGAAAATTTATGCATTGTTTTTAAATGATTTAACTGAAGTTGGTTGCCCCAAAACTTGCCTTTCCTGTTTTTACGGCAGGGGTTCTCAACCGGGGGTAACTTTACCCCTTGGGGTAACATTTGCCTATCCTGGGGTAAATTCAATGATGCTGAAGTTACAATACTTTGTTTTTTTCTACGGCGCTGGTGAGTAACAAAAAACAGGGGGCAACTTTTATGTTGGGAAGCTAGCAAGGGGTGAACGAGAGAAAAAAGGTTGAGAATCCCTGATTTACGGAGTGATTTGCTTTCCCAACAATGGCAGCACGTGTCCTGCTGAGGCCTGTATTGCTTAACCCTCTTTTACAATAGGGTGAAAACATATGATTGAATGCTTTGTATAGAAACTGGTGAGAAAGATATACGGATGTGACAGAATAATCCTAACTTGGGTTGGTTTCACGATAACGATGCAGAAGTGGGAAGACGGTCACTTCAAACAATGTATTCTGAATGTTGCTGTGCGAACTTTGAAAATTTTTGTGTTTAACATTCTTACCTCTTATCCAAGAATACGTCGAAATATTGGGACTCATCTTGCTGAACAATGCAATGAGGCCTGCGCGCAAATGTTTTGAATATCGAAAAGATTATAGGAAGGCCATCGACCTTTTTGCCCCAAGTTACTGCTCTTATCAAAGCATCTGACTCAAACCACCCTTTCTTTAGTTCATGAACAGTTCAAAAAAATTTTAAATTCTGGTAGAATGTAGAAAGAACACTCCCGGCCTCTGGGTTTCTGCAATGTGTGGGACATCCCTTTTGGAAACGAGACTTTCGCTACGGCAAATTAATTGCAAGTCATTTGGTTAATTCACCTCCATATCGGGAATAATACCGGGATTGAAAATGTGGGCTACTACACCCCCACCCCTCATTGCATGTAACACGTCACCGACACTTCCGCCAATCCACGGTCGAATGCTCTTAACGTGACGTCGGTTGTATTCTCAGATAACTTCGATCAGAACCGAAGAAGATGATCTCGCCATTGAAGCTACTGCTGGTCAAGTGAAGAAGATGGTCGTCACGGAAGCGTCGACCAACAACGTGTAGTTTTCGCTGCAGCGATTTCGCGCGGCGTTGTCGTGGCAACCGTTGCCTGCCGAGCAGTGGTGATTAGTTGGCACTGTCGCTAGCAATTAGTTCGCTTAGTCTTAGGTGCTGAACGCTTTCATGGTAATCACTCGCGTTTCTCTTTTTATCTGACTGCCATCGCCGATGGCGTTCACTCGGTTTCGTCACGCTATCCCGTTTCTTTCGCGAATCAGTGTGAATATGCCGATCCTATGTAATTAACATTTTTTCTCGTGTCATCTGTAAATCGCTATAGCTGTGAGGGTACTGGCGTTTCTGTATGTGTTGCAACTTGTGGCGGACGTCGTGTAATTTTACGTTTGATAATCAAAAAAATGAAGAAAACGGTTTCAGTTTTTTATTTGCTGTTGACGCTTTTGCAATTTCAATTGTCGATCAGTTACGCGCGTTTATAACACGGCCCCGCTGTACAGTATCGAGGGTCGTACGCATTTCGCGAAACTTACAACTGCTCGGTTTTTACCACACGTCTCGAATTACTTGAAATCTTTCGATGGATTAACTGTTAGAATTATGGCATGCAGTCGGTCAACCGTCGAGAACATTTTCGTCGAGGAAATTTTTTCTCCACACTCATGTCCTCTGACTCTGCCGGTTCCGTAAATCTGACCGCGTCAATCTATCATCTGCAAAGCAATCAATAATTTCGCCTGAAGCCGCTGCTTTCCCGATGGAGAGTTGCAGTGATGACCGTTGCTGTGCTGCCAAGTGCTCGCAAAAATGTGTAATAAGCTCTGTCGTGCAAAGAACACCCCCCAGACTGATGATATTCAACGTTGCGAAAACTCATTGTTCGCACAACCCGGCGTTGCTGCGAAACTTATTTGTGACGTGGTCACGCACACCCGCATTGTCTTCACAGAACGGCCGCACGTCGTGCGATTTGTGTCTCGTGTGTGTGTGACTTTATTTTTGTTCACTGTAGTAATTCCTCCACAAAAACCTAATCACTGCGCATTGTTCGACAATAAAGCTCATCAGTGGAACTGACTGTTGCGTCACAAGAGATGACGTCGCGGAAAAGAGTGAGTGCAGTTGTCAAGTCAGTCTCGTATCTGATGACCTCTCTCAACAATTCTGCATTATCTGACTGTGATCCCACGTAAATGCATGAACCTCCATTTTAACGTTTTTTAATTGTGCAGCACTTTACCATGTATTTTGTTACGCACTAAATTCTCAGTCTATTCTCTTCCCAATCACTGCCTTGTTTGTGTCAAAACAGAGCATTCATATTTGATACTCACATTCATCCACAAAACAAGTCACAAAACTCGCTGCTCGAGGCCAATGCGCGAATCCTTTCATAAGTGCTGCTCCGGGAGTTGCGAGCTTGATGGAGGAACTAACATTGTATTAGTATCAGTCAATCGTTGAAAGCACCAACAAAGCAAACGGTGAAGAAGAAAGGCTACAAACCATGGAACATGAGCTACAGGCGGCTGTAAGTCAAAACCTCAGGCGCAATGAGCACGAGAGTGACGAACATACTGTTGTAGGTGACGTAAAAAATTACAAAGTTTGCTTATGGTGTCCTTCAGCTTGTATGCTGCTTATTTTCGCCTGGCGTGGTTAACATGCGCTTATCAAGAAAGCATTGTCACGAGTCGAAATCATAACAATTACACCTTGAGATCAGAACGCAGGAAAAAGATTGTACATGAAACGAACGTGTTTCGTCGTGGTGGTGAAAGACGGCCGTTGATTTATTCGATTCCACAAAACATTTTTACCGATTCTTAACAGTTCTGATAATTTCTTCAAAAAAATGAAAGACTGCAAAACCAATGTTACGAAAAAAGTCCGTCATTCGATTGTCAGCGGAAAAAAAACGAACTTTTAATCCATAAACATCAGGGAATGTTCCCGCGCATGAAAAAACTGTCGACTGAATCAGTCACTAAAATTGAAAAGTCCGCTGTTCAATCGTTATCATCCGCTAAAGAAACTCAAATCAAATGTTGTGGGTAACACGTTCGTTTGACCGGATGTTGCCAACTCCAGCATAGACCGGTTGGAGGAGTGCTTGAAGAAGATAGCGCGGCAATCGCTCTAGAAGCGATATGCCGCGACGCTGATGTAGATGATGAACTTCGTCTTGTACTCGATGCGGAGATTGTCGGAAGTGTAAGAGGTCGCTTGCGCCTCCACGTGGTAGGTTCGCGCCTGGCCCAGGGCAGCCGTTGTGTAAACTATCCCCTTGTGGTTTGCGCCCCTGATGGCGAACGGTCCGCCGAAGGTGTTTGTGGCGACAAATCTGCAACGAGCAATAAAAGACGTGGTAGCAAATGCACAACAGCAAATTAGACACTGCACTATTTAGTTAAAGAGCAGAATTTTTCTGCTTTGTTTTATTGCAGATCTTTATTCTTTATCTTCGCTCAGGGAATATTCTCTTCACACTTTGCAGCTCGACAGCGGTTATTTTGATTAAAACAGAAGAATCAAAATTGTGGAAACGATACGAGAGATAACTAAACGACGGTTTTAGGCTGGGTTTTGCCAACCCCTGCAGCCCACAGAACCGATTTGCAACCTGAAAACTGCTGATGCCGTATTCCCAGAAAGAAACAAAAACACGGTGTACCACGGAACAGGCAATTTAAGCAAAACGTGACGAAATTGAAAGAGTTACTGTACTTTAGTTGACACAGTCGAACGAAACGCTCACGCGGTGACTGCAAAACCTGGAGACGCGCCAACCAAATTGGAATAATTTACTGCAACTTCCTGCGCAACTAGAACAGCAAATAACCTCGTGTTCAGATGGAGCTCATCGTCGCTCGTGTAAACCGCCAACCGCACGAGGTCAGTGTTTGCTCCGATTCCGAAAGGCAGGGCAACAGTTTTATACTCAATTGCATATTTCGGCTGAGTATGACAGTCTGGACCAACGCATTTCTTTAAACAGTATCTGCGGAAAAAGGCCAACAACATTACGTCATATGTTTATATCCATTACATCTCATGAATGACAAATACAAGAAGCTGCCCTAGAAAGCTTCGTTATTGCATTTGCAATTGCATTATGATGTTTGCAATTGCAGCGTGATTATCACGTTCAGAATAAGATAAAATTGAAGCTGATGCAACTTTCAGTTGTTAATACGTAACTTTCGCTTTCATTTCACCATCGCTGTATTAAGAGTTTTGCAACATTTCAATATCATTAGCTTCAGCAAACAGGCGCCACACCAACGTATATTTCTTCTTTTTAATGCCGCTTATCACTAAGTTTCTGATCTTTTCAATTTATTCTAGAAGAGGTCTTGACTAAACAGCGGCATTACGTTTGAGTTGCAGTCGTTTGTCTTTCACAAATATCTACTGCCAACGTATACAAAGTGCTGGTGGAAAGGAAATCAATATCAATACAATTTTATCTCTCTTGATGCAACTAATTCTGACGATGGTATTTACCCTCCTCTGGTTCTGACATAGTTCGAAGGGCATGGGGTGTTAATGCAGGTGGCGGATCCTCGCTTGTTGAAGCACATCTGGTTCGGCAAGCATACCATCGTACCTTCTGCACATTCGTCAATATCTGTGCGAAAAACAAATCAAAAGCATTTTTACGAAATAATTAAATCGAAATATCGCGTTGCTGAAAATTTTCACTCATCTAAGAGAACTTTTGAGCAGACGTTTACAATTTTTCAAAATACAAGTCAAACCATTTGAAAGACTGGAAACCAAATCAAATCACGGGAAAAGTGCAGTGTATTGAGAACTTTTTCAGAATTTCAGTTTTTCAAATATGGTGCAATGTTAAGCAATTTCACCATACGAAATGACCACACCCCTTGCACGTGTCTGAAAGCGTTAACGATTTTAAATCATTTATTGCAACAGATTCTGCTATAAACTGTTTCATTATTGCTTTTATTGTTGATTTTGATCATGCCCGTAATTCGATGTTAGCGATGTTTCAATCCATATGAACCAGAAAATGTAAAATTAAAAACAAACTTGCGATGAAACTTTGCAGTTATTGTCACACAGCCCACCCAACATCGGCAATTTTGTTAAGTTGTAAAAAATAGTCTGTGATTGGTGTCTGGAATTGCTAACGAGTATCATTGCTTGAAAAAGATGAACTACCACTAAATTAGATGTTTTGGTATGAATCCCACACGTGCGGTGGGTTCTTTTACACATACGGTGTAAACGTATATTGTACATTTAGCAGCAAGGTGATGTTTGATATGTATTTGTTACACTTTGTAGTCGAAAATCATACTTTTTTGTACTTGTCTCTTTAGCACAAAATAAACGGATTTTTTTAATCGACGTCAGTGATGGACACTTATGACTAGAGCAACCTTGTTTGACCCTGTGCAACGCACTCAGAATATCTGTTCAACGCACTCTAATATCTATCTTTTCATAATATCTTTTAAAATAATTAAGTAGTTTTTTTTTACACGTTGCGCATCGCATTGATGTGTGCACTGGTTTGACAGCGTCTGTGCACAAAAATGACAGAATACCTTCGCAATTCCTTCCGTTGTCGGCGAGGCGGTAACCGCTCGGACAGAAGCATTTGTAGCTTCCGACAGTGTTGTTGCAAGTGAACTGGCAAATGCCGCGCACGCTGCATTCGTTTATGTCTGCAATAAGACCATCATTAAAAATGGCAAACAATGTGATTATGATGAACTAAGGGACGAAGTGGCTGATGGCAATAATTCCAGATTAAAGAGAAAACACAGTGATAAAAGTAAGTAATGCTAGTTTACTTAGTTTGAAACGGAAAAGATCAATTATGTGAATAGCTCATGCACGAGGTTAATGGCTTGAGCATGCAAACTTTCCAGGAAAAAGGCGTCGACATGCAGCAACAGACGACACTTGGATTGGAAATAAGAAATATCCAAAGCGTCAGAGTCACCGAACCTTGGCACTCTCTCCCATTCCAGTGAAATCCTGAGCGACAGTCGCTGTTCCTTCGGAACGTGATCGTGAAAGGCTGGACGCGTGCAGGACGCCGCAAACGCCCCCGGTTGGGGTTGGGGAGGCGGACCAAACGAGCGCAGGATTTGTCGTCGGCCAAATACATTGACCCGGGTGGACATATACAACGGAATGATCCGATGGTGTTGACACAGTCATAAGGACAAGGGCTTCGTGTGTACTCCAAGCACTCGTTTATATCTGGTGCCGGCGAGGTATGGTTTAAAACAAACTTGGCATGCAAGTGGTTGGTTAGTCGTTAACTGCTACGGCTTTTTCGGAACAACACTTTGCGGACGCGCTAGCTCTACTTCACTTTGTTTTACCAAAAGCCTGCGGTAGCAACATGTGTTACGAGCAACATGCAATGGCAGAAAACACGATTGGTATCCTGAAAGCTGATCCAGCTCAGGTGTAAAATGCGCAAGTGCTCGACTGTAAGTTGCCATATGACAAGCATCATGTGCAAGTACACACCTAAAAGAACAACACCACATAGTCCAGTGCAAGATCTGGAAACACCTTGACACATTCACGAAGTCACTTAACACCATTAGAGGTATGCAACACAGCATAAAGTCTCGACGACAACTAAAGGCAGCTATAAAACAAATCGCCCTGACTCAAAATATGACAAAAGCTCTAAGCACATTGAAAACCATATTTTACCAATGCATGGTGGTGTTCCCCTGCTTGCTTTAAATCCAGGGGGACAAACGCAGCTGTATCCACCGATTGAGTTTTCACACTGCATGCCATCGACGCACTCGTGCGTACCACTGACGCATTCGTTGATATCTGCACAGTCACCACAAACATAAGAGTAAAGTCATCAGCATGTTTATGACCGGGAACAATTAAAGCCCTAACTTGCGCTAGTCTTTGGACTGGCTTGTCATCAAAATATTTTACAAATAACAATTTATTAAAAGTTGCGATTTGCATTCAATGGCAGAAGTGGTTCTTCTCAGTGTTTGGGATCGGTAATTGACATTGACTGATATGGATCTCTCAAATGTCATACCACGAGATAAACGTAAACCCATGGCCATCAAATTCCAAAGATAACTTCTTATTCTGTAAAATGCCGCGTCACGTGCATGTTCCGCTTCATTTACTTGACCGCGCACAGCGTCAAAACACGCACCAAAACGTCGATTCGGAGAATGTAACTGAAACAGGTTCCCACGCATTTTTAAAAATCATTTTCCATACTTTTTCAATACTAAATTTAAGAAATTCAATGCCATTACTTCTCTTCATTTTTTGAAATTCGTAATCATGAAACTCAATTTTACACATTGCATAACACTGCATAAATAATGAAGTGCTTTGCCTTCAGTGAAAATTCTGCTCAGATACTTGAGATTTCTTTTCCATTCAGAATTTCCATACTTTTTCTATACCTACCTAATGTAGATTTTGGCTAAATTCAATACTTTTTCAAGGTCTTGAAAATCAATTTTGAAATTCAATACTTTCAATACCGCGTGGGAACCCTGCAGCTGAAAGCAGCTGTCTCGATAAACCGGACAAACGTTAATTTTACGTTCGCACCGACGCAAACTTTGAAGCGGGTTTTCTCCATTCCTGTTGGACAATCGTCAATGCATCTGTATCCTCCGTCGGTATTCCTACACCGTTGGTCAGCCCTGCACACTCTGCTGGCGCATTCGTTGATATCTATTAGAAATAAAATCCATTCAACTTTCTTTTCTTTCATTTTTGGACTAAGGGCAGGGTTTTTTAAGGTGTTTTAGGGACCCGATTCGGGTCCCTAGAATTTCAAATCGGGTCCCTAGAATCAGAGAAATTCGGGTCCCTAGAATCAGAGAAATCGGGTCCCTACAGATCCAAACCGGGTTCCTAACATTTTCCTTAAAAAAAACCTGACTTAGGGTGAAGCAAGTCTCTGCATCTTCAAAGGGGCAGACAAACGCAAATGTACACAATCGTCAGAAAAAAGTAAACAGTTTAAACAAACATAAACACGCTGATCTGAAAAAACATCACGTTTCTGTTTTAAATTTTACCATCAAAAACGATTCATTGCTGTTCCTTTTTCGATACGCTAGGTTAAGATAAAAAAAAACAACAGATTACAACAAAAATTACCCAAGCACCGTCCTTTTCCTACTTTCCTGTATCCATTGCGACATGAACACCTGTACGAACCAATCGTGTTCAAGCACGCGTGACTGCACACTCGCTCTCCCGATTCTTCACATTCATTGATGTCTGAAAGAACAAAATTGCTTTGACAACGAAGGTCTTTTAATATTAACTTATACATTCTTATAATTACATCAATTCTCGTTGTGCATTTACACAAAAAAGAGGTTAACATTGATATACTGTTAGGAACGTTTTGCAGAAAATCGCATTTCAAGACTTAGCCAAAGTTTGTACTGAATTAATAAAGAAAAACCTCTACTCGCCTTCACAAGTCCTTCCATTGGCCGACCTCCGCAGACCTGGGCCACATGTGATCACGCAGCGATAAGATCCAAGGGTGTTCATGCATTCCAAGGTGGGGTCACAAATGTACTGGTTTGTCAAACATTCGTCAATATCTGCAACAAATGAGCTTACGATGCATACAAAGTCTGTCGTAAGTCAATCATAATCAGTCGTTAACAGATAAGAACAAAATGTCGTCCACCGAAATACAAAGTAGGTAGAAAATAGTTTTAAGTGCAGTTCGCCATTTTCCTACAGACTTTCAGGTCGGATTGCAACAGAATAGGTGACTACACAGACGAGAAGACGTGGTAATGGTTTATTGCGACAAATAACGGTTGGTGGCCAAGCGTATTTCTCGCAGCTCGCTACAATAGTACTTCACCTGAAGGGTCCCAGAACAACAGCACAGTCTGTGCAAGCGACTCACCTTCACATGACCTTCCATCTGGACCAATCGAGTAACCGTCAGGGCATGAACAAATGAAGGAGCCCATTATGTTAGTGCAGGTATGTGAGCATGGCCGCTGGGTGGCGCATTCGTTCTGGTCTGCAGAAAAAAAATGAAATGTGCTTCTGGTTTACAGAAAAAGACTTTTTAATATCTTATGAGAGGCTAAAACAACTTAGTTAGGAGGATGTTACGACTAGTATTATCAATCCCAACAAATTCTGTTCTACTACTATTTCAACAAAAAGTGTATGAAAGTTATTGCTCCCCAAAAAATATTTGGCATGCTTGTATTGATACGCATTTATAGAAACGCTTGTTTTTACTTTTATAACCATTTTCAAATCCGCATTTTCTTGGAGAAAATCACGGAGTTGGCGGTTGTCCTAAAAACCTTACAAGACAGCCCCTTGACGTTAAATAAGTTGTACAAAAAATGTATTTGTTGGTAAAAATATTGATCAAACTTCGCATGTTGTAGAGCGCATAAGGTCTCGCATCCTCTGGGACTTTATTGACACCCTACTGGGGGAAACGTGCCCTCCAGTTAAGAACCACTGCTCTATGCCAACATGCACCCGAGCAAATTCTTTGTTATTCATCGTAGTCATCCATATTCACCTTTGCAATAAGTTCCGCTTGAGTGGAGAAGGAATCCTTCCGGGCATCGGTCGCTCGGATCGCCGCGTCCTATTGTGACGTCCATTTGAAACGACAGCTCCTCTGTGTCGAAGTCGTATTCGACGACAATGTCAGAAGCGGAAAGTCTCTCAACCAGATACGGCATCTGGCCAAAATAAAAACGCTTATTTTTCTTTTGCACTAGCTGGAAAGCAAACGTGAGTAGCAATAAATGAAACGAAGAGCTCAAATGCGATTTGTAATGAGCACAGAAGTCAAACGACAAAGTGTCCAACGGAATGCAGGAAAAGATTTTGTAGAAAATGCGAAACGTTTTACAAAAAAATGATACTGTAGCCGTAAACATGCTTTGCCATAACTTACAAGCAATTTAACGGATGATTGTTTGGATATTCTTCGACAAATTTGTTTTTCTGTTTACTTGCCTAAAGCTTCAGTCAATCAGTCTTGAGGATGTTGAAACCACTTGTCCCCGAAACGTATACCAATTTCGTTTGAATAATCATTTCCGGATTATTGTGTTTAACATGTCTTGCAGGCACAATTCAAGTGCAAGGTCTTACGCAGGCCGCACAGAAGAGGTTTTCAAACCTCACNAAAACATAGACATATCACGCACAAAACGGCGCCGATAACGAGGAGATACAGCCGACAAAGAAAACAGCAAATCACGCAAATTCTCACCAAGCCCCGAGATCTATTGTATGAAATCGAATGATTCCAGGTGTAAGGCATGATGTAACCATCCATTGATATCAAGCGATCGGAATAAGCGTAGAGGGCTCCGGGACCGGTTTGGACGTAGTCCTCAGTGTAGTCCTGCGCAACATGTGCGGATGAAACTTACCGGAAAATGCGCTTATTTACTCTGTTTTTTTAACAAAGGTTAAACAAATCTGTTCAAATACATTGCGTTGAAAATGCACTCCAATTCTTCAGTGAAATCGCGTCTGAAGCACAACTGCTGCACAATCGGAAGCTTCTTTAACAACATATCGAGGTTGCCGGCGTCAATCAGAACTTGACGACATTTTTATGTTTATTGGAAGCGCAAGTCAAACTTTTGAACATCACCTGGCGTCATATATTTCAAATCATGTCTTACCAACTCTATCAAGAATAGAAAATTTAATTGGTTTACTTTGATGCTGATCTCCGTAAACGGATTCGTTTCTGGCACATGCCCCTCTAGAGAAACATCCATTTTCAGTTTTCCTTGCGAATCGAGACCATGAGCTTTGTGTTTCATTCTCACGATGTCTCCACTTGCAAATTCCACCTGTTGATTAGAGAGTTGATATTTTTACTGCGGAAGTGATCGGCCAAATTTTAGCCAAAATTTTATTTAAATATACACTTCAAATGTTTTTAAAACTGAATATTTTAAATTGAAACTGTTTTATAATTTTCCACCCTTCTTCATACATTATTAATCATGTAAAACATGGAGAACAATATATTACCCAATCTTCTTTATTCTTGTATGTGTGCATTAACCAAGTGCACTGATGTCACTACTTAGTTCCATGAGGTACTGCTGTCCTCTCTTACTTAATTTTCTTATATTGCGTTCAACGCAAATCAGTCGTATTTTCCATATCAGAATCTTGCATAACGTAGTGTGTTGTCTCTAATATCAAATCGCAATGGAAACAAATCGCGCATCTGCCGAGCGATGCACGAATTTCTATTCCCATGCATGAGTCACTACATCAACTGAAAACCCATTTACCGAACAAACGATTGCATTTCTCGTTTCCAAATTGTTTTAATTGTGTGACATACATTGTAGAGCAGCAGTAGTCCACAACTGTCGTGGATAATTTCCATTTCCAGGTATCACCAATATTTACATTATACGCAAAAACTGCTACTAAAGTTTTACTGTATTTGGCAAATTTTGGCGAGATCGTCTGGCGGTTTCAATTTGTTGCATCGTATAATGCTTTTATTAATCACATAAACGCATTGCGCACATCACACCTTACGTAAAAGTCTTTTGCTCTGAGTGTATTTCTAACAAACTCCCCTTTTGCGCTACACGTACAAGCTTTGCCCTGGGAAGCTATGAAGTCCAAATGTCCTCTGGTTCTCCTCAGCTTCCCACTTTCCCATGCATTTTATGAATCGGTTGACTTGGAACTAATCATAATATGCAGCAGTGCTAAACATCACAGCAACCGTGTTGGTGCCATCTGTGTGTATGTTTTATGCTACCGCCACATATTTGTGCTCGTGTTCTTTGATCTTTCACTGTGTTCCTTGTTAGTGCCAAGTGTGCGTAAGTTGTGTGACCCCTTTGCGTGTGGGTCTGAAGATGCCAGGCACGAAACACCCACCATAACGTCTCTGTCGAATTTTCCTTCGGTCAAGCTGTATCCATTGTACGCTCCCTCGGTCTCCCGTGCCATGGTCCAATAAATTGGTGTCAAAATCGATATCTGGCTCTTCAAGTAATGTCCTTCAAAGATATATAGATACTGGAATTCAAGTAACGACTGAAAAAACAAAGACACTGAAAACAACTATTGCGATGAACAGACCGACGAAAACAGCAAGTCTACTTGCAACTACCTACCGACAGATGGAGGGATGTTGTTTATCACAGCTTTTATTCTCGTTTTTTCGTCTCCGATTTCTGTTCCATTCGCAGAAATCTCGGACCCGCCGAATGGAATGCCATTCACAGAACCAAAAAGAATGCCTTTTCCACTTGTTGGTCCCTCTGCATCAAAGCAGCGTTTTTAGGAAAACGTTGGTATACTTTTAAATACTACACGCCTGACTGGAGGCAGAAGCTTTTGCGAAATGAGCATTTTGAACACAAGCAAGCCCATATTAACTTGATACAACCATTCAAAATACAATTTGCAGTCAAAACCACGTTTTTTAAAAACAGACAAATAAAAACTTGTATACCTTTACATTTTGCGTTTTTACAATTGTCAGTTTGAGTAGCATCTCCAGGGCACCATTTGCCACCGGAGCTAGGTCGTGGGTTCGAACACAGCCTGTTTCTGTTACGCACTCCGCTGCCACAGGTCTTGCTGCAAGTTGTCCATTCCGACCAGTCAGCCCAGTTGCCATCCACTGTAACAAAACATCAAGTTAAGTTACAACACCAAGCAGATGGCAATGATTAAAACGCTGTTTGTCAAACCTTCGGCCAGTCCAGCCTTGTAATAAGACGTAACGCATGACCATCAGACCACAGAGGCGCAAAAACAAACTCTTTGTTTACTCGTGTTGTCTCCCATTAGTGGATTTAAGCGCAGTTACGTTATTTAAAAAAATACTAAGACACACAATGCAGTAAACACTAAGTTGCATTAATCTACAAGTTCTCATTTCAATTGTGTTTGTTATCTTACCAGGACATGACTGGAGTCCGCAGTGCTGTAATTCGGAGTCTGCCCCTGGACAGAACCTCCCACCATATCTGGGAGGGGGATTGGTGCAGGACCGATACCTGTTTGTTTGACCACCACCACAGCTTCGCGAACATGTGCCCCATGGGCCCCAGGAAGCCCAGTTTCCGTTAACTGAAATATATACGCAATTCTCTGTTACGTTAACCACACGGAAGATTTACACATGCCTCAGAATCTTACTTTTTTACAAACATTTTGACCAAAACCCAACGACATTCTCGAAAAAACTGGAACACTAGCTAAAGAGTGCTTCCAACAAGCTTCCAAAATTAAGACTGACACGATTCTTGAAGTTGGTGGTATTGTAAGTCTAAGGTAATCTAAGACAACTATGCCAGCAACTATTGCTTAAAAGTCATAAGGGCCTTGAACGACGCATGAGTATGCAGAGACAAATACACATAGAAAAAAGGGCTTAATATTGACCACTCCAAAATCATGAGATGCTACATTAAAAAGTACATACTAAATACGTCGAAATTGTAAAAAGCGGATTACAACGTTTATGGTAAACAAAGCAGATTGTGCAAATGAGTGTAACAATTAATACACTGTTCTACAACTTCAAAACCTTTTAAAACACCTATATAAATGATTGCAATGATGTTTTCGAACGTTGTGCCTCAAAATCGTGTCTTTGCGTTTCATGCCGAAGCCAAACTGTTGTAATCTGTTTTTTTCACCAAGCACATCCGAACACAGCTGAACACGTTCCAACACACCTGAACACGGGTTCACGTTGCAGTTTTCTTGCTGACGATTTGAACCAGGACATGGTTGACCTCCAGGACTTGGATAGGGGTTCGAACAGGCGCGGACGCGGTTCCGGACCCCGCCACCGCACGAAACGCTGCATATGTCCCATGGGCCCCAGTCGGACCAACCGCCATTAACTGCGAAACAAACAAATCGGATTTGTGATTTAAGGACGATCTTTGGGCTAACCAATCGTTTTTCAAGGTATTTCTTTACATCACGTCTTGCGGCCTTGAGTTGATTAGAACTGCATCATATCGAACGTAATTCAGGTTCTAAATTTAAATAAAATTAGAGCAATTCTCTCACGCACGCTAGAGCTAAAAGAAAGAAAAACTAAAGAACGTGACCGAGTATCTGCTGATCAGTGACTCTTCGCACAAAGATGCTAATTCGTTCTCCTGCTACCTTTCTTTGGCTAAGGGATCTGATGCTACTGCAATGGTTGAACAACCTACTTAACATAACATTGCTAAGGTTAACTAGAAAACTTCCGCAAACTCTTCAAGAGACAAATCGACCGTTTTACAGCTTCCACGGTGCTGATGCTGTGCCAGTCGTGGTGGCCAAGTTTGACAACACTCATGAGAAGAATAGAACTGCAACACGTTTCTTTCGGTCATTGACATAACGGTGACCAAAAAGAAGTTTAGGCTATTTTTTTACAAACAACGACTGCTTGCACTTACGTAGCTAAATCAAATCTCATTTCGAAAGCAAAAGACAAAAAAGGAGAATGCACGAATGTTTTCAATTGTTTACGCCAAATGTTGCTTTGTGAAAAAAAGCGTAAACAGTTTGGCGTAGGCAGCTTTTTGCATTTTATGAAGATAAAGAGAAAATTGACCGCTCCGTCCTACTGGGAAACTGCCGCTACACATCACCTACTAAATTAGTTACGGAAAGCAAACTAAGATTTTAACACATCAAGCATGCAAAAACGAATGCTTTCTTTCAACGCTGTTGTGTCCTTCGCTTGGCAAGTTAATCATAAAATAGATATCACATGGCTTAGTTATTGACTGCTTTAGCAATCACAACATTTTTACCTGGGCATGGTCGGTTAACGCACATTCTGGACGAACTTGCCGGACCGAAGCACTTCGCCCCCCCTCCGGAGGGTGATGGGTTGTTGCAGAAACGGACACTTATCTGGAACCCTTTGCCGCATGTTTTGGAACACGGGAGCCACGGACCCCATTGTGACCAACCTCCGTCAACTGCAAACGGATTAACTACGCTTAACCGCCAAACGAAATAAGCATCACAAAGTATATCATTATGGCTCGTCCAGGCGCGTAGCTGTAACGAAATACGCTTTTCAAGCTTAACTGAAACACCATATGCCATCCCACACAGTTGACGACGTATGGCATCCAAGCACAGCAAGAAAGTTGGAAAGATAAAATATTCCGTATCGGTGGTGCGCTGCTGAAAGCTAACACACCCTTTATCATTCGATGGTTTGGGTACTGCACGCTAACTTCAAAGTTTATATGAAGAACCTAATTCTTTTTGTGGTGACAAAAACCAACCTCACAACCACGTAAACCTCAGAGAAACTCTAACTGATAGAACCTGTGCATTAGTGCATACTGTCAGATGTACCTGTATGGAGGGATATACATTTCATCATCGTGTTTGTGGTATGCGCAGCTATTGTGATATTTTAAGCAACGTCCGAACGGCATATGCGGTGCAGATAGTACTATTGCACCAAAGGGTACCATAGGCAAATCCATGCTATAGGTCAAGAGCACCATTCTTCTTATGAACAAAACTTTTCGTAAGTCACAAATATCAAATGATAGTGAATACAATGGCAAAGCGAATATGCCAAGTATAGGTATAGTGTAAAAATATAGTTTGATCTATGCGTGAAAAGTTTCGTTGAACATCCTGCATAACACAATACCGTTACGTAGAATAAAACCCTGGTTAGTGATAATCAAAATGCTGTTGATCTAATAATGGATTCAGCTCCGCCGACTCACCGGCACAACGCTGGGTAATGCAATCCAGTCTCTCGATCGCAGGTCCGTTGCATGGCAACCCGTCATGTTGTGCACGTGGGTTGTTACATTCACGTGATCTCGACCTGGTTCCCTCCCCACAAGTGACAGAGCACGGTTCCCATGCCGACCAACCGCTCCAATGACCGTTAACTGCGTTCAAGAATCAACGAAACCGCAACAGTGAAACTCAACACGAATGCAATTGTTCTGCTAATGATGTGTCCGCCACGTGTTAAATCCTGGATATTTGTTTGAAAGTTTAAATCACACGCAAAGTATGGTAAAATGTGTTGGTAACTAACAAAGAATTTTCAATCCACTGTTTGCCAGATTGACTGGTTCTTTCCAAGCAATTTCTATACAAGCAGGAAAAGTTTGAAAAACCTTTGAAGAATTTTCTTTGTGGCTCACGAAGTGCATTAATATCGCGAATAAGCAACTAGCGGGTTTCAAAGAATTTTTGTTTTGATGAATTGCTGCGTTTTTGGAATGTCCGTTGACAGCGATCGTCAGAAGAAAAGACGGTAAAAAGACAAGGAGGGCGTGGATCAGACGCTGGTGATGACGACCCGCGACCTATTTTTAAAGCTTGGATGAATATTTCAACTTACTTGGACACGGTCCTTGATCGCAACGCTGCGGTTCTTCCGAAGCGCCGGGACAACTGCGGCCCCCGTTGGCCGGCGACGGGTCTGTACAGAATCGATGTCTGGCTCGCGTCCCTTCGCCGCAAGAGGCGCTGCACGCCCCCCACACTCCCCACTCCGTATAACCCCCGTGTACCTGCGACAGAGTAGCGTAAGGTCTTGGCGGTTTGTGGAGGTTTTCATTTGTCAGCAGGGTGATGCTTGCTGTTTGGATTACGAATGAATTACATAGATAAGGAAACACTTCACGGGTTTTGCTGAAGGTTCAGCGAAAACACGAAGTTGTCCGAGAATTCACTCCCCTTCTCAGATGCACTTTAACGACGTTGCAGCGAATCCGAATCTATAACAATGCGTTTGTATGTTTTGCCGAAGCATCGGAAAACGCTTTACCGCAGTCGCCTTTCGGCTTCAATGTGTCTGAGAAGCCACAGCGCATTCAGCATCGTTCACAAAAGGAGCACTTTCTGCACAACCGACGCCACTTTTATCTTCAGAACTCTGACGCCGGAAACTGTTCATATTATCAATGTAATTTGGGGAGTGCAACATTGCACTTGGAACACAGGATATTACATCATTTTGGAAATATTGATATTTACACTTCTTCAATTACTTTTCGTAAACATCTAATCGCATTGTTTAATTTAGTTTATCATATAGTATTGCATTTCTGGTTTAGATTAAGACATAGAACATCCGAATGAGAGAATATTACAAAAACAAACCATTTGCGCCAAATCTGACTTGCCAACAAACATTCCATCAACAACGTTAGTTAATCGTTCACATTTTGGCTGTCAGCAAAAAGCTCTCATCGTTTCAGTTTCGAAGCCGCACATTTACAAAAGCACGCAGTTAATTGGAAGAATTCCCTTTGATCCTAATGAATGCACCAGTCGTCTTGTGCGAATTGTACAAAAACTTCACCAACGTGTTGATGTAAACATGAAAAAGTTAAAACAATAGAAATCGCGTGATTTCACAAGAATTACTTTCAAAACCTAATTGTATTGGTGAGTAGTGCCCAGGCAGATTCCTAGGTAAATCGACAATGATTTTTAATCTCTATGATATTTCTACATAATGTGCAAATTTTACAAGACAAGGACTTACTCTGACAGTGACAACAGCAGCCGCATAAACAGACCCCTCATCATTGGAGGCAATGCATTCGTATTCCCCAGTGTCCTCCAAACGAGTCGCTACGATCACCAAAGAGCCGTTGTTGAGGATAGTTGCTCTATCTTGCAAATCACCGGCGCCTTTACTCCAGCCTTGAAGTAAGCAGTTGTTGAGATTTAGTCTAAGAGCTTTGAGCTAGTTTTTTCGGTCATTTTATGGTCACAGACCTATTTTTTTGAAATAACCGAAAACATTCATGTCAATTCGGTCATAATGTCCGAAAATATAGACGAGTGAATAGTGTTACCGCGAGGTTTAATACAATTATGGGACAGATAATAATCGAAGTGTCTCAGCGAATAAAACAGGCCTCTTAGATTTACAACTGTGAATGTGAAGCCATTGGTTTAAGGCCGGATAAAACGCCTCGCGGTAAAGTGCCTCCCACTTACTTATTTCTGGCGTAGGTTCGCCGATAGCTTGGCAGTTCAGAGTGACGCTTTCGCCGGCGTCCGCAATTAAATTTTCCGGCCGTACAGTGAAATCCGGAGCTTCTTCTAGTGTCAGTTGGATGGTGCGGTCAATCTGAGCGAAAAACAGGAATATTTTTGCGAAAATGTTTTCTGCAAAGCATTTTTGTGCACATTTCTGGGCAGTCACAGGCAATCTAGATATAGCGTTTTTCGGCATCTTATATTAGGCTTCACAGATAACAAGCAGTCACCGACATTCGTCAAATGAAATAACAAAAAGTTTAGTTTTCTGATTCAAACAAACTCACGCTTCCTGCGTCATTGAAAGCGATGCATGTGTAATGTCCAGCATCCGTTCTTATCGTATTGTAGATGATCAGAGATCCGTTGCTAAATTGATCAAATCGGTTGTCCAGAAGCACGTCCTGCACGTGGTTTCGATGACGAACACAGTGTCCGGAACAAAATTACAAAATACACGAAGAATCGATAAATTTGACGAAGTGATTTGAACTCCAAAGGTATTTCGATATGAAACACAGCAAGACGTTTTTGCGCTTGCGTGAAACTTTGCGCTCCGGTAAACGTTTCCAAACCAACCAAAACGCGCTTTTTCACGCAAATGAGTTTTTCTGTGATCTTCGTGGAGCAAACGCACTTGTATCGGGAATTGCATGTTGCCGGAATATACAAAGAACGTATGCATATATTGAACTTCACAAAAATGTTTACCCCGAATGAACTACAAACTGATGTAATATCAGATGCATAGCTGCCGAATGTTTCATTCATTACCAGAACCGATTTGCAAAAACCGCAATTTCGAGAAACCGAAAACTGTCAACAAAACAACACACAATTCAAACGCTGACGTCTCTGAGGTGTAGCAATCACAAGTTGAGCATATAATCTTTAGTTTTAGTATTTCGTACCCTGTGAGAGTCTACTCTTAATTTCTCTTGTCCGAGTGAAAATTGAGTCACGCTCGAAGGCGCACAGCTCTATCCAACGACACTTAATCAAGAGTAAACTTGTTGGGACGAATCACAATGTTGCATGAAAACAAAAGCCCATCCATTGTTGTACCTCAGCTTGAAGGCATGACGCAAGAAACCTGACATGGATCCAAATCCTTAACTTATGTGCTGGTGAAGCAGCCCTAAAAATTTATTTGATAAAATGTCTTTGACACTCAGTTGGAAGTACTTTGCTGAAGTCTCGATAGAAATCTATGTCTCATGTCGGACTACCAGGAAAAAATCACGTCAACCAGCGTGAATTCTACGCTTCAGCACGAACTGCGTTTTGCAGGATCAGTGCAGGTCAGTGTTTGTAGGGTAAGTGTAGTCTATCTCATTGTTGTTCACCGTTACACTTTTTGCGACGCAAGAAGGGCTTGCTATTAGCTATATGGGTTGATTTTAGGGAACACGAGCTGTTTTCAGCAAACATTCCCGAGCCACAAACGGCCCACGGGCCAGCGTCTGTCAATCACCGGCTTCAACAAATCCTAGGCAGTTCGCACAGTACATTTTTGCTAAAGTCGCTTTTTTGGTCTGCAGTGGTTCAAACAAGAATACAACAATGATGGGAGTAGAAGGGAGCGCGGGGGATTCACCGACATGTCGCGCAAACTTGATCAGCTATATTTGAATCCTACTTCTTTTTTCTGCAGCAGTTGAGGTTTTACTGATAAAATTTTTTTGAAAGTTCACAACTTGAAGTAACGTTACGTTGATATCGACGCAACTTTGAACGTCAACAACATTTTGAAAGACATTTCGCACGGCGCTGTATTTTAACGAAGTCTTCATTACTACTGTGTAAACAAATTACTACTGTGTAAACAAATTACTACTGTGTAAACAAATTACTACTGTGTAAACAAATTACTACTGTGTAAACACATTACTACTGTGCAAACACATTACTACTGTGTAAACACATTACCACTGTGTAAACACATTACTACTGTGTAAACAAATTACTACTGTGTAAACAAATTACTACTGTGTAAACAAATTACTACTGTGTAAACACAGTACTACTGTGTAAACAAATTACTACTGTGTAAACAATACCTGACCATCCTTGGACCATTTGATCGTGGGTAGCGGGTCGGCTTGAACAGGACAGTTCAACATCGAATTGCTGCCGAGTTTGTCCACTTGCTTCGGGTTGAACTCGTCGAGGAATACTGGCGGTGACTCAACGGTAACTGTGGCGACGGCGGTTCGAACCCCAGCTAAGTTCTCAGCTACACAGCGGTACAACCCAGCATCTTGAGGCCTGACGTTATCTATAATCAATCTGCATAAAAACAGATACGGCGCTAAGAAGACAGTGGTGTTCCTTGTGCAGTGCTCACCCTCCTAGTTTTACACCATCTAGTCACACTTATCGATAAATACGTATTTAAATGATCACCTGCTGCGCCCAGGACTTAGACGCTGACCAGTAATAGTTTGACCTTTAAACCGCCATTTCACGTCCGGTGTCGGAATACCTCGGGCGGAACACGTCAGCTCGAGTCTGTCGCCAGCATGAAGTTCAACACTTTCTGGAGATTCAGTGATAACCGGGACAACACGTACCAGCACCTGTGCAATAATGAATTAATGTAGATTCGAGTGAAAACCACATACACGAAAAAATGAAACTGTTTAAATTCCACGACATGCTATATGGCGCAGATCAACTGTTTCAGCTTTAAGAATACCGGGGTGTTGAGCTTACTCTCTTCTGCGCAATTTCGTTTATTACTTAATTGATGCTTGTATCCCGCGATGGATATCTATCTAGCTTGGAGCCATACCATTGCTAATTCAAGACATCGCACATTTCGTGCAAAGTGAAGATTAACAAAAAGAACGGTATGATCATCGGTAAAAAGAAACACAACTACTCGCCAACTAGGCAATCTGCGTGTTTTAATTTAAAAAAACGTTCATTTTTGTATGGCTTGTATTCAAGAACAACCGAAGGCTTTACCAACACAGATACAAGAAAGTGCAAATCCACGTGTAATTACGGTAAGAGACATGAAACCACTCAGTTAGTTTAACTGATAAATGATAAATGTTTTGACCTGGAACTCTTCAGAACTTCTTCCAGCGTCATTAATCGCTGTAGCGATATAGTGGCCAGAATCAGTTGACCTCGCATTTTGCACAACTACCGACCCGTCTCTGGTAACTTCGATTCGGTAACCATCAGATTCGAACTGAAAATCGAAGATGAAACCGTTTGAACGATTACAGAACAACCTTCTTACTGATTTCTGCAGCGCTAAAATAATAAGGAACGTTTCTACTCAGCCACAAGCAAACGTTATACTTGGGCCGCTTCACCCACCGGTTGGCCATCCTTGGTCCACGTCACCACAGGTCGGGGTTTTCCGTTCACTTGTATGAGGAGGTCCAACTGTTCCCCCTCGTTGACGGTGATGTCGTTGCCTCCCGGAGCTACTATCTTTGGAGGTGAGTTGACGAAGAGCCGGAAGAACCGATTGATACTCGACACAGGATTGATCAAAGACACAGAGTACAAAGCTGCATAAAAGAAATAAATAGTTCAAGGTCAAACGCCTTCCAAATAAAAGTTTAAACCACTAATATACGTTGCTGTGTCCTTGATTATCGTTAATAACTAGTCTCAACATAGTTGCCTGGATGTTTCTGGTATCAAGAATCATCCAAAGTTTATCTATGCACTCAAACAAAGCCTTTTGAAGAAAAATCCAAATCAGACGTCCACGTAACATGAGTAGAAGCAAGAGCGGCTAAACTGTTTGAGATTTTTTTACAAAAGCCGATTACAATTTGAACGACGATACCGTTATATTTGAAACTTTTATTCTGACGAGCATGGACTGGATTTCCACAAACACTTGGAGTTATTTCACTTCTTTCCATCAGTCACGATTTCAAAGTGGTGTTTATGAAAGTATTTCAATGCTGTTCTTAATCACTGATCAAACGCACACCCCGCATCAGCCTCACCCTCATCATCCAATGAAACGACGGGAATTCGCAAAGAACCGTCGTTCGTTTCAATTTCTTCTCCATTTTTCCTCCAAGCGACAGTTGGTTCCGGATGACCGGTCGTGATTACCTCGACTGCTGTAAGAGACTGAAAAAATACACGTTTGCATCACATGTACGTTTGACAACTGGTTCCCTTAAAGAAACTGGATGATGGCACAAGAATTGATGTATGACCACCAGTATGTATTAACGTACAGCAACTCTGTCACCGTGTGTTTTTATGCCGAGAGGAATGTTAATTTTTTGCCTCAGCGTGAGTTAATATGGTTTCTATTCAGGACACCACTGCTGAGAAGGCTGCATCGAATTTGTTGATCAACTCCACGAGAAGTCACAAAAAGATGCGCATAACCACGTTTGCCATTATTAAAACTGTCGCTTAAAGCAACATTACTACATGTAACTGTCAATTAACGCGAAAAACAAATCTGGATCCAGTTCTTACCTCACCGACGTTCACAGTCTTGGCTTCAGGCAACTCACTTCCGAAGTTGGGAGCGGTGAAGACATCGACGACTCTTTCGCTGAGAGCTGTTCCGGCTGTATTTTGCGCCACGCAAGTGTACGTCCCGCCATCTGTTGTCTGCAAAGCAACGAGGCGTCGGACAACTAAAATACTGTCATAGATCATGATATTCACTCTATGCCGGGACTTTTTCAGAGAACCGCAAATGTTCAAGTGACGTGTACCACTTCTCATGTGCAGTATTTCTACAACACGAATTTGCTCACGTAGGTATGCTGCAAAAAAATTTACAGCTAAACGTCTGATTATCTGAAGGCGTGTACGCTTCACTCGCGGTCAGATACATCATATCCCAGCCATATTGGTTTATCGGTAAATCTGTCAATCAGACTATCGTGGAAGACTTTCAGCTTAAATTTATGTGAAGATGGGCCAGATGCATTCTAAATAAATAAGTTAACCGATTTACACAGCATTTTTTCACAAGAAGATATTCGTTCAGCCTTTACGAGTAAACAATGTCGAATATACGGGTCTATTATCTAAAACATTTTGTTGCTTAACCCACATGCGAACACCTCACCTTTGCAGATTGAATTATCAGGCTGTTGTCGCTTAACACACGTTCATCACCCTGACTAAACACAGTGGATCCTTTCCGCCATGTAACGGCTGGTTCTGGTATGCCTGAAACGTCGCATGGTAGCGACAGAGAATCACCTTCGAAGACAGTCCAGTTGCGTTGCGCACTGCCAATGGTTGGCTTGCTGTGCACTTGAAGGTCGGATGAATAACTGGCTTGTCCTGTAAAGTATGAGCTGGAGACCTTATCCAGCTTCAACCTAACTTACAGTTCCTTAATGAACTTTTGAACTAGCCATGTTTGTAGGCGGTGTTTTTGCAGTTACAGCAGATAATTCATCGAGTTTTTTGGTAAAATATCTTTTGACACAACTTTACTTTCATTGAAAATATTCTATGGGAATATTGCATCACGTTGTAGTTGGAGAGGGTGACTCGTGGATTACGTTGTCAGTGATGGTGTTGAGCCTGTTGCAAAAATGGTTCAGAAAATCAATTTGTTCGCCGACCACCGTCCATCAAAAGCTGTATTGGCGTTTTATTGATGATTGGAATGCATTGCTTGGAAGCGTCGGCGCATATTTCTTGCATATGTAGTTCCTATTTTTTCGTCCTAACTTAAATTATAGCATTTTTAAACGGTCTTTGAAACACTGTTTAACTTAAGATAGACTTTTAACGTTATGAAAAGAATGCAGAGCCAGCGGGTTCGAAGCATTGGCTCCGATACAAATCCGTAGGAAAATATAAATCTCCAACACTTACTAGCGTTTGTCACTCACCGGCAGAGTTGATAGCTGTGCATGTGTACAGGGCATCGTGAGCAAACGTTATGAGCGGGAACACAAGCCCGTGGCCCGCATCGACGTAAATGTCGTAAACCCTGGGGAAAATGTTATTGAACATTTAGGAGCAATTGATAGAGCTGGTCATTTTTAAGCAAGATTTTGCACTGACATGTTGGCAACGCCGAGTCTCTATTGATATTGAAATCAGTTAACATCAAACGACAATCATGCCAGGATTACGTCTACCTGTGAATGTCGCACACTGAAGGTGAAACCAGGAAAAACGTCAAATGAAAAATAAGAATAGTTTCGATTGAAATTAACGCTTTCAGTGCGATATTAATTAATTGACGTATCGCCACCGAACAACTTAGAAACCCTCGGTAAGCATAACCGAACGAACACAGTGTATGTTGACGATTGACGAAGCATCCAGTGTTCACAAACACAAAGCAAGGTTTAGACAATCTAAACCAGTAACTCGTTCTTCTCAGCATTTTGTCGAGTTGAACTCATCTGATTACGCAAATGCTGTCAACAACCAATTAAATTAAATATTCGAACCGCGCGATGCTTTCTCCATTTCGCGTCCACGTCACATCCGGCGCAGGTGTTCCACTGACGTCACAAGGCATTCGAAGGTACCCGTCAGGCTCTCTGATGTATTTGGTGGGTGCGTTGACGATGCTTGGCGGCACTAGGAGGGAATGGGAACATTGGGCACTCCATCAAATCAATGTGGTTTATTTGAAAAGAGCAACTACGCCAGACGTGTTTAACCAAAAACAGGATGACTTTCAGAAACACAAATCACCGGTTGCTTTCATAAGTCCCTTCTTTATGAAAGAAACCATTAACCTAAGGTTTAACGGCTGGCGTACAAATATTAATTTTATTTGACGCAATTATCAATCACATTTCGAAGTATACAAAGAAAGTTTATGAACAAAAACTCAGAGCGAAGAAATCTTGCTGGCATTCACTTGCGCAACATAAAAACATTTTTCCGAACCAAAGCACTTTATTAGTTTTTCTACTTGGTGGGCGCCATGTCTAAGTGACCATCACACAAGTGGGGAATTACCTTGAACAAAAAGGTTAATATCTCGTGCTGCATCTCCAGCTGGGTTGGTAACTTCACAACGATACACTCCTGTGTCACTCACAGAAGCTGAAGCGATGCGCAGCGAACCGGAACCAACCAAGCTTTCGTTGAAAACAAAAGGTGGTTGCGTTAATGTATCATCAACTCATTTATATAGAAAGATAAGGGAAACGCATGAGACCAAAATCTATAAACGTATTTTATCATGTCTGCATTACTCCACATCTTGCAATCCATCGCACGCAAAATAATCGACGTTTTGCGAACTCAAGCGCAAGAAAAATGTTTTCTTCCGGACTGAGAGCAACTCACCTGTAGGCTGGATCGCCACCGACAACATTGAGTACTTCACCGTTCTTCAACCAGGTTACTTCAGGTCGTGGAACACCGTTGACCTCGCAATCCAAGGTCACGGGGTAATTCATGGTCACTGTGACGTTGGTTGAACCGGGGTCGATGCTTGGCGGAACTGCATGGACAAACTGAAGCATCGTCAAAGTGAAAAAAATTGTTTCTAAATTACAAAACATAAAATCCAAATTTTCTGGTCGCAGTGACGCGGTTTTAAATTTTGTTGAAAAAGCTCGTGACGTACGATGATCCTACTTTGACTTGATCCATGAACCACGTACAATATTTCGAATTTGTTTGGTTTATTTGATGTCAACAAAAAAACAAATTTTTTTCAGAGACCCAACTTAACTGGGGACTGCACTTTTGTTACGTAATGCGTGCCATCTGAATGAGTATAAGGGGGGGAGACGACAGCAGAAGTGCAAACGTCCACCAAATCGACAAATTGAAACAATAGCACAGTCATTTTTTTTACCTTCAACATTAAGTTGAATAATTCTCCTTGCTGATCCGGCCCCATTAGACACGAGACATACGAATCTGCCCGAGTCCTGAACCTGGATGTTCTCCACAAGAATTGAACCCTTGTCCAAAAATTCATAACGATCCGGCGAGTTATCTTCGTCAATAACGGAGCTTTCTTTGCGCCACGAAACCTGGAAAGTTATCACATCAACTCATATTTGATTCCGTTGTGAGTAGTCGAGTCATTCATGTGATCACGTGGTCGATAATGGTCAATCACGTGGTCATATGAAAGAACATCTCCCCCATGCCGTGCATCTCTCTAAAATCAGAGGACCATTCATTTTGCCCACAACCGCATTTCGCACACGCCGATACACGGAGACAAATTCTGGCTCATAAATTCGATAATAAAACTGCAAAAGCGTTGATTCAATTTGCTGCTTACGTTTTCTTCAAAACGCACAAGATTTTAAGTTTACTGTCGAAATGTCGCAATTGCCAGTAATGATCATTGACTACAGACAGACATTTGCATTGCATTTTACTCAAAATCCAAAAATTTCAAACCTCTGGGCACATATTTCAAGAACAAAAAGCCACAACTCCCGAAAACATTTGCCAAATCATTACCTTCGGTGTTGGCACACCCCGAGCTATGCAGGGCAGTTTGACCGAATCACCCAAAGAGGCTGTAATTGTTGTCGGTCCCAGGTCGATGGTTGGGGGCTCGAACACCGCTAGATTTATGTCTTGGGAGGTGGTGCCTGCAATATCAAGCAAAGTTTTAAAATGAATGTCGGTTCATATCACAAAACTTACAAAATTAAAACGTGTATGTCAATAAAATTGCGAATGTGCAAAGATTGCCTCCAGTTTTGGCGTTAATCATCAAGATCTTGGTGTAAACAGACTTAGCTATACTTTAAGGAAGATAATTACAATTTGTTTTATTTATTTGAACTTGCAAAAAATTTTTTTCTCGATTGTTAATACAATTTTTTCAACATTTGAAACCAGGGTTGCGTGGTCGGAGTCGTAAGGAATCGGAGGTGTTTGGGTGGAGTCGGATTTCTGACAACACTGGGAGTTGGAGTCGGATTTTTCTGTCCGACTCCAACTCCGGATGTCCAGTTGGATCTTTTTTTACATCACACTCATGAAATGGGAATTCTTGTTGAAATAGTACAATTTCTTTTGAAACTTTTGTTGAAACAGAGATTTCTTGCTGTGCACCACGATTTCCATTGATTTTAACATCCAAGTTTCATTCCCTTCATGTTGAGGAGTCGGAGTCGGGAGTCGGAGATTTTGGAAAGGCAGAGTCGGAGTTGGAGTCGGATATTTTACCTCCGACTCCGCAACCCTGTTTAAAACCCACGAACGTGAATTATATTAATTTGCGTTCACAAATTTCAAATATAAGCATCACCGAACCAAAGTGACAACATAACCTTACGTAATTTCGCTTTATAAGTTCTGTGGCAGTTTGATGAGTGTCTCAAACTCCATCAGTCGTTTCAAAACTGAACTTAATCACCTGGCTCACTTACCAGCAATATTGGTGGCGATACATTTGTACAGTCCACTCTCCGAAACTTGCACGTCGATCAGTTGAAGATACCGCCCAGAGTGGTCCAGCTGTGGTTGAACAAGAAACCAACAATATTTTTTAGAAACAGATGCTTTTCTTTTGAATTAGTTTCGCATGTTCCGAAACAATTTGCCGACAACCTTCAACTAACATTTAATGGGCCACGGGCGTGGGGCGTTCGATAAACAGAGATAAGTAAAACATCAAATACAATCTCAATAACGAGTTTAGCACAAGTGTTTGTTCTACATTTTCGTGATAAAACACTGGAACTTTCAAACAACAAGAAAATATTGCAACAACATCAAAATCAAACGATTTATAACGCTGTAAGGTTGAATACTACGGTTCAACATTTTACCATTCACAGGTGATACTTTTTTTGTTGCGTCCTTGTTCATAAGAATGACCAAGATCGAATTCAATAAATGTGGAATACACATGCATTCATGTCACCCCCAAGCATTTTAACCCAGTGTCGCTTCCTTTTTGGTTTTTGCGTCATTTTTATATATTTTTCGCATCATATTTTTCCAAGCGAGCAAAGAAGCAAAATCTCTTAATCAGCAATTTTCTGTTTTGCTTTTACAGCTGCACACAAATACTCACCGACTGCCCGTCTTTGAACCAGCTGAGAGTGGGAGGGGGTATTGCGTCAGATCTGCACTCAAGTGTGACGTTATCGCCTACGACAGCAGTGACGTTGCGGTCGTTGCTGGCAATCGTTGGCGGTATGTTGACTGTGACGTCATACTGCTTTTCAACTGTCCCAGCCGGTGACGTAGCGGTGCATGTGAATGTTCCTTCGTCCGACAACTTCAATGAAATTGTTCAGTAAAACATTCAACAGAAACAATAGTTATTGCCAATAACGAACTACGAAAATATTGTAAAAAGTATGTCAAGGAGTTTGTTGCCACATCTCGGTGCTAAATCGTAAACAAACATGAAGGGACGCAGGTAATTCAGTTCAACGATGTATTATTATATTTCTATCGTCAGTTACACTGACTCAGATGCTTTATACTTATGAATTGTGAAGTTCGAGTGGAAAAATAAAGTGCAGTGTGATAGGATCGACCTGCTTGTGAGTCACCTCGAATCGTTGCAGAATCGTCATCATTGACTTGCTTCGGAAAAAAATTTGAAGCCGGGAAGTGTGGTCGA